>JAEEGL015481945.1_pt1 | contig 17838 bp, 18 predicted proteins | sample 9134231 | NCBI WGS metagenome assembly JAEEGL01 (sample SAMN16246548, study PRJNA631951) | gut metagenome | biome: gut microbiome; feature: rumen; material: fiber-attached | host: Bos | place: Iran: Karaj | collected 2018-10 | reverse complement strand
TCTATATCCTGGGCGATCTGTCCGTCGGCAATGCGCAGCAGACCAACGCCCTGCTGGAAGAACTGAAAGGCAAGCTCTACCTGATCCGGGGAAACCACGACAGGATCGGCGTCAGCGCCCGTTTCAACGCGTCCCGTTTCGAATGGATCAAGCCTTACGAAGAGCTCCGCGATCACCGGCGGAAGCTGATCCTGTGCCATTATCCGATCGTAAACTACAACCGGCAGTACCGGTTAAACGACAGCCGGATGCCCACGACCTACATGCTGTACGGACACGTCCACAATACGCTGGACGAGAAGCTGATCGGCCGGTTCCAGGAAATGACCCGCTCCGCCGTCAAAACGCTGTCCGACGGCCGGAAGATCCGGATCCCCTGCCAGATGATCAACTGCTTCTGTATGTTTTCGGATTACACCCCTCTTACGCTCGATGAATGGATCTCTCTGACAAATAAAAGACTGGCCAGGCCGTTAAGCGATCAGTTCCCCAATCAGGAGTTCCAGACCGATCCCGATCAGGATGATCCCGCCGAGCAGGAAGGCGCGCCATTTTAAGAGCAGGCCGAACTTTTTTCCGAGTTCGATCCCGCCCAGGCAGATCCAGAACGTGACGATGCCGATGATGACCGAACTCAAAAGCGCCATGCCGACGGTATATTCCGCGATGGCAAAACCGACCGAAAGCGCGTCGATGGACGTGGCGACTCCCAGGATAAACAGCGCTTTCAGCTCGATCGGGTTTCCTTTCTCTTCTTCATTCCCCCGGATGCGGAAAGCGTCCGCAAGAAGCTTTCCCCCGATATAAAACAGCAGTACCGCCGCGACGTAAGAAGCGGCGCTGGTAAACCACTGAAAAGCCTGTTCCGCGGCCCCGACCAGCACCCAGCCGATCATCGGCATCGCAAACTGGAACAGGCCGAAAGTGCCTGAAACCGTGAAGCGCTTCCAGAGCGGCATGTCCGGTTCGGCCAGCCCGCCGGTCATGGAGATGGAAAAAGCATCCATCGCCAGGCCGACGCCCAGCATGAGGCTGTTAAAAAGAAATATCGCCGAAACACTCATGGCACACTGCCTTCCCCTGTGCTATAATTCTTCAAACTGTCGTTTCCAAAACTCAGTGTCCATAAAAGGATTGTTTTGATATTATCATAGAAAAAAGGTTAGATATGCATAACTTGTTGGAATTATATCTGGTATTTCTGAAGATCGGTTCCGTCGCCTTCGGCGGCGGGTATGCCATGCTCCCCATTCTGGAAAGGGAGCTGGTTTCCAAACGGGGTTGGATCACGCTGGAAGAACTGACGGACTACTTCGCCGTCGGCCAGTGCACGCCCGGTGTCATCGCCATGAATGTATCCACCTTCATCGGGAACAAACGCCGGGGCGTCCCGGGTGCCGTTGCCACCATGCTGGGATTTGTTACGGTCCCCTTTATCCTGATCCTGATCATTGCGGCCTTCCTGACCAATTTCGCGGACAATCCGTATGTGCAGCACGCTTTCGCCGGTATCCGGGTCTGTGTCTGTGTCCTGATCCTGCAGGCTGTGCTGCGGCTTTGGAAAAAATCTGTCGTAGACAGGCGGACGCTCGTTCTCTATATCGCCATCCTCCTGCTCCAGGTTTTCTCATCCTTCCTGCCGCTTTCCGTACCGGCCGCGGTACTGGTCATCCTGTCCGGCGTCTTCGGGCTTTTCCTCTGCCCGGGAAAGGAGGCGGCTGAATGATCTACCTCCGGCTGTTTTATCATTTTTTCAAAACCGGTCTCTTCGCGGTCGGCGGCGGTCTCGCCACCCTGCCGTTCCTCTATGAGATCTCCAGCAATACCGGCTGGTTTTCCCACGCGGACATCGCGGATATGATCGCCGTTTCGGAATCCACGCCCGGCGCCATCGGCCTGAACATGTCCACTTACGCCGGTTATAAAACGGCGGGCATCGCCGGCGCCGCATGCGCGTCTTTTGGACTTGCGCTGCCGTCGCTGATCATCATCCTGATCATCGCGAAGTTTCTGGCCAGATTCCGTGACAACGTATACGTCAACAAGGTCTTCTACGGTCTGCGCCCCGCTTCCATCGCCATGATCACGGCCGCCGGCATCGGCGTCGCGAAGATCACGTTCCTAAATCACGAAGCGCTGGCTCACCACGCTTCCGGTTCTTTTATCCTCTGGAAAGCCGTCGTTTTGGCCGTGCTGCTTTTCCTGGCACAGAAAAAGCTGAAATGGCATCCGGTCCTGTTAATTGCCATTTCAGCCGTCGTAGGGATCGTCCTGAAGTTCTGAACGAGTATTCCTTTTATTTCAAAACCCGGAAAGCCGAGGCCTTCCGGGTTTTTTATTCTTCAACTGTTCCGGCGTAAGACAGACCGCTCATCTCAGCCGTGCAGTCCCTTGGTCTGCCTGATCATGTCTTCCACGACGATATCGTAGATCTCTCCGAGCGTGGAGCAGTATTCCAGGACTTTCCAGGGTTCGTTCGTATGGAAATGGATCTTGATCAGGTCCTCGTCCCCGACCGCCAGCAGGCAGTCGCCTTCAAAATGCTCCGTAATATAATCGTTGATCTCGTCTTCGTCCAGGTCATGACCGTCGATCAGAAGCTGTGTATCATACCGGTATTCGATCGATTCCAGATCCTCAATGTCATCCAGCATTCCTCATCCTCCTTTCTTGGAAGCAGCAATTATGATCCTTTCGGGATCTCCCCGCAGGGACTCTTTCAATAGGCTTTCTGTTTCTTTGTTCCATCATACTACAAAATCTCCCGACATTTCACTTCCGGCAGGGATCAAATAAGAAAGCGGATCGTTTTTAGCGTTTTGCACAATGTTGTCCTATTGTGCAAAATGAACATATCGTTCATTTTGTGTAACGCCGGCATTCCGGATCCTGAGTACAATATATCTGTTCCGAAACAGGAGGATACGTATGGCTTCCGAGGTACTGAATACAAAAACGAAACTGCTGATCACCGAAACGCTGAAGGAGATCATGTTTGAAAAACCGCTGGACCGGATCAGGGTCTCCGATATCGTCAATCGCTGCGGAATCAGCAGACGCGCTTTTTACTATCACTTTACGGATATATATGAAGCGCTGGGCTGGATGGTGGAAAAAGAATGGCAGGACCTGACGTCCTCCGAGGAACCGGACTGGAAACACGTTCTTGAAGAATTACTGATGTACTTTGAAAACAATCGGCATTTTTGCCGTATCATACTGTCTTCTTCACAGCATTTTCGTCTGGAAAAGCTGTTCTGCAGCAAACTGGAATCCGGGATCAAAAACTATCTGAAGACCGCAGCGGGCCTTGAAAGCCCGGACGACAGTGCCGGGATCGAACTGATGATCCGGTGCTATGCCCTGTCCGTTACTTCAGTCCTGACAGCCTGGGTCAACGACGACCTGAAATGCAGTAAAGAAGAAATGACGAAACTGATAGAAAGCAGCACAGGATACCTGAAAGCCGCCGTCAATACAGAGGCCGGCCCGTCTGTTTCGTAACGGAACTATTAAATTTCTATTAAGTCGGTCATTCTGCTTTTTAGAAGACTATAATTTCGATGAACAAAAAAGGAGGGTAGATGATCATGGCATTGTCTATCAGCGAACTGGGGCATACTGCCCAGCGTCAGGCTTTTTCAGTTATTGTCGACAAACTTCTCCGCAATCTCCAGAACACCAATAACAAAACCGAGATCTATGAGAAGATCCTGCATGAAGCGGCTTTCTTCTACAGCGACGGGGCCGACCATGAAAAACTCGAAAAGATCGGCGAAGTCTTAAGAGACCCCGAAAACCGGTGGGTAAGATTCCTCGGCCGGATCCTCGACGAAACTGACCCCGGATACGCCAAAAAAGCGCTCCTTTCCATGGGATACGAAACCTTTTTCAGAGGCACCCAGACCATCCGGAAGACCCGAAGGAAATACAACTGCAATATTCCCTGGCTCATTCTCTTCGACCCCACTTCCGCCTGCAACATGCACTGCATCGGCTGCTGGTCCGGCACCTACGGCTACAAATCCAGCCTTTCCTATGAAGATATGGACAAGATCGTTTCCGAGGGGAAAGCGCTCGGCACTCATCTGTATATGCTGACAGGCGGCGAGCCTCTGGTCCGGAAAGACGACGTTCTGAAGCTCTGCGAAAAACATCAGGACTGCTTCTTCGCGGCCTACACCAATTCAACGCTGATCGACGAAGCACTCTGCGAAAAAGTCCGGGAACTCGGCAACCTGACTTTCCTGCTCTCCATCGAAGGCACGCCGGACACCAACGACGCACGCCGCGGCAAAGGCCATTACCAGGCTGTCGTAAAGGCCATGGATCTGCTGAAAAAGTACGGGATCGTATTCGGCACGTCCATCTGCTATACAAGAGACAACATAGAGGCCGTCACGAGCGATGAGTTTCTGCGCTTCCTGTCGAAAAAGGGCGCAAGATTCGGCTTCTATTTCCATTACATGCCTGTGGGGAACAATGCCGTGCCGGAACTGCTGCCGACCGTGGAGCAGCGCAAAGCCATGATCGACCGGATCCGCTATATCCGGTCGTCCGAATGCGATATCGAATTCTTCCCGATGGATTTCCAGAACGACGGCGAATATGTCGGCGGATGCATTGCCGGCGGCCGCAATTACTTCCACATAAATTCCAACGGCGATGCGGAACCCTGCGTCTTCATTCATTTTTCAGACGCCAATATCCACGACAAGAGCATCGTGGAGATCCTGCAGAGTCCGCTGTTCATGGCCTATCACCTGGGACAGCCATTCAACCGCAACCACCTGCGGCCCTGCCCGATGCTTGAGAACCCGGATCTGATCAAAGAGATCGTCCATGCGTCCGGCGCGCACCAGACCAATCAGGAATCCCCCGAATCCGTGGAGCACCTGACCGGCAAGTGTATCGACTATGCGGCCGCCTGGAAACCGGAAGCGGAAAAGATCTGGGCAGCCGGGACCCATCCCGTGCCGGCCTACGAAAACTATATCGAAAAAAAGATGAAAGATATGTCCAGCGAAGCTTTCGACGGAATGAACGAGGAAGAACTGCGGAAAGAGCTGGAATCACTGAAGAAACAGTAGAAAATTACTGTTTCTTTTTCCAAACGGCAAAGCATATGAAACACATGACGATCTGCAGCAGGGTGGAGCATGGCGTAGCCAGTCCTACATGAAAGAGGGATACCGGGACCTGTCTGCTCATAACGAACGCGACCGGTATCCTCACCAGGAATGCTCCCGCAATACCCTGCAGCATTACAAATCTGGTATATTCCATCCCATTAAAGAAACCTATAAAACAGAACAGAAAACAGGTCAGCAGGCAGTCGATCGCGTATGCTTTCAGATAATCTGCCGAAGCTGCCGCCACAGCGGCGTCATTGGAAAAAATGCCGGCGAGAATATCGCCATGGAAAAAAGCGACGTAGAACATGATCACTCCCGCGGCCGCTGATACCATGATCGCGCTCCGTAATCCTTCTTCTGCGCGTTTCGGTTTGCCCGCGCCGCGGTTTTGCGCGACAAATGCGGACATTGACTGCATGAACGCGATCGGGATAAGCATGATAAAGCCGCACACTTTTTCCGCCACGCCCACACCGGCGGACGCGATCAGTCCAAGAGAATTGACGATTGCCAGGATCACCAGAAACGAAAAACCCACCAGAAGGTCCTGCAGCGCAATGGGGATTCCCAGCCTTAAGATCTTTCCGACGATCTTCTTGTTCCAGCATATCGATTTTTTTGTAAAGGCAAACGAAAGGGTCTTCTTCCTGATCAGCCTTAAGGATATCAGAACGCTGACAAGCTGCGCGATCACCGTAGCGGCCGCCGCGCCGCGCGTCCCCATTCCAAATCCCGCGACAAGCAGAAGATCTCCCGCGATATTGCAAAGGCAGGCGATCGTAACCGTGATCAGAGGGGTGCGGGAGTCTCCAAGCCCGCGGAATATGCTTCCGATCAGATTGTAGGCAATGATCACGGCCGAGCCGAAGCCGCATATGCGGATATACCATGACGTAAGCAGAAATGCCTCTTCAGGGGCATGCATGATCATTGCGGTCTGAGGCGCAAAAAGGACTGTGAGAATAGTCATGCAGACAGCCACGGCAGAAAACAGTAAAATGCCGCTCCCTACGATCTTCCCTCCTTCTCCGGGCTGTCCCATCCCGATCTTTTCCCCGATCAGTATTGTCATCCCCACTGCCAGAGAACTGACCAGGTTCGTGACAGTATGCATGATCTGGGATCCCGTCGCGACTGCGGATACGTCCGCGGCATCGGCAAACCTTCCCACGATCATCAGGTCTGCCGCGCCGTACATCGCCTGAAGAAAAAGCGCCAGAAAAACAGGCCCGACAAACTTTAACAGCGCCGGTATGATCTTTCCGTTTGTAAAGTCTATACGACCGTTCATTGATTACTCTTCACACTGCCTGCGGCAAAATAACGCCCTGTCATATATTTCTGATGAAACAGAATACAGCCGCCCGTACGAGCGCGAGTGTGCCCGCGGCGGCTGTATCTGTTTCAAATCTCTGTTTCAAATATCTGTTTCCATTAAGCTATACGAACAGTTCGCGCATGTTCCGGACCAGGCCGGCCGTGTCGAACCCGTACTGCCCGAACAGGTATTCCGGCGTCGCGATCGGCACAAATTTATCGGCGACTCCAAGCATCTTATAACGGATGGAGATACCGCGTTCCGCCAGGATAGCCGCGACGGTATAGCCCAGGCCGCCGATCAGGTTGTGATCCTGCGCCGCAATGACGTGCCCGGTTTCAGCCGCGGACAGAACGGCGTCGACGTCGATCGGTTTCAGCGTATGCATATCCACGACCCGGATCTTCAGACCGTCTTCTTTTTCCAGGATATCCGCCGCGTCCAGCGCGTATTTCACGACCGGGCCGCTGCAGATGAACGCGCCGTCGCTTCCGGCCCTGGTCTCGATCGCCCTGCCGATCTGATATTCCATGTTTTCCGGATAGATCGGGCGGGCGGGATCGATCCCGTTGCGCAGATATACAGGACCGCTGTGGGTCAGCGTCGCGTCCAGCATCCGGCAGGTCATCGAAGCGTCGCTCGGTTCCAGCACCGTCATATTCGGCATGCCGCAGAAGATCGCGCAGTCTTCCAGGCCGCTGTGGGTCGCGCCCGAAATGCCGGAAGCGCAGCCTGCGTAAACGCCGATGATCCGGACGTCCACGTTGCCGTAGGCCACGTCCGTCCTGGCCTGTTCGCAGGAGCGCATGGACAGGAACGGCGCCATGCTGCAGACGTACGGTTTAAATCCTTCATGCGCAAGTCCCGCCGCGAAACTGACCATGAACTGTTCGGCGATACCGACGTTGAAAGTCCGCTCCGGAAAACGCTTCCGGAAATCCTTTGCCCGGCTCGTGCCCAGAAGATCCGCGGCCAGTACCAGGACTTTTTCATCTTTTTCTCCCAATGCGGTGAGATACCGGCCGGAGACTTCCCGCAGGCCGACAGGTTTGCTCAGATCGATGTCCATTTTCATGCCTGTCCTCCTTCCGGCTTACTTCCCCACTTTTTTTCAAATGCCCGCTCGATCTGGGCAATAGCGTCTTCCACCTGGTCCGGTTTCAGCTTCGCGCCGTGATAGGAAAGATTGTTTTCCATGAAATCCACGCCGCAGCCTTTGGTCGTATGGCAGATCAATGCGGTCGGTTTGTCGAAATCCGCGGGAGGCAGATGGTCGAACGCATCCATCAGTTCGCTGACGTCGTTTCCGTTTACTTCCGTGACGTTCCAGCCGAAGGCCCTGTATTTATCGGCGATATCGCCCAGACCCGTTTCTTCCGCAATGGTCCCGTCAAAGGCAAGGCCGTTGTTGTCGACGATGCCGATAAGATTTCCCAGTTTGAAATGCGCCGCGTTCATGACGGCTTCCCAGATAGAGCCCTCGCACTGCTCGCCGTCGCCCATGACGACGTATACGCGGCTCTTCCCGTTATGCTTCATTTTCAAAGCCTGCGCGATCCCGGCCGCCACCGGCAGGCCGTGTCCCAGGCTTCCCGTGGACACTTCGACGTGCGGGTTGATGAGATTGCAGGAATGCATGCCGAAACGCCCGTTGTCCGTCGCGTATTCGGCAAAGATCTCTTCGTCCCGGTAACAGCCGATCTGCGCCTGGCAGAAACTGGTGACCGCCGCGGCATGTCCCTTTGAAAGGATGAACCGGTCCCGGTCTTCCATTTCCGGGTCTGACGGATCGTAGTTCATCTGATAATTCCAGAGGACCGTCATGACGTCCGCCGCGGACAGGTCCCCGCCGATATGGATATTTGTCTGCCCGGACAGTGTCAGAAGATTCTTCCGGATCTTCAGGGCCGCTTCTTCGAGCTGCCTGACCAGTACCGTCCGGTCCTGTACATTTTTGTTGATCATTCGTATTCGGTCCTCATATTCGTAAGCCTATGCCAGAAGCTGACAGTCCGGTTCCCAGGACGCCAGTTTTTCCTGTACGGTCCCGTAGTCCGGGATTGAAGTCTGGCCGCCCATCGTCGTCACGGAGATGCCTGCCGTCACGGCGCTCAGTTTCAGGATCTGTCTCAGGTCCAGCCTCCCGGCAAGTCCGTAGGCGAACGCGCCGTGAAAAATGTCCCCGGCCCCGGTCGTATCGACTGCTTTTACAGGATATGCCGGCATCCGGAAAATGTGCCCGCCGTCCCGGAAGATCATTCCGTCTCCGCCCAGGGTGATCACCGCTGTCTTCCCATTGATCCCTTCAACTTTTCGAAGCGCTGCCGCGCAGCCTTCGGGATCGTCGGCGCGGATCGCCTGCCCGGCATATTTTTCCGCAAATACGGTGGAACAGACCAGATAGTCCACTTTCACCGCGACCCGCATGACCGCGTCCCGGCAGGTACCTGCGTCGATCAGGCGCGGTACGCCCGGATAGCGTTCAAAGGCTTTCAGCGACATATCGGGGTCGTGCCCGTCGCTGTGGATCACCGAAAGATCCAGATCCGGGAACGGAAGCTGTGCTTCACAGAAAACCTCGGGGCGGTTGAAGATCGTCCGGGTGCCGGTCTCCGGATTGGGGAAAATATAGCTGTACGGCGTATGTGTCTTTTCCGTCTCGATCAGGAAATCCCGGCGGATCCCGACTTTGTCCATCAGGTCTTTTACGGCGGCTCCGTAAGCGTCCTTTCCGATCCGGCTGAGCAGATGGACCTGAAGTCCCCACTTTGCGCACACATAGGCCGCGTTGAAGGCAGGCCCGCCGCCGCACCTCAGTTCCACGTCGTCCAGAAAATACTTCCTATCTTCGACGATCGGTTCATGGATCGGCGCCGTAATGTCATAGGCCGTCTGGCCGATGCAGAGAATATCTCCCACGTTTTTGCCTTTCACTTCCGTTTTTTTCTGTGCCATGCGTAAGCCTGGCCCGCTGTAAAAAGCAGGCCAGGCTGTTGTTTTTCAATGCTTGCTCTGATCAGAGATCTTCAGGATCTTACCTGTTGCTGAATCCGTTCTCTTCCCAGTGCGCCGCCCATTCTTCGTTCAGTTCGTCCTTGTGGGCGCCCAGATAATCGAAGTCAAGCGGTTTCACGCCGATCTCTTCATAAGAGGCGAAACCTTCGGCCGAGAAATCTTTCCTTGTGCCGCGGGCGGTGTTTTCGATCGCGCGGGCTTTCTGCAGCTCGTCGGTTCCCATCATCTCCAGAAGCGCTTCCGCGTTCGCGCGGTTCTTGCAGCCGGCTACCAGGGCGCTGCCGTTCGCGCAGGCCGTATTGCCTTCCTTCGGATACACGATGCGGATGCTGTCCGCGCCGCTCAGCAGCTGCTGCTGGATAATGGATTCATAGGTCAGGCCTGCGCAGTATTCGCCATCCATGACGGTTTTGTAGACCTGCGAAGAACTCGTGGTCTGGACTGCGTTGGCCATCAGGGCGTCGATGTATTCCCATGCCTTTTCATCCGCGAATTCACTGCCCTTCATCAGTTCGAGCATGGAAGTATACTGACGGAAACCGGAAGAAGTGGCGGACGGGTCTGCCAGGATGACGTAGCCCTGCAGAGCGGGATCCAGCAGATCTTCATAGCCTTCGATGGTAACGCCGAGTTTTTCTTCCAGCTCTTTGTTGACGACCAGGCACATCAGCTGGACGTCCTGATATACATAGTAGCCTGCCGGATCTTCGACGGTCTGCTCGCCGGCGTTGCTGGCCGTATATTTCTCAAGCAGATCATGGTATTTGGCGCCGTCGGATTCGAACAGGCCGCCCAGGACGACGTCCGCGTACGGATTGCTCTTTTCGGATTCGATCTTGGTCATCAGGGTGCCGATCGAGTCGCTCAGCCATTCGATCTCGCAGTCCGGATAATGCGCGTACCAGATCTCTTCGACCGTCGACATCTGGCCTTCATCCATCGGCGAATAAACGACGACCGTGCCGGTGATCTCAGAGGGATCACGCCAGGCGCCTTCCGCCGCGGGCGCTTCCGCTGCCGGAGCTTCAGCCGCCGGAGCCGCGGGCGCTGCCGCAGGGGCTGCCGGGGTGGCCGAACAGCCGGCCAGAGAAAGGATCATCAGAGCCGCTACTAAACACGATACTACTCTTTTTTTCATTGTTTCCTCCCTTCCAATACATCAGCAACTGTTTTTTATAAGGTCATACTTTCTTCGTTCTTCACGAGCAGCATGTAGACCACAAGGCAGATAATGGTGAAAATGGTCGTGACCGTCGCGTAGGCCGCGGCGACACCTTCCGTACCGCGGACGATGTTGGCGTAGGTCCCGATCGTCAGGGTGATGGTCCGGTTGTTGTACAGGATGACCGTGCTGGACATTTCCGTTACGATCGACGCGAAGGAAAGGACCGCGCCGCTGACGATCCCGGTCGTCATCATCGGGATCGTGACCTGGCGGAACGTTTTCAGCTTGGAGGCCCCCAGGCTGATCGAAGCCTCTTCGGTCGAGATCGGGATCTGCATCATGGCCGCCGTTGCGGACCGCGACGTAAACGGCATCCTCCGTATGATCAGCGCGATGATCAGGATCAGCAGCGTTCCCGTCAGTTTAAAGGGTTCCCTGTTGAACCCGATGATCAGCGCGATACCGATGACGGAGCCCGGCATGATGTACGGCAGCATCGAGATCATGTCGATGGAATGATTCAGCGCGCTCGGACGGCGGACGACCAGGTAGGCCACGATGACCGCGACCAGGATGATAATGGCCAGCGCCACGAAACTGACGACCAGCGTATTGGACACGGCCCGTCCCAGGTTGCGCTTCATGGCCAGCCGGTAGTTGTTCAGGGAATACCCCGGCAGCAGTACGCTGTTCTTGAAATTCCTGAAGGACATGTAAATGATGTATACGTTCGGCAGCAGCGCGATCCCGACCAGCAGATAGCAGTACAGGTGCATCAGGAATCCGCTGAACCCTTTCGCTTCCTTCGGCTGGACCTTGTTGATGGCGTTCAGGTTGAACTTGAACTTGGACGTCACGAATTTCTGAAACAGGAAGACCAGGCCTGTGATAATGATCGCGATCACGCTGACAGCGGACGCGAAATTGAAGTCCGCGCCGTTCTCACTGAGGAACGAATCATAGATCAGGACCGGGAAGGTCTTGTAACCCTGGCCCAGGAGCATCGGCGTTCCGAAATCCGCGAACGCCCGCATGAAGACCAGAAGCGCCGCCGCCAGGACCGTCGGCATGACTAACATCAGGATGATCTTCAGCAGCATCTTCACGCCCTTGCAGCCGTAGTTCTGGGAGGCTTCAAGAAGCGAATTGTCGATGCTCCGGAACGCGCCGTTCATATAGATGACGACCAGCGGGAACAGCTTCATGCTCTGCGCGATCAGGATCCCCTTGAATCCGTAGATGTTCCCGATATTGATCCCGATCCTTGCCAGAAGCTGCGTGATGACGCCGCTTCGTCCGAGCAGCAGGATCCAGGAATAAGCCCCGATGAAAGGCGCGGACATGGTGCATAAAAGACACAGGACGAACAGGATCTTTTTCCCTTTGATCTTATAGAATACATAGAAATAAGAGAACGGGATCCCGATCAGGAGGCAGACGAACATGACCGTCGTACTGACGATAAAGCTGCTGCGGATCGTCCTCGTATAATAAGACTTTCCGAAGAATTTCTCGAAAGCCGCCATCGTGAACTTCCCGTCCACAAACACCGCCTCTTTTAAAAGAATGATCAGTGGATAGATGAAAAACAGGACTAACAGGCCCAGAAGGACCAGCGATATGATCGTCCAGACATCACGTTTTTTCGCAGTCGCCATGACCAGTCCTCCGCCTCAGCGTTCCGTATCGTCTTCAATACCCGTCATCAGGCTCAGTCCGGTCCCGGCATCGAAAACGTTGACCTTCCGGGTATTGACCGTCAGGAACAGATTTTCTCCGGGCTCCAGGATCTTCTCGATCTGGGACTCCTGGATGACTTCCGCTTCCGTCCCGTCTTCAAGCCTGACGAAATAGTGCGTATTCAGGCCCAGGAAAACGCTGTCCTCGATCGTTACTTTGAAGCCTTCCGCGCCGGAAAGTTCCTTTTTCTGGATCAGGAGTTCTTCCGGCCTGGCCATTACGAACACGTCCCGTTCCCCGCTGCCTGGCACACATTCCGGACGGATCGAATCCAGTCCGATCTCATATCCGCTGTCGAACCGTACGACCGCCTTCCCGTTTTCTCCACGGAGTTTTGCCTTCATCTGGTTGGATTTGCCGATGAAAGAAGAAACAAAGATGTTGGACGGGCGCTGATAGATGTTCTGCGGTCTTCCGACGTGCTGGATCACGCCGTCCTTCATGACGGCGATCCGGTCGCTGACCGCCATGGCTTCTTCCTGGTCGTGCGTTACATAAACGGTCGTAATGCCCGCGTCATGCTGCAGTCTTTTGATCGCCGCGCGCATGTCGACTCTTAACTTCGCGTCCAGGTTGGACAACGGTTCGTCCATCAGCAGGACGTCCGGCTGCACGACCAGCGCCCTGGCCAGGGCGACGCGCTGCTGCTGTCCGCCTGAGAGCTCATCCGGTTTTTTATCCGCGTAGCCTTCGATATGGACCAGTTTCAGGAACTTGTCCGTTTCCCGTTCGATCGTCGCTTTGTCGACTTTCCGGTTCTTCAGGCCGAACGCCACGTTGTTGCGGACGGTCATATGCGGGAAGATCGCGTAATTCTGGAAGACCATGCCGATATTCCGCTTCCCGGGATCCATGTCGTTGATGCAGGTATCGTTAAAGAAAAACTTTCCGCCTTCGATCGTATTGAAACCGGCGATCATGCGTAAAAGCGTCGTTTTTCCACACCCGGAAGGCCCCAGCAGCGTAAAGAACTCACCGCTGTTGATCTTCAGGTTCAGATCGGGAATGACCGTCTTGTCTCCGTATTTTTTCACCGCGTTTTCAATCGTAATTGCTACACTCATCTTTGTCCTCATTCCGGAATTTATGTGAATAACAACTGAAATTTTTCGTTAATTTTGAATATTTTTGTTAATAGTATACGATAAGATATCTGCCGTGTCTATCGGTCCGGCATCGTTCATTCCGCCCGGCCGGCCTGCTCTTCCAGCATGTTTTTCACTTCATGCAGCGAAGGCAGCACCCGGTATGCGTACCGCAGGACCGCTTCCGGCACGTCCGCCACGTCCGGAACAACGACCGGCAGCATTCCCGCCCTCCGGGCCGCGATGGTCCCCGAAGCGGCGTCTTCCACCACCATGCAGTTTTCAGGAGGGATCCGCATCAGTTCCGCGGCTTTCAGGAAAATATCCGGTTCCGGCTTTTCATGTTCCACCATATCGCCGCACGAAAAAGCCTCGAAATAGTGATCGATCCGGGATTGGGACAGATGAAGCTTCGTCGTCTCCAGGACGGTCGTTGAACCGACCGCCAGATGGATGCCGCGGTCTTTGAGCCACTCCAGCAGCTCTTCCGCGCCGGGTTTCGTGATCGGGCTCCGCTCCGCGATCATTTTTTCCGCGATCGCGCGCCGTTCTTTCCGGCTTTCAAAGTAGTCGAAATCCCGGCCGTATGCTTCTTTGTAAATGAGCTCGGAAGCTTCCGGGCCGATCCCTCTGGTCCGGTCGAAAACGTCTTTGGTCAGGGTATATCCTTTTTCGGCCATGATCCGCTTCTGGACTTCATAACTGATCGTTTCCGTATCCAGAAGCGTCCCGTCGACGTCGAAAATGACGGCCCTGATCTGCCGGTCCCCGACCGGAATATAGTTTTCATGTAAACCTGACATTTACAGTCTCCTGAAAGATCACCTGTATAAAACGACGCTCCGTCTCAGCGTACGAATTTATTGAATAAGATCCCGCGGATCTGCTCCATTTCCACCGCGCCGACCGTATTGTTTACCGAACCGTTCTTTACCCGGTCCCATCTGGGGAGGATCCTGTCGATCTCTTCCGGCGTCATCCGGACGTCGTATTCTTCCAGATAAGGCCGGATCAGGGTCTGGACGGATTCTACGATATCGGCGCTGCCAAGTCCCAGTTCCGTTTCCAGAAGCTTCACCCGTTCCGGCGCCGCCTGGACCGCATGCCTGAAAAGATCCGGCATAAACACCGCGCAGGCCAGCCCGTGCGGGACGTGGTACTGCTCCGTCAGATAGTAACCGACGTTGTGCGGGAAAATGGTTCCGGTCTCGCTGATCGCAAGTCCTCCGAAAATGGATGCGTCGTACAGTTTTTCCCGGAGTTCAAAAGGAATTTCCCCGTCAAACTGTGCCGGTTCCAGAAAAGCCCTTGTCAGGATCTTCGCGCCGGCAAACGCCGCCGCGTCGGTGACCGGATTCGCTTTTTTATTGAAAAATGCCTCCACGCAATGTGCCATCGCGTCGACTGCCGTTGAAACCGTCACTTTCCGGGACATGGAGCAGGTGAAGGCCGGATCCCCGAAGGACACCGCCGCGCCGATCCGTTCATCCCGAATGCTGTGTTTACGGTGCGCGGAGTATGTCAGGACGGATATCAGCGTCACTTCGCTGCCGGTTCCGCTGGTCGTCCCGACCAGGAGGATCGGCAGCGGCCTGTTTTCCCAGACCCTGCCATAGAATTCCGCTTCATCCAGAAGCGGATTGGCTGCTGTAACGGCGACCGCCTTGGCCGCGTCCAGCGCGGATCCGCCGCCGACGCCCAGGATGAACTCCACGTGCTCCGCGGCGGCGATCCTGCCGGCTTCCTGGCAGGAAAGAAGCGTTGGGTTCTGTTCGATCCCGTCAAAATGGACGTACCCGATCCCCTGTTTTTCCAGCACCGCTGTCACGGCATCCAGCGCGCCGCTTTTCCTGGCGCCCGTCTTTCCCGTTACGATCATGCATCGGGAACCGTATTCACGAAACAGATCCGCGTTCTGTTCCAGACAGTTTTTTCCGGAAATGATCTTTGTCGCGACACAAAAATGAATGGCCATCTTGTCTGCTTCCTTTCAGTTCAAACTATGCTGTCAGTCTCCTATTTCCCGGAACATCGCCTCGTTGTCCACTTTGGAAAAATCCGTCACGTCCACCCGTACCAGCCTTCCGACGTGAAAAGTGTCCATGCCGCGTTCATGAAACCGGGTGCCGTATTCTTCAAAAGTAAGCGGAGGCGGAACCGGTTCCCCCTCGTCCGCCGGATAATGGTCGTTCCGGACGTGGCCCTGATGCCTTCTCGGGTTCTGATCCCTGCGTTTCCAGCGTTCATACATGACCCGCATCTCGCCGCCGATCAGGACCGTGATCACTTCCAGATCAGGATATTTTTCCTGCAGCGATTCAAAATACGGGTAGGCATTGTTCTCGAAATTATTCTCAAGAATAACGCCGCTTCCGCAGGAAAGCACATGGTCCGCAGCGTAGAACAGATCCCGCAGGGACGCGTCGTTTAAACGGGTCTTTTCTTCACGGCTTTTAAAGCCGACCGTATCAAAAAGGATTTCCTTGAAATCGTCTTTACTGAACAAAGGCAGCCCGTAATGCGCTGCCAGTTCCCTTGCGAGATGTGATTTTCCGGTGCCGGGCAAACCTGCCACGGCGATGAGTCTGCTCATTTGTTCCAGTCCTGCCGAATTCTTTCTGCCAGTTCCTTAAACGACTGCCTGTTCAGGCCGGAACCGATCCGGTTGTCGATCACGGTCAGTCCCTCCGCAGGCGGGATGCTGAAATCCACCGTACTGACGAACCAGTCGAAATCCGCCATGTTGTAACTGTCCCTGGCCGCCGCCCGGCGGTACATGTTCCTTTTACAGGTCTCCGCATCCGAGAGGATCCAGAACAGGCCCAGATCCGCACCCTCTTTCGCCGCTTTTTCCCGCACTGCCCGCATCAGTTCCGGATCGTGAAATTCTTTGGTAAAAGGAGCGGATACGATCACCGCCTGATGCCGGCGGAGCATGAAATACGCCATTCCCAGCAGCGTTTCGTATTCCGTGTCGCGGACTCTCTGCCTGAAGAAAGGACTCTTTTTATTGAAGGGTTCCCCTGCCGCCTCACAGACCTTCCGGGCCATGGGCTCCAGCATATCCAGATCCAGCCAGGCCGATCCGGGCAGGGCGTCCGCCAGCCGCTTCGCGCACCAGGTCTTTCCCGACGCCGGCGGCGCGCCGATCAGGATCAGCGTTTTCCTGCGGCCTGCGCTCATGTCTTTTCCGCCTGTATCTGCGGCAGTTTCTCCAGTCCCGCATGCGCAAGGATCCGGTTTACCTGGCGGGGCGAGATCCGTCCGATGATCGAACTGGCCGCGTTGGCCGCACCGGCCGCCGTCCCCATCTCGATACAGCGCCTTACCGGCAGTCCGAGCAGATATCCGTATGCGAAGTACGCGATAAAGCTGTCGCCGCACCCGATCGGGTTGATGGCCGGGACCTTGATGACCGGGTAAGATTCCGCCGTTTCCTTTGTGATATACATGCACCCGTCGCCGCCCATGGTCAGAAGCACCGCGCCGGCCCCCATATCGATCAGTTTCCGGGCAGCCTCTACTTCTCCGCCTTTGGGGATCTTTCCGAGCGTGCTTTCCATCTCTTCCCGGTTCGGCTTGATAAAATCGGGGCCTTCCGGAAGTCCCAGTTCAAAGCCTTCCCCGTGGCTGTCCAGAATGACCGGGAGCTTCATTTTCTTCGCGGCTCGGATCATGACCGGATAGGTTCCGCCCAGTCCTTTGCAGGTGCTGCCGCTTAAGATCACCATGTCCGGCTTTTCTTCCTTCAGCAGCCTTTTGTATTCCTTGACGAAGCGGTCCGCCTCCTTCGGCGTCACCGCGTTTAGATTGTTATAATCCAGGAACGTCTCCCGTTTTTCCAGGTCGACGTAATTGGGAAGGAGCCGCATCGGTGTTTCTACGTATACGGGAACGGTATAACTTTCCGATCCCGGCTTCTTATGTGCGTTCGGCTCCCTGTCGAGCAGATCCTGCAGATCTTCCTGCCAGGTCGTAAGATGGATCGACTGCACCCCCGGCATCTGCGAAAGGATCCTTGAGACGTTCGCCCCTTTCCCACCGACCTGCGTAAAGATCCGGGACGGCCTGCTGCGGTCCCCATGATGCCATATCAGCCTGTCAATACACGGATTTCCCGTGACACAAAGAACCTTCACATCTCCTCCTAATAAAGCGACTATCCCGGACTTAGTTAAGGAAACCGCACGCAGTGCGGCCACCATTCCACTGAAACGAGTAAAGCAGCGTCAATTAAGGAAGCCGCAAAGCGGCTTCAATGATGGCTGTCGGCCACCATTCCACCAAAGCGACTATCCCGGACTTAGTTGGGAAAACCGCACATTGTGCGGTTTTAGTGATGACCGCCGGGTCATCACTCTTTGACCCCTCCGGCCAGGG
>JAEEGL015158398.1_pt1 | contig 17838 bp, 13 predicted proteins | sample 9134231 | NCBI WGS metagenome assembly JAEEGL01 (sample SAMN16246548, study PRJNA631951) | gut metagenome | biome: gut microbiome; feature: rumen; material: fiber-attached | host: Bos | place: Iran: Karaj | collected 2018-10 | reverse complement strand
TCGCGAATCTGCTCATTAATCATTAAATCGCTAATGGTACTACCTCCAAATAAATAAAAAAATAGTGGATACAGAATATCCACCATAAATCATCACAAACAAGGTTTGTGTGAAGTATAAACCCGAGTCACTAATAAGTGCTAAGGTGAGAGTGGATACTCTACTTTGTTTTCACAACATAGGTAATTTAACATACAAATCCCCAGTAGTCAACTGTTTATTTGATATTATAGGAAAAATTTGTAAATAACCTCTGCTACGCCAGCATTATTATTGTCATTTTCAGTGACATAATCAGCTACAGCCTTAAGCTCCTCTCTGGCGTTTGCCATTGCAACGCCAACCCCTGCCACCTGAACCATGCTGATGTCGTTTCTCTCATCTCCCACTGTAACAATATTCTCAGCAGGTATATCAAGTCCTTCAGCCAGCTTTAAAACTCCATCACCCTTTCCAGTACCCTTTTTAATGTACTCCATGAATGCGTAATGTGAGAAAAAGCTCTCAAATCTGTCGCCGAATACGGCTTCATGCTCATCCTTAAAGGCCTGTAATGCCTCTGGATGATCGTAATCTATAGCGATAAGCTTTGTAATATTTTTTCCTTTAAGCTCATCAACACTATTTAAATAAACAAGCTGTTCCCCTGAAAGCTTCTTGTAGCTTTCAACAAACCAGTTATCACTAAAGGTATAAATATGGCTTGCATCAAAGGTGACGCAGGTGAAGCCGCATCCAATAACCTCTTCGATTACTTCCCTGGCATCATCATTACTAATGTAATCACCAAAAAGCTCCTTGTCAGTGGTAAACTCTGTTCCGATTACTCCCTGATGTCCGAGAATATAGACATTGTCTCTCTTGAACTCATCATATACTGATAAAATTTCCTTAAGAGCATGGTTTGGTCTGCCTGTATTAAACGCAAACACGTGACCAGCATCTAAAAGCTTTGTGATGGCTGATAAATTCTCCTTTGAAATCGTTTTATCATCATCAAAAAGTGTACCGTCCATATCTACGGCTAATAATTTCTTACTCATCAACTACCTCATTAGCCAGAATTGGAACGAAAGTCCGCCGTTTTGCAAAATCAACTTCTGGCTCGTTATTTCTTTTAGCTTCTCTACAGAAGGTCTCCTGGGCGGAAGCAGGCTTTTTCCCTCTCAAAGGCTTTATTTTAACATAGCTTCCATCATCTGTCATCTCATAAGCCTTAAGATTGTCAGATAGTTGAACATCTAAAATGTGCTTAACCTGTTTTTTCAGCAGTTCATCCTCAACCGGGAAAATGATTTCTACACGCCTGTCCAGGTTACGAGGCATCCAGTCAGCACTTCCCATATAAATATCCTCGTGGCCATTGTTGTAGAAATAGAAAATGCGGGCATGCTCCAGATAAGTACCTACAATTGAGGATACATGAATATTCTCGCTTACTCCTTCAATTCCTGTACGGAGACAACAAATGCCACGGATAATCAGATGAATCTTAACACCTGCATTGTTGGCCTCGTAAAGCTTTTCGATAATTTCCTTATCACAAAGAGAATTCATCTTTGCAATAATCATTGCCTCCTTACCATCCTGGGCATGACGTATTTCCCTGTCAATCAGGCTAGTGAAGGTATCTCTAAGCCACAAAGGCGCAACTACAAGCTTATTCCAGCTTGCAGGCTCTGAGTAGCCGGAAAGCATATTAAATACAGCGGTGGCATCCTCTCCATAGGACTCACGGCAGGTAAGCATTCCACAGTCGGTATAAAGCTTTGCTGTAGAATCGTTGTAATTACCTGTGCCGAGATGAACATATCTCTTGATTCCGTCCTCCTCACGGCGAACTACCAGGGCAATCTTGCAATGGGTCTTTAGACCTACCAGACCATAAATAACGTGGCAGCCTGCTTTTTCAAGCTTCTTTGCCCAGATAATATTGTTCTCCTCATCAAAACGTGCCTTTAGCTCAACAAGAACTGTAACCTGCTTGCCGTTTTCAGCTGCATGGGCAAGGCTTGCGATAATAGGTGAATTACCACTTACGCGGTAAAGAGTCTGCTTTATGGCAAGAACCTGTGGGTCAAAAGCTGCTTGAGCAATAAAATCAACTACAGGATCAAAGGTCTGGTAAGGGTGATGCAACAGTATGTCGCCCTTTTTAATCTCGTCAAATATCTTCTCACCCGGATGAAGTCTAGGATTATCCTGTGGCTTAAAGCTAGGTGAGCGCAAATTATTGTGGCCCTCTATTCCATAGAGCTTCATTAAAAAAGTAAGGTCGATAGGACCTTTAATTTTGTAAATATCTGTTTCGTTAACTCCAAGATTTTTCTTTAAAATTGCAAGGAGCTTTTTATTTACAGAGGACTCAACCTCAAGACGAATAACCTCGCCCCACTGGCGGGACTTAATCTGCTTTTCAATCTCGATAAGCAAATCCTCCGCCCCCTCTTCATCTATATTAAAGTCGGCATTTCTCATGACACGATATGGAGAAGCCGCAACCACATTGTAGTTTAGGAAAAGCTTTCCCATATTGCGCTCAATTATCTGTTCAAGCAAAATGAAGCAGTCATGATCCTTTTCATCAGCTGGAAGTGAAACAAAACGTGGAAGAACTGATGGAACCTGTACTGTGGCAAATTCCACATCCTCATTCTCAGTCTTTGTGCCTACGCCAACTGTGTCCGGCTTCTTCTCTATCAAGGCCGCAATATTCAAGGATTTATTACGAATCAGAGGAAATGGTCTTGAGGCATCAAATGCCATAGGCGTGAGAACAGGATAAACCTGGCTCATAAAAAATGAATCAATATATTTAAGCTGTGTCTCGTTCAAATCCTCGTATTTTTCATAAAGAATAATTCCATTTTCCTTAAGGATTGGAGTCAGGGACTTGTTGAAGGTATTGTACTCAAAATCAACAAGCTCTCTGGTCTTTTCATTGATAGCAATAAGCTGTTCTGTAGGAGTCATTCCAGCTATATCAGGCTTAGTGTAGCCTGCATGCTCCATATCCTTTAGGGAAGCCACTCTAACCATAAAGAACTCATCTAAGTTAGAGGATGTAATACCAACAAACTTTATGCGCTCTAAAATAGGCAACTCCTTAACAAGTGCCTCATTCAAAACACGACGCTCAAACTTCAACCAGCTAAGCTCTCTATTGTCATAGTATTTTGCATCTGAAACATCAATATGTGCCATAACTCCTCCTAAAACTTTTTATTTTCCTTAAGTACTGGCTTAATAGAAAAAATCTGTTCAAAGAAATCTGCGTTTTTCTTAAATAATCCCTTTTCCAGGGCAAGGGAGCTGTTTGCTTCTATGGTGATAACCAGCTCTCTGTCCTTAACTCTCATAGAAACATTTTTAATCTTTTGCTTGTGAGAACGGTCCAAGGCATTTGCCACCTTTAAAATAGCTAGAAGCTTTAAAATAATCAGGTATTCCTCAGTGGTGAACCTGTCGGAAAGACTTTCGTAAGGCTCCAAAGGCTTTCTGTTAAACTCTACGGTAGTAGCAATAATCTCCCGCTCCTTATGTGTCAGACCAAGAATTTCTGATGCCATAATAATGGTATAGGAACAGCTTGATGCCTCCGCAAGGGAAATATACTTACCACAGTCGTGAAGAATAGCTATACACTGCATCAGTACACGCTGTCGTTTTCCAAGACCGTGATACTTTTTCATTGTGTCAAAAATCTCGCCGGAAAGTCTGAACAATGCCTTAAGGTGAGGCTGGTAGCTGTCATATCTCTTAGCAATGGACCATGCAGCAGTGATGATGTCATTGTCGAAATCATGCTTTGCAGTGAGCCACTTTTTATTATAGCTGTGATTGTAGGCCATGCCCTCACAAACAGAAACACCTGGTGCCACCACAGTCTTAGGGGCAAAGGTTTCTGCCAGGGTCTTATAAAGCATAACTACCGGCTCAAGCAAATACTCATTTTCAAGGTAGATATCATTATCCCTTTCAAACTGTTTGATGTACTGCTTATTAATTTTGTTAAGGAAATTCAAATACTCCTGGGTGCTGACCTTCTTTGATGAAAAGTTAGCGATTTTCTCAGCTATGGTGCTGACCTGAACTCCAAGAAGAATCATATACTTAGGCTCAATATCTCTTAAGAACATCGTCTTAAATACTTCCAGCTCCTTGTACATCATCTCATAAATCTGTTCCATGGAGGTGGAAGCTGTGCCTAGCTTTTTAATATTCTCGCTTACAGCAACTGTTCCAAGGGACAAATGCTGTGTGGTTATTATTTTTCCTTTTGAAAATAGTGTAATCTGGAGGGAAACGCCTCCAATATCGATAAGAACAGCTGAATCGCTAATTAATTCCTCAAAATCATCAGTGGATGCAACAGCCTGATAGCCTAAGAAGCGTTGCTCCGAATTGGATATAACTTCAATTGAAAAGCCTGTTCTCTGTTTGATTTGTTCTAAGACAATAAGTGCATTTTCCGCCTGTCTGATGGTAGGTCCGGCAAGAACAACATAGCTGTCTACCTTGTAGCTATCTATTGTGTTTTTAATATCCAGCAAAACCTTACACAGCTTATCTGTAGTCTCAGGCGAAATGGCACCTGTGCTAAGGACATCCTTAATAATGTCAGAAGGAGCCTTAATTGTATCTATGGTCTTTATTTTCTTTTGCTGTTTAGTAATCTCAAAAACCTTCATTGTGGTCTCATAGGAGCCCACATAAATACTGGCAAATAATTTCATACTAACCCCTTTTCCCACTAGTAGTTACCTAGAACTCTTAGACTAACACACTCCTCCTTAAGTCCTATAAGTGCATTTCTAACGGCTTCATCATTAAGATTTCCGTCGATATCAATAAAGAATCTGTACTGCCAATTAACCCCCTTAATTGGTCTGGATTCTATTCTGTTCATATTAATGCCATTGAACATGAGGTTTGAAAGAATGCGATACAAACTTCCTGGCTCATGAGCAATTTCAAGACACAAGCCAATTTGGTTTGCATCCTTTTTGTATTTCTTTTCCTTTGAGACAATAATAAATCTGGTCTCGTTATTTTTGTTGTCCTGAATGCCTGTCTCCAGAACCTCTAAATCGTAAAGTTCAGCGTTGTATTCGCTACCGATGGCAGCCTGAGTCTTATCTCCATCATCATGAATCTTTTGAGCGCTGACTGCTGTATTGTGCAGGTTCTTAACATCCCAGTCCATATGCTGGTTTCTGATATATTCATCACACTGTGCTATTGCCTTTGCGTGGGAATATACTGTCTTAATGTCTGAAATAGTGGCACCCTTGACACCAAGCAGTGCGTGATTAACCTTTAATATCTGCTCTCCTATAATGGCTACGTTGTATTCTGAGAGCAAATCAAAGTTCTCTTCAATGGAGCCTGCCAGGCTATTTTCGATAGGAAGTACTGCGTAATCTGCCTTTCCGCTTATGATAGAATCCATGGCATCACGCCATGTATCAACGTGGAAGCACTCCTTCATCTTATCCTGGAAGAATGCCATCATAGCAAGCTGTGAATAGGCGCCCTCAACACCCTGAAAGCATACAGTAGCTTGAGAAAAATCAAATTCATCAACCTGAGTAAAGCCTGACTCGAAATTAATTCCATTTTCTCTGAGAATGGCAAACTGCTTTTTACGACTGATTGACATAATCTGTGTGTACAGCTCTTTAACTGCCTGCTGACTGAACTCGTCCTCCACATATGATGAAAGCTTTGAAAGTTTCTCATCCTCACGGGCCTTATCGTAGACCTTTTTGCCTGTGGAAATCTTGTATTCTGCCACCTGGCAGGCCAGCTCCATTCTCCTATTGAAAAGATTAAGAATATCCTTATCAACCTGATCAATTTCTACTCTGATGTCATTTAAATCTCTCATGCAACTCCTATTCTTCAAGTGAAAGTATCGGCGGATCGAAGGTTCCAAGGCTGGTGCCTCCTATAGGCACATGGAAGGTAGCACCTGAATAGTAATCCGCGAAGTAAACGTATCTGCTAGTAATATTAATGTTGTTGTATTGTCCTTCTGCTAATAAAACCTCTGAGCCAGTGGTCATATCTACCATATACATACCATCTGGATTGCCTTTGTAGCTCTGGTAAAACAGGTAATTTCCAGAGAAATTGTAGGCAACGGCTCCATAGGAGGTAAGGCCTTCCTTCTCCCCTCCACCAAGTGGCATTCTGTATACCCGCTTATGGTTATCCAAATCAATAAAATACAAGGTTCTCTTATCAATAATAGGCAACCACAAATTTTCTGCTGAAGCAAAGGCTGTATCCTTTGAGAAAATGTTCATCAAATGAAGATTGTGATCATTTTCAACACCTGCATAATATAGCTTTTCTCCAACGGTACATCTAGGGTCTATAGAGACCTTACTAAGCTGCTGACGCTCAGTGCCATCAATCTTAACGGAATAAAGGCTGGTGGCGTCCTCAGAATCATAACGAAGATAGACTATAGTGTTTCCAGCCAATGAGCAGGCATTACAGATAGCATCATCCATAATCATAACCTTTTTATTTTTCCTGGTCATACGGCATAAACTATCTGTATTGACCCCAAGGAAACCCATCTGAGAATTATCTCTGTTGGCATTTCGACTGTAATAAAGATAGTGTGAGTCAGCGTTAATGAAATACACACTGTCGTTTGCCAATATCTTGATGTCTGATTCATCAGGCTTCATGGTGTAAATACGGCTGTAGTCGTTAGGATTGGCAAAATAAACCGTATCGTCAATCTCACAAAACAGACCGTTTCCATAGAGATTGCCGATGGTATTGCCATTGGTGTCAGACTCGTTAAAAAACGTGACAGTATTAATGTACTTATAATAGCCGGCACCACCTACAATAGCTGCAAACACCAGAAAAACAATTAATCGCTTAACTATCTTCATTCTACTGCCCTCCCCGTTTGATTAGCTTAAGTAAAATCAAAGATTGATAGCTGATTAGATTTTGGCAAATCCTTAACTATGCCAAGCTCAATCATTTTATCTAAAATTGTCTGTGAAACCTTTCCTCTATCTCTAATATCGTCCTGTGATAAGAATTTTCCCTGGCTGGCAGCAATCTGAAGCTGTTCTGCAGCCTTATCACCCATTCCTGGAAGTGAATTGAACGGTGGAAGTATCTTACCATCTACTATTTTAAAGTATCTTGAGTCAGATTGGTATAGGTCCATAGGTAAAAAATCAAAACCGCGGGCATACATCTCCTGCACAAGACGAAGGGCTGTCAAAGCATCCTTATCAGTGGCTGATGGATTTGGCATAGCTTTGATATTTTTGATTTCCTGCTCACATCGAGCCTTACCCTGACAACACTTCTCATAATCGAAGCCTCCTGCTCTGATTGAGAAAAATGCTGCATAGTATGCAAGTGGATAATTAATCTTACAGTATGCTACACGCCAAGCCATCATAACGTATGCAGCAGCGTGAGCCTTAGGGAACATATATTTAATTTTTTCACAGGAACCAATATACCAGTCAGGTACTCCATGCTCCTGCATATGCTGCTTGTAGGTAGGCCATTCATCACATTTGCCTTTGGCAACAATACCCTTACGTACACGCTCCATAATGGTAAATGACTCCGCTGGGTCAAGTCCCATATGAATCAGGTAAACCATAATATCGTCACGGGTACAAATAGCTTCGGTGATGGTAGCCACACCATTTAAAATAAGGTCCTGGGCATTTCCAAGCCAAACATCGGTACCGTGGGCCAGTCCTGCTATTCGAACCAGGTCGGTGAAATACTGAGGCTTTGCCTCAACAAGCATCTGCATAGCAAAGTCTGTACCAAACTCAGGGATACCAAGGGTTCCAAGAGGGGTTCCCATAATATCTTCAGGTGTAATACCAAGAGCCTTAGTGCTTTGGAAAAGGGACATAACGTCCTTGTCATCGAATGGTATTTCAGTAGCATCAATTCCAGTCAAATCCTCAAGACGACGAATCATTGTAGGATCAAGATGTCCTAAGATATCCAACTTAAGAAGGTTGGCATCAATTTTGTGGTAATCAAAGTGAGTGGTGACAATATCGGTGTCCTTGTTAGCAGGATGCTGAACTGGTGTGAAGGAATAAATGTCCTCTCCATTTGGAAGAACTACTACACCACCTGGATGCTGTCCTGTGGTGGACTTAACACCTTCTACGCCCTTTGCCAAACGGGAATACTCGGAACGACGTTTTCTAATATCTCTGTTTACATAGTACTTGTACACATAGGACTCGGCGTTTTTATCAGCCAGCGTGGAAACTGTTCCCGCCTTAAAAGTCTGACCCTCGCCGAAAATAACCTCTGTATATTTATGAGCCTTTGACTGATATTCATTTGAGAAGTTCAAATCGATATCAGGCTCCTTATCACCCTTGAATCCAAGGAATGTCTCGAACGGAATATCGAAACCGTCCTTAGCAAGTGGCTTACCGCATTTAGGACAAATCTTATCTGGCATATCCACACCAGAAAGCCCCATATCGATAATCTCCTTAACCTCGGGACCATCAAAATCCACGTAGAAGCAGTTAGGGCATCTATAGTGAGGTGGTAACGGGTTAACCTCTGTGATACCAGCCATTGTGGCTGCAAAGGATGAACCAACAGAACCACGGGAACCTACAAGATAGCCGTCCTCGTTGGACTTCCAAACCAGCTTCTGAGCGATAATGTACATAACGGAATATCCATTACCGATGATAGAGTTAAGCTCTCGCTCCAGGCGGGCCTCAACTATCTCTGGAAGGACCGGACCATAAACCTCGTGAGCCCTGGTCTCACAGATACGTCGCAAATCTTCCTCTGAATGCTCAATGACTGGAGGACATTTATCAGGACGAACCGGGTGAATGTACTCGCACATATCTGCTATTTTATTTGTGTTCTCAATTACAACCTCATGGGCCTTGGCAAGACCTAGATAAGAGAACTCATCAAGCATTTCATCAGTAGAATGAAGGTAAAGTGGGGCCTGCTGGTCAGCATCATCAAAGCCCTTGTTTGCCATGATGATTCTTCGATAAACCTCGTCCTGAGGGTCAAGGAAGTGAACGTCACAGGTAGCAACTACAGGCTTGTTGAATTCTGTACCAAGGGCAACAATCTTTTTATTAATCTCCTGTAAATCTTTAACTGAATTTATGTCCTCATACTTAGGCTTGTCAGAGCGAATCATAAACTCATTATTGCCGACAGGCTGAATCTCAAGATAATCGTAGAAATTGGTAATTCTGGTAATTTCAGAATCGTCTCTGTCATCAACAATGGCATCATACAATTCTCCCGCCTCGCAGGCACTACCTATAATCAAGCCCTCTCTACATTCTGAAAGCAAAGTCTTTGGCACCCTAGGATATCTTGAGTAATATTTAATATGAGATTCCGATACTAATCTATAAAGGTTGATACGACCTAAATCGTTTTTAGCTAAAACAATACAGTGATGTGCCTTCATCTTTTTGATTTGTTCAGCTGAAGGCTCTGCTTTTTCATTGAGCTGAGTAAGGTTATGGATACCCTCTGCTTCAAGCTTGCCAATGAATTTCTCAAAGATTTTTGCTGTAACCTCTGCATCTGCAACAGCTCTGTGATGATGTTCATTTACCACATTCTCAAGCTTACATACTGCATCAAGATTAAACTTTGCATTGTTAGGATGTAAATAACGTGCTACCTCAACTGTATCAACGTGAGTATAGTCGTACTCAAGTCCAAGCTGTTTACAATTATATCTGATAAAGCTGGTATCAAAGCCTGCGTTGTGGGCAACCAAAACTGTGCCCTTACAGAACTCCATAAATTTAGGCAAAATTACATCTATGGTAGGTGCGTCGATAACCATCTCATCATTAATAGATGTAAGCTCAGTAATTCGGTAAGGAATCGGAACCTGAGGATTGATGAACTCAGAAAATCTGTCTACAATCTGTCCGTCCTTAAACTTTACAGCACCAATCTCGATGATTTTGCATTTCTTAGGATTGAAGCCTGTAGTCTCAATATCGAAAACTACATACTCATCATGTAAGGACTGCCCCTTGTCATTGACAACTGGACGCTTTGTATCGTCTACAAGATAGATCTCACACCCGTAAATAACCTTGAAATCTCCAAGCCCCTTCATATGATCCGCATCACAAAAAGCCTGAACTACACCGTGGTCTGTGATTGCAAGGGCCTTGTGTCCCCAATCCTTAGCTCTGGAAATAATAGAGGTAATCTCAGACACTCCATCAAACTCGGACATCTTGGTGTGGCAATGGAGCTCGACACGTTTTTCAACCGCTGTATCAGTCCTTACAACTCTGAAATCCTTTATTTTTTGAACGCAGGTGATACGTCCAATGGTAAGCTCCTTAGAATACATATCCTCATCCAGCTTACCCATAATCTTGTAGAAGCCACCTGATTTTAGCTTGCTTTCAAATTCTCTTCCCTGGTCAGCATCTGAGAAGAAAAACTTGATGGAAATAGAATCAGTAAAGTCTGTGATGATACCAGTACCAAAGTAGCCGCCTTTTTTAGTCTCTCTAAATTCAATATCTGTGACCTGTCCTCTGACAACAATTGGACCAAGAAGCTCGCCGTTAATCTCCTCCATAGTAGTGGCATTTTCAGCAATCTCACTACCCATAATGATATCTGGGTCATCAGACTTAGTAAGAGGTCTAACAAATTTCTTTTCTGGCTCCTTTGACTCTTCCTCACCCCTAGATGCAGCTTTAGCCTTAGCTGGATTACCACTATCCTTATCCTCAGAATTCTCCTTAGGAGCATCACTAGAAAGACCAGCAGTACGTGAATTGATAGCTGCTATCTTATTTTCAACCTCAAGCATTGCATTCTCAAGATACTTTGACTTAACTGCTTCCTTGTAGTCGAAAACAATAGAAACATCCATATGACATCTGCGACAAATAATAGTGTGCAGAAGGTCAAAAAGCTCCGCTTCCTTTTCTCTGGCAATAAGAGTATCCTCAATGGTCACCCTAAGCTTGCCATCCTCTGTGATATCTACATCAGCTTTTTTATATATGTTAAAAAGAAGAGCACTATGGTTCTCCAGCTCTTCTAAAATGCTATCGTTATAAGATGTGATTAAATTCTCCGCAGTATATTGGCTGGATAAATCAAAATCCTCCAGAATACGGATTGATACACCATTGTTTGGGAAAAATTGTTTTTTGATTGATTTCTCCAGGTGCCAGATACGGCGCTTAGGAATTAAAGTATTGAAGGTAATATATATACGAATATCATCTTTAGAACGACCTGTGCTGACCTTAGTGACTGTGGCATCACTAAGGGCAGTAGACAGGTCATTCTCTGCATTCATATTAGGGAATACTTCATAAAATCCCATTTGATCCATAACTTAATTCTCCAACTCAAAGGAGCCAGCACTTAATTTTTCTTGCTCCCGCAGGCCACCTCCCATACTCAAGCAAGGGAACCTCCCAATGGGTCCCTCCTTCCTTGGCATGGGGCCTTCCTGTTCGCGCTTTCCAAGTTTATATACTGGCTCATATAATTACTTATTTCTTGGCCAATTAATGAGCTCTGTGCGAAGTGCATCAAGCAACTCACCCTCTGGCATCTTACGTACGATTTCGCCGTGCTTGATAAGGAGACCTTCTCCAATACCACCGGCTACTCCAAGGTCAGCTTCCTTTGCTTCTCCTGGACCGTTGACTACACAGCCCATTACAGCAACCTTAATGTCAAGGTCATCAAATTCAGCAACCATATCCTCTACTTTATTGGCAAGACCAATAAGGTCAATCTGTGTACGTCCGCAGGTTGGGCAAGAAACAACCTCTATTCCGCCCTTTCTAATACCAAGTGTACGCAAAATAAGCTTTGCCGTCTTAATCTCCTCGATAGGGGCACCAGTAAGGGATACACGAATAGTGTCACCAATGCCCTGAGAAAGAATCATTGCAAGACCACAGGCACTCTTAATATTTCCAGCCTTAAGAGTTCCAGCCTCTGTAATACCTACATGAAGTGGATGTTCAGTCTTGTCTGCAATAAGCTCATGAGCCTTAACGCACATCATAACATCAGAGGACTTGATACTGATTACAAGATTGTCATAACCAAGCTCCTCGATAATACGAACCTTATCCAATGCAGATTCTACAAGGCCCTCTGCTGTAACACCGCCATACTTTTCTACTAAATCCTTTTCAAGAGAACCAGAATTAACTCCGACTCTGATAGGGATATTCTTAGCCTTGGCTGCATCAACAACAGCCTTAATTCTATCCTCACTACCGATGTTACCTGGATTTATACGAATCTTGTCTGCACCATTTTCAATGGCTGCAATGGCAAGTCTATAATCGAAATGAATATCAGCAACAAGAGGAATGCTAATCTGCTTTTTGATCTCAGCAATAGCTTTAGCTGCATCCATATCTGGAACTGCAACACGAATAATATCACAACCTGCAGCCTCAAGCTCCTTAATCTGAGCTACTGTAGCAGCCACATCCTGTGTCTTGGTGTTGCACATAGACTGAATAAGTATAGGGTTGCCACCACCGATGACTTTATTTCCGATTTTAACTTCTTTTGTACGCATATTCGCACCTCTTAAATTAATTTCATGATATCGTTGTACATTACCACTACCATAAGGAGCATCAGCAGACCAAAGCCAACAAGATTAATTCCATTTTCAATCTCTGGGTTCATCTTCTTGCCTCTTAGGCCTTCGATAATGAATAAGAGAATCCTTCCACCATCAAGAGCTGGGAATGGAAGTAAATTCATTACACCAAGGTTTGCTGAAAGCAAAATCATAATGGACATCAGATTTAAAACAACATATTTAACTCCATCCATAATGGATGAATCGTAGACGTTGGAAATAACATTTACTACGCCTACCGGACCTGAGACTTCCTCCACTGATACCTGCTTGGTAAACAGCATCTTAAGGCTCTGTAAGGTGACATAAATCTGATATTTGACCTCATGAAAACCATAGGCTATGGTCGATAAAGGTCCTACCTTTTCACGTACCCCTGAATTAGTAACGCCAAGCATATATCTGCCTGATTTCTCGTCGTACTTAGGAGCAATGTAAACAGAATTCTTTTCACCATCTCTAAGGTAAGTAACCTTAATCTCCTCACCCTTACTGTGGATGAAATTGTAGATACTTATTTCGTTGTAAAAATGTACGTTATACCCATTTAAAGATGTAATCACATCTCCTGCCTGTAAGCCGGCTTCCTGGGCAGGAAAGTCATCTATAACACCAGATACCACTGGCTTGTCCACACCTGCCATGGCGATAAATACCACTGACAAAATATAAGCAAGGATAAAATTAAATAATGGGCCAGCAAAAACAATCTGAAATCTCTCCCAGAGGGTCTTACTGCTAAAAGCTCTATCACTATCGCTCTCCTCATCCTCGCCCTCCATTACGCAGGAACCACCAAAAGGAAGCAGCTTGAGACAATACTTTGTCTCGCCCTTTCCCCAGGAAAGTATGGTAGGACCAAGACCCAGGGTGAACTCATTAACCTTTACATTACATTTCTTGGCAAAGAGAAAATGTCCAAGCTCGTGAAATATAATGATAAAGCTAAATATCAATATAGCAATAATAATCTTCATAGAAATTACCACCTACTCTCAATAAAGTCATAGGTCATCTGCTCTGTCTCAAGCACCTGCTGAATAGACGGATTTTGGATGAAATCAACATTAATCATAGCTTCAGAAACAATCTCTGGAATCTCTAAGAACTTAATTTTGTTCTTAAGGAACTTTGCTACTGCACGCTCATTTGCTGCATTGAAAACAGTAGGAACATTTCCACCTGCATCCATTGCATCATAAGCAAGAGAAAGACCAAAGAAAGTCTCCATATCAGGCTTCTCAAAGGTAAGTGTGCCAACCTTGAATAAATCCAAAGGCTCAGCATAGAGCGTCTTGCGCTTTGGATAAAACAGCGCATAAAGAATAGGCAGTCTCATATCTGGAGTGCCCATCTGTCCAATGACAGCTCCATCCATAAACTCAACTGCTGAATGCAGAATACTCTGAGGATGAACCACAACCTCAACCTGATTAAGATTAACGCCGAAGAGCCATTTAGCCTCCATAACCTCAAGGCCCTTGTTAATCATAGTAGCAGAATCTATGGTAATTTTAGCGCCCATAGACCAGTTTGGATGCTTTAGAGCATCCTCCAATGTAACGTTCTCCAGCTCATCTAAAGTGCGTCCTCTGAAAGGGCCACCTGATGCAGTAAGAAGAATCTTTGAAATCTTATTCTGTCTCTCGCCGTTTAATGACTGGAAAATAGCACTATGCTCACTGTCAACAGGAAGAATAGAAACTCCCTTTTCCTTTGCAAGAGGCATAATAATATGACCTGCTGTAACAAGAGTCTCTTTATTTGCAAGTGCAATTGTCTTACCAGCATTTATAGCTGCTATTGTAGGCTGAACACCAATCATACCAACAACAGCTGTAACAACAGTGTCCGCCTCATCATATGTGGCAACAGCAATCAATCCTTCCATTCCAAAGGCAATCTCAATTTCCATATCAGAAAGGCGAGCCTTTAAATCCTTAGCAAGACCTTCGTCTCCAACGGAAACTAGCTTAGGAGTGTACTGTCTAATCTGCTTTTCAAATAAATCCAAATTTCTTCCACAAGACATTGCCACTACAGAAAGCTCGTCTGGATTTTGTGAAACTATATCAAGGGTCTGTGTACCGATAGACCCAGTAGAACCTAAAATAGCAATTTTCTGACTCATCTATCTACCTCTTAAATGTAAAAATAATATGCTAAAAAATAAATAATAGGTGCTGTAATTATAACGCTATCGAAACGGTCAAGCACTCCGCCATGGCCTGGGATAAGTGTGCCGTAATCCTTAATCTCATAGTTACGCTTGATTGCTGATGCAGCAAGGTCTCCTACCATTGAAATCAATGCACCTACGCCAGCTACAATAGCCAGGTACAAGGTATTCAACTGGTAGGCTGGATCTACCTTTGTCATTATGAAGCTATAAAGAGCAGTAAGAAGCATAGCTCCAACCACACCACCTACAGCGCCCTCAACAGACTTCTTAGGTGAAAGAATTGGAGACATCTTGTGCTTTCCAAAAAGCTTGCCGACGCAATATGCGCAGGTATCGCAGCCCCAAGAGCAAAGGAAAACAAGCCAAATAATATATTTTCCATCTGTACCCATTCTTCCAATGAAAATGTACGAAAGCATAACAGCTACATAAAAGAATCCAAAGAAAGCCTGTAAAATATCAGATGCCTTGTACTTAGGATATGAAAATACATAAACTCCTAAAAGAGCAATTAAAAATCCTACAAAAATAGCTTCATTAACATTTGGTAAATAAGCACCACTGGAAAATGCCAAAACGAAATAATATATGAAGCATATAATATATCCACCTATAGCAGGTAAAGATTTTTCTATCTTGAAAACCCTATACAGCTCAAACATTCCAACAAGTGAAAGGAATAATGTGGATGCAAGAAGAGGATATCCTCCATATCCAACAAAAAACACTAATAAAATAACAAGAATAATTCCACTTATTAATCTGGTCTTAAACATTTAGAATCCCCTCTAAATCCCACCAAATCGGCGGTTTCTTTTATCGTACTCTATTATGGCCTTCTTTAATTCGTCTGGTGTAAACTCTGGCCAAGGTACTGGTGTAAAATAAAATTCTGCGTAAGCAAGCTGCCACAAAAGATAGTTAGAAAGTCTCTGCTCTCCAGATGTCCTAATCATAAAATCAGGATCTGGAATGTCCTTTGTGTCTAGGTATCCGGAGAATAAATCCTCAGAAATATCCCCTACTGAAAGCTTATCAGATTTAACATCCTCAGCAACTCTTCTGATAGCACGTGTCATCTCATCGCGACTACCATAATTTATAGCAATTGTAAGTGTCAATCCTGTGAACTGTGAAGAATACTCTGTAAGCTCAGCGATAGCCTTTTTCAGCTTGTCATCAAGCTTTGACAAATCACCAATGAAGCGAACACGAAGATTATCCTTCTTTGCTGTCTTCATACAGGTCTTGATATATTCACCTAAAAGCTTCATCAAAGCCTTAACCTCATCATCTGGTCTTGACCAGTTTTCTGTGGAAAAGGCATACATTGTCACGTATTTTACACCAAGCTCATTAGCTGCTCTACATATGGTCTCTACGTTTTTTGCTCCAACTGTGTGACCGTAGGTGCGTGGCATTCCCTTTGATTTAGCCCATCGGCCGTTACCATCAAGAATAATAGCTATATGTTCAGGTACGTTCATAAAACCTCCTATATGCAAAAAATAATGAAACAGGGCACCAAGAGGTGCCCTGCCATCTCATCATTTTAAACAGTCATAATTTCTTTTGTCTTTGCCTCAACAGCCTTGTCTACCTCACCGATAAACTTGTCTGTCATCTTCTGACACTTATCCTCGAGATCCTTGATTTCATCCTCAGAAACACCTTCATCCTTTGAATGCTTCTTTAATGCGTCAATAGCATCTCTTCTAATATTACGAATTGCAACCTTTGCCTCTTCACCGTGCTTCTTAACGTCCTTTGCAATTTCCTTACGACGCTCCTCTGTAAGCTCAGGGAATACGAGGCGAATAAGCTTTCCATCATTTGTAGGGTTAATTCCGATATCAGACATATTGATAGCCTTCTCGATTTCCTTAACAAGTGATGGCTCCCAAGGCTGAATCTGAATAAGTCTTGGCTCTGGAACTGAAACGTTAGCCACCTGCTGAAGTGGAGTAGGTGCTCCATAATAATCAACAGTAATCTTATCTAAGATGTGAGGATTAGCACGACCAGCTCTGATGGTTGCGAACTCACTTTCAAGATTGTTATAGCTCTTTGTCATTTTCTCTTCGTAGTGGGAAAGTATATTATTGTCCATTAGCCCTCCTTATACTGTAACAACAGTACCATTAAATTTGCCTGTCATAGCTTTTACTATTGAATTCTCTTCATTGAGAGAGAATACGTACATAGGCATCTTCTGCTCCATTGCGATGATTGAAGCAGTCATATCTACAACCTGAAGCTTCTTATCAATAACCTCCTGAATGCTAATCTCGTCGTAACGCTTTGCATCAGGATTCTTTGCTGGATCGCTATCGTATACACCGTCGATAGACTTTGCAAGAAGAATGAAGTCAGCTTCAATCTCTACTGCTCTAAGGACTGTAGGTGTATCTGTTGAGAAATATGGATGTCCTAAGCCACCTGCGAAAAATACAACCATGCCCTTTGAGAAATACTTGTTAGCTCTGTCCTTTGAGTAAAGCTTTGAAACATTACCACACTCAAATGGTGTAAGAACTGCAGTCTTCATACCAACTGTTCTGAAAATCTCAGAAACATAAACACAGTTCATAACTGTAGCAAGCATACCAATCTGATCTGCCTTTGTACGATCGATGTTCTCTGAAGAACGACCTCTCCAGAAGTTACCACCACCGATAACAACACCAACCTCTACACCATCATCAACAAGCTGCTTTACCTGCTTTGCAACCATGATACATGTAGCTTCATCAAAACCAAAACCCTTTTCCCCGGCAAGTGCTTCTCCACTAAGCTTTAATACTACTCTCTTCATTTAAATCTTATCCTTCTATTTAGTTTTATTTTAAACTGCGAATACGCTGTTTACATCAACATCTGAGTAACTCTGTGAGCAGAAGCCCTCGATAACAGCACCGTTGTTAATCTGTACTGAACGAGACTTAATGTTGCCCATAACTACTGCTGAAGT
>JAEEGL014039663.1_pt1 | contig 17838 bp, 10 predicted proteins | sample 9134231 | NCBI WGS metagenome assembly JAEEGL01 (sample SAMN16246548, study PRJNA631951) | gut metagenome | biome: gut microbiome; feature: rumen; material: fiber-attached | host: Bos | place: Iran: Karaj | collected 2018-10 | reverse complement strand
TGTATCTAATTATGGGGTAGTGTCTTTATGAGACAGATTTTTCGCTTTTTGAAACCGTACAGAGGAACGATGGCGCTCGGACTGACCATCAAGTTCTTCGCATCGCTGCTCAGTCTGCTGATCCCGTGGGCTTTGACCGAGATGCTGAAAACGATCGTTCCCATGGGAAACATTACGTTCATCGTGCTCTGGGGAGTGATGATGATCGTGATGGCGGTTCTGGACTGGTTCGGAAACATTACGGCGAACCGGATGGCGTCTCTCGTGGCGAGAAACGCGACCGAGCGGATCCGGCTCGATCTATTTGCGAAAATCAACTATCTGTCCACTGAATCACAGGAAGGATTCACGTCCGCTTCGCTCATTTCCCGTGCGACGACGGATACGTATAACGTGCATCAGTTCCTCGGCATGATGCAGAGAATGGGCGTCCGGCAGCCGATCGTCATCATCGGCGCATTGACGATCACGTTCTTTATGGACGTCGAATTAACGCTCGTTATGCTTGCCGTCATGCCGCTCATGATCCTGGTGGTTTTTCTCTTCACCAGGTTCGGACATCCTCTGTTCAGGAAGGTGCAGAGCGCTCTCGACGAATTCGTTCGGATCGTCCGCGAGGACGTCGGAGGCATCCGCGTCATCAAGGCACTTTCGAAGGATGAGGTCGAAAAGCAGCGGTTTGAGAAGGTCAATACCGACGTCGTGAACAAAAACCAGAAGGCGAATCTCGTCATGGGCGGGATGCATCCGATGGTCCGGATCGTTCTGAACGTCGGCATGGTGCTCGTCATCTGGTTCGGCGCCGTCCGGGTAAATTCCGGTCTCGCCCATTCCGCGACGCTCATTGCCTTCATGACCTACGTGACGATGATCCTCAATGCGATCCTCTTTATTTCCAGGTTTTTCCTGATGTACACGAGGGCTTCGGTTTCCGGAAAACGTATTTCGGACGTTCTCAATGCGGAACCGGATCTTACGACGGAACCGCAGACGGAATCAGAGGAAGCGGTCGAGGAACGCCGGAAGGAGAGTGCAATCAAGTTCAGCAACGTGTCCTTTGCCTACGGAAAGGGCGCTCCTGCGCTCCGAGGGATCGATTTTTCGATCAAAAAAGGCGAGACGCTCGGCATCATCGGCGCGACGGGCTCGGGAAAGAGCACGCTGGTCAGCCTGATGATGCGGTATTACGATACGACGTCGGGTGATATCTTCATTGACGGGCGGAACGTCCGGAATTATGAGCATCACGCGCTGAAGAACAAGTTCGGGACGGTGTTTCAGAACGACATCATCTTCCAGGATACGATCCGGGAGAACATCAGGTTCGGCCGGGACATCTCCGATGAGGACGTGAAGATCGCGGCAAACGTCGCGCAGGCGGAGTTTGTCGAAGAGCGCGGGCTCGATTTCAAACTGACGATCCGCGGATCGAATCTTTCCGGCGGTCAGAAACAGAGGATCTACATCGCGAGGGCATTGGCTGGAAACCCTGAATTTCTCGTGCTCGACGATTCGTCGTCCGCACTCGATTATGCAACTGACGCGAGACTTCGCGAAACGATCCGCTCGCATTATACCGATACGACGATGGTGATCGTTGCGCAGAGAGTATCGTCTGTGCTGAACGCCGACAAGATCCTCGTGCTCGACGACGGAGAGATCGTCGGACAGGGGCAGCATCAGGAACTAATGAAGTCCTGTCCGATCTACCGGGAAATCGCGGAATCTCAAATGGGAGAAGCCGAAGAAACGAATCCGGATAAGGCGGAGAGCAACGGTCTAAGCGAAGAACAGAAAACCGAACTTCTCCGTATGGCGAAGACGCATCCGGATTTCAAGGACGTCGAAACTTACGAAGACGTGTTGACGCGGTTGGCCGATCGGCAGAAGCAGCAGTCGAAGCGGAAGATGTACCGAGAATGCATCGATACGGTCAAAAACCAGCTGAACCGTGAAGCAAAGGCGAACAAGGGCATGAACAAACGTCATACCCTGGCGCGGTTATTGAAGTATCTGTTTAAACATCCGGTTCTGATCGTTCTGGCGATCGGATTGACAATCACGTCCAATGCGCTGGAACTCGCGATCCCGAAGATCTCCGGACAGGCGATCGACGCTCTGGCGGCGGGACCGGGAGCGGTGCAGTTTGACGTCGTCGGGAATTATTGCGTTCAGATCCTGTTCATGATCGTCATTTCCTGCGTTTTGGCGTACGGTCTCGCCGTCGTGATGTCGTTCATCACAAAGCGGATCCTTTCCGGCATGCGGCGCGAGATGTTTGAGCGTCTGATGAAACTGCCGGTCAGTTATTACGACACGCACGCTGCAGGAGACGTGATCAGCAAGATCACCTATGACGTTACCACGATCAACACGAGTCTTTCGAGCGACGTCATCACGTTAGCTTCCAGTCTCGTGACGGTCATCGGCTCGTTTATCATGATGGTGACGATCAGTCCGATACTCGTGCTCGTTTTCGCGGTGACGATCCCGGCAAGCGTGATCTATACGAGAAAACTGGCAAGCGTCGTCCGGCCTTTGTTCCGTGCGAGAAGCGGCAAACTCGGCGAACTGAACGGATTCATCGAAGAAAAGATCACCGGGCAGAAGACCATCAAGGCATACAACCGCGAACTGTACATGATCAACCGCTTCGAGGAACAGAACGAAACGGCCGTGGATGCCTATTATAAGGCGGATTATATGGCGGTGTTCAACGGACCTTCGGTCATGATGATCTCGAACATCTCCCTGTCGCTCGTCGGCATTCTGGGGTCGATCCTGTATCTGTTCAAGGCGATCTCTCTCGGAGACATTTCGTCGTTCGTGCTGTATTCGAGGAGATTTTCCGGACCGATCAATGAGTCTGCGAACATCATTTCCGAACTGCAGTCCGCCCTTGCCGCTGCGGAGCGCGTCTTCCGGCTCATGGATGAGACCGAGGAGTCACATCTTTCGGAGCATGAAATCTCGCTGCAGGATCCGGAAGGCGACGTCCGATTCGAGAACGTTTCCTTCCGCTACGTGCCGGAGAAACCGATCCTGACCGACGTCAGCCTCCGTGCGGAACCGGGCAAGGTCACCGCGATCGTCGGACCGACCGGCGCCGGAAAATCCACGATCATCAGTCTGCTGATGAGGTTCTACGACATTCAGGAAGGCAGCATTCTGATCGACGGCACGGAAACCCGGGAATTCACGAGAGACAGCGTCCGGAAGGCGTTCGCGATGGTATTGCAGGACACCTGGCTCTTCACGGGCAGCGTTTTTGAAAACGTTTCCTACGGGAAGGAAGGCGCGACCCGGGAAGACGTCGAGCGCGTTTGCAAGGCCGCATATATCCACAATTACATCATGCGTCTGCCGGAACAGTACGATACGGTCCTGACGGACGACGGTTCGAACATTTCGAAGGGGCAGAAACAGCTGCTGACCATTGCGAGAGCCATGCTGCTCGACACGCACATGCTGATCCTCGACGAAGCGACGTCAAACGTCGACACGAGGACGGAGATCGAACTGCAGAAAGCCATGCTGGAGCTTATGAAGGGAAAGACCTGTTTCATCATTGCCCACAGGTTGTCCACGATCCGGAATGCGGACAACATCATCGTGGTGAACGACGGTCGTATCGTAGAACAGGGTACGCACGACGCCCTGATGCGCAAAAAGGGCTTTTATTTCAGACTGTACGAGGCGCAGTGGAGTAAGGGAGAAGTGATCTGAAACGCCGGAAACAGGCTGAATTCAGCGTTACAGAGGCAAATAATATCGGACACGGAAGGAGAACCCCCATGGAGATCAGAACGTTCGGGAAAATGAAAAGCGGGGAAAGGATAGATGCGATCGTCCTGAAGAACAAAAACGGTGCGGAAGCAGAGTTCTTGAATATCGGCGCCGTGATCCGTCGTCTCGTCATTCCCGACAAGGACGGCCGACAGGTCGACGTCGTGACGGGTTACGACTCGGTGGACCGTTATGAGAAGAATTATCCGATGTTCGGCGCGGCGATCGGCCGCTATGCGAACCGGATCCGGGACGCGAAGTTCACCCTGAACGGAAAGACCTACGAACTTGCCCCGTGGAAAACGCCGGGAATGCCGATGCTTCATTCCCTGCCCGACACCTACGCCTTCCGCTCATGGAATTACAAAGCGGTCCGGGAAGGAGAGGCAGAAAGCGTGACTTTTTCCCTGCATTCTCCGGACATGGATCAGGGGTATCCCGGAAACGTCGAAGTATCGCTGACCTATACTCTGACGGATGACAATGAACTCGTGCTCCGTTACGATGCCGACACCGACGCTGACACGCTCGTCAACCTGACGAATCATGCGTATTTCAACCTGAACGGACACGCTTCCGGCGACGTGCTCGACCATATTCTCGTCATTGACGCGGAAGAGATCCCCGTATATGAAGGCGTGCTCTGTCCGACGGGAGCGTTCCGGAACATTCTCGGCACTGCCTATGATTTTACGAAGCCGAAGCCGATCGGACAGGACGTTCATTCCGATGAACCCGGGATCGCTGCGGAGCACGGCTATGACGTCGCTTACCGCGTGAACCAGGGCGTATCCGAACCGGAAGCGGGATTCGTCGGAGCGCTTTCTTCTCCGAAAACGGGGATCACGATGGAAGTGTATACCGATATGCCCGCCCTGCAGTTATACGTCGCCAACCGGCTGAACGTCAAAGACGGGAAGGACGGCGCCTCTTATCATGATTATGCAGGCTGCTGTCTGGAGACCGGTTTCTTTGCGAACGGCATCAATACGGATCTTCCGGAAAAAGCGATCCTGAAGGCCGGAGAGCATTTTACATCGATCACCGCATACAGGTTCTTATGCGGGAAGGCGTAAGGCATGGGGAAAACGCTGTTCATAGCTGAAAAACCGAGCGTGGCGCTCGAGTTTGCCCGCGTGCTCGGGGTGAACGGAAAGAAAGGCGACGGTTTCGTGGAAAGCGAAAACGCCGTCGTCACGTGGTGCGTCGGTCATCTCATCACGATGAGTTATCCTGACGCCTACGATCCGGCCCTGAAGCGCTGGTCGCTCGACCGCATTCCTTTCATTCCGACGGAATGGAAGTACGAGGTCATTGAAAACGTCAAGAAGCAGTTCGGCGTGGTTTCCTCGCTTCTGAACCGGAAGGACGTCGATACGATCTACGTCTGCACCGACTCCGGACGCGAGGGGGAGTACATCTACCGGCTGGTCCGCCAGGAAGCTCACGTGACCGGAAAGACGGAGAAGCGCGTGTTCATCGATTCACAGACGGAAGACGAGATACGCCGCGGCGTCCGGGAGGCGAAAGACCTCTCGTATTACGATCCGCTGGCCTCGTCCGCCTACCTTCGCGCGAAGGAAGATTACCTCATGGGGATCAATTTTTCCCGCGCATTGACGCTGAAATTCGGCAACGTCCTCGCGAACTCCCTGAAAACGAACCGCGAGGTGGTCTCGGTCGGACGCGTCATGACCTGCGTGCTCGGTATGGTCGTACGAAGGGAACGCGAGATCCGTGATTTCAAGGTGACGCCGTTTTACCGGGTGCTTGCCGCGTTTCAGATGAACGGCAATTCTTTCGAGGGCGAGTGGCGTGTGGTCGCGGGATCCGGGTATTTCGAGAGCCCGGCGCTTTATAAGGAAAACGGGTTCCGGAAGAAGGAAGATGCGGAAGCGCTCATCAAGCTGCTTTCGGATGATCCGCCGCTTTCCCATACGGTCGTCCGGATCGAAAAGAAGCAGGAAAAGAAAAAAGCGCCGCTGTTATTCAATCTGGCGGAGTTTCAGAACGAATGTTCCAAGCGGTTCCGGATCTCGCCGGATGCCGCGCTCAATCATCTGCAGCAGCTGTATGAAAAGAAACTCGTGACGTATCCGAGAACGGACGCCAGAGTGCTGTCCACGGCAGTGGCGAAAGAGATCTATAAGAATATCGGCGGACTGAAGAGCCTTGACTTCTCAAGACCGTTTGTGGAAGAGATCCTCTCGAAGAAGGCATACGCCGGCATTGAAAAGACGCAGTATACGAACGATTCGAAGATCACGGACCATTACGCGATCATTCCCACAGGACAGACCGGCGCCTACAATTCATTGCCGCCGCTGCAGAAATCGATCTACGAACTCGTGGTCCGGAGATTTCTTGCGATATTCTATCCTCCGGCGGTCTATGAAAAGATCCAGGTGGAGACGGAGCGGAAGAAGGAACACTTTTTCTCGAATTTCCGCGCATTGAAAGAGCCGGGATATCTGAAGGTTTATCAGACGTCCGAGAAGAAGGATGAGGAAGACGAACAGGATGCGGGCGGCACGCTCTTAAACGACCTGCTGTCCCTGAAAAAGGGCGACGTTCTTTCGGCGGACCGCTACGACGTGAAGGAAGGACAGACGACGCCTCCGAAGCGATATACTTCCGGTTCCCTGATCCTCGCGATGGAGAATGCCGGACAGTTCATCGAAGACGAAGACCTCCGCTCGAACATCAAGGGCCTCGGCATCGGCACGAGCGCGACGAGAGCAGAGATCCTGAAGAAACTCGTGACGATCGAATACCTTCAGATCCAGTCGAAAACGCAGGTCGTCACGCCGAGAGAGAAGGGCGAACTGGTCTTTGAAGTCGTCAGCGCTTCTTTGCCGCAGTTACTGAACCCGGATCTGACGGCAAGCTGGGAAAAGGGTCTCGGACTCGTATCGGACGGAAAGATCACCGAGAACGAATATATGGGCAAAATGTCCGAATTTGTGAGAACGAAGACGGACAGAGTGAAGGGAATACAGAATCCGCAGCTGATCCGGCCCAGATTTGATGCCGTGACAGCGGTTTACAGAAAGAAATAATGCGTTCGGAGAAGGACAATTATTCAGAATTAGAGCAGCAAACGCTGGGAGAGGAGCCGGTGGTCATGAATGCGCTCCGGAAAACGGAGCACTTCAAGATCTCCAGGCGCGACACGCTCGTCAATGACCTGAAAAACAGCACGACGGAAGGACTGATCTCGTTCGGGCTTTCGCTCGTCTCACTCTTCATCGTCATTGCCGCGATCATCGTCAGTTACCGTCAGCAAGGCAATTCCCGCGCACTCATCGGCCTGATGCCGCTGTTTTCCCTGATCATTTCGATCGGCGCTCTGATCTTCGCGATCCTGGGCTTCAGGAGAAAGGACAAGGTGCGGCATTATATGGAAAAGCGCGGGCTGGTCATCTCATTGGTCACGATCTCGATCCTGATCGCCGTTTTCATCAGAGGACTCATTAAGGTGTTGCAGGCATGAAAGGAAGAATGACTCAAATCGCAGAAGGCAGGATCAACGTGCTGCTTCCCGAAGTCGCATTCAGCGAAGAAAAGCTGAAATGCGTCGTGCTTCCGGACAGGACCACGTCTCTTGAATTCACGGTCAGCAGTGAAAACCGCGTTCCGATGCGGCTTTTTTTCCGCTCCACGAATCCCCGCGTTTCGGTATCGAACGAGGTGAGCGTCCGCGAATTCGGGAAGATCTCTCTGGAAATCGATTCGAAAGGTCTTTCTCTCTCTGATGAGATCCGTGGAACGATCGACGTCCTTTACAACGGCGGAGAACGGTCGATCCCCTACGTGTTTACCGTCGGTGCGAAAAACGGAACGAGGCCGCAGACCTTCCGCTCGCTCGAGGAATTTGCCTCATTTGCAGGGACCAGGGAAGAAGAGGCGACGTTATTGTTCAGCCTGAAAGAGTTTCTGCTGCTCCCGTTCATGAAGGATCTTCACCTGCAGGGCCTCTACAGAACGTTTGCGAATGATAAGGATCCCCAATCCGGGATGATCGAATTTCTGAAGGCGGCAGGATTCGAAAGAAAAGGGGGACCTGAAGAAGAGGAGACCGTAACCTGCCTGAAAAAACGCGAAAAGCCGGAAACGAATGCGGCTTCCCGTGAAAAGCGTCTTCAGTACCGCCTGCTTTCCGCGTTCCTTCAGTATGAGGCGGCACTTCATATGGAAGACGGCGTCGCCGAAGCGTCGGAAAGGATCGAGCGCCTCGCGGCCGTATATTCCGATTCTCCGCTTGCGTCCCTGCTTCTCGTCTACGATTGCCTTCAGGATCAGAGAATGCAGCAGGCCAAAGAGATCCTGCTGAAGATCCAGGACGTGATCCAGAAGAACCGGACTGAAGAGAAAGCCGAGTATTGCCTGTTCCTGTATCTCGCGTCCATCGTTCAGCAGGACAAGGACCGCATTGAAAGCGCAGGCAAGCTGATCCGGAAATATTACGAGGAAACCCCGACTTCGCTCTTTTTGTCGATGCTGGAGTACCGGGTCAATTCCGATCCGGACAAGGAGCCGGAGAAGGCGGCGGAATTCCTTCGCCAATGCTGGTTCCGCGGATTGAAATACACTCCGGTTCTGGAGAGCACGGCGCTTCTTTACCGTGAGACCGGCGTTGAGCCGGATTCCCTGACGGAATACGAACTCATGTCGATCCTGTACGGACTTCGAAAGGGCCTGATCAATGAGCAGAAACTCTTCCGGGTCCTTTCGCGCCGCGAACTCGATCATCCGAAGCTTCTGAACCTTTATCTGACCGTTCTGAAGACCGGTTATCAGCTCTTTAAGAACCGCGAGTTTTTACTGGCGGTGATCAACGTTCTTCTGCAGAAGAAATATACCGGAAAGAAGTACTTTTACTGGTACGGCGAAGCGGTGCGTCAGAACCTCACGGTGCAGGGACTTTATGAAGGATATATGCTTTCACTGCCGGATTCGTTCCAAGGCCCGCTTCCCGAAAGCCTTGTGACCTATTTCGGCTATCATAAGGAATCTTCCGGGATCGATCTCGCGTTTCTCTATTCGAACGTACTGGAGGAATATGCGGACCGTCAGGACGTGCAGGAACTCTATCGCGCCAAGATCTCGGAATTCGCGATCCGTTCCATGAAGGAAGAGGAGTATTCTCTTTCGATGCGTCCCGTTTACAGGATGATCCTCCGGAAGGAATACTTAAACGAAGAGACCGCATCGCCGATGTTCCGCCTTTTCTCTCTGCATGAAGTCACAACTTCGATCAAAGATGCCAAACGGATCGTCTTATACTATCCGGAACTTGACGAGGAAGACCTGTACGCGTTTGATTCCCTTGGGCGCGCCATGGTCCCGATCTTTTCTGAGGAAGCGATCCCGGCCGTTGAGAACCGAAAGGGAGAGCGGTTCCACGACGAGTCCCTCAGAATGGAGCGCTGCTACAACGACGTTGAACTGGAAAAGCAATGCCTTCTTTATACCGGCGGTTCCGTCTTCATGAAACTGAAGGAAATGAACGAGATCGTGAAGACCGGCGTCCTGCATGAGAACGAGCTGTTCATGGCGACGGAGATCATCAAGGACCGCCGCATCGCGCCTTTTTACAAGACGAGGTTGTACGAGACCGTGATCGATCTCGCCGAAACGCCGTCCATGGAGCACGTGGACTGCACGGATTTCCTCGCGGAAGCCGATTACGCCTCGTTCACTAAGGACTACCGGCTGAAGCTGATCGGCATCTTCCTGAAAGGCAACCGCGACGTTCTCGCCGTGGAACGCGTGATGACCTACGGCCTCGAGGGTCTCTCGGACGAAGCGCTTCTGAAGATCACGGAAACGGCAATGACGCTTCCTTACCTCGACGGTACCGACGCCTTGCTTTCCTGCTGTTACCGGCTGTTTTCACATGATTCGGCGTCGACGCGCGTGATCGAGTATCTCTCGAAACATTTCTTCGGGCCCGTATCAGAAATGCTGTCGATCCTGAAAGCCGTCAGGAGAAAAAAGGCGACGGCCTATGACCTCGCCGAGCGGACGTTGGCGCTCGGATTCTTCACGGGAGAAACGAAGGACCTCGACAGCGCATTTGAGTTTTACCTCAGCGAGGGCGGAAGATTCGACGTCACCGAGAAGGCGTTCCTCGTGCTTCGTTCTCACGAATATCTGACCGAACGGAAACGGCTTTCGGATACCGTCGTGCGAGAGTTGAAAAAGTACGTTTTCAGCCTGCCGGACGCGGCACTCATTGCCCTGGTCGAACACTTTGCATCCCAGGCGCAGTCTCTTGATAAAGAGGACAAAAAGCTCCTCGGGGCAATGCTTCTGAAATGCGTCGAAAAGAACATCGTTTTGTCGTGCTTTTCGGAATTTGAAAAGATCGGCGCCCTTCCGTTCGAACTCGAAAACCGCGTTTTCGTGGAGCAGAGAAGACCGGGGGTGAAGGAAATCTCGATCATCGGAAAAACCTTCCCGAATCAGAAGGTGTTCCACCGGGAGATGAACGAGATCTATCCGGGGATATTCGTGCAGTCCTTCTTCCTGTTCAGCAGGGAATGGATCGAATACTCCTTCATTATGATCAACCGTGATGAAACCGTGACGGAGGCGGAAGGCGGCGTCCTTTCCAGAGAAGAAGGCCCGCTGAATCACTGCGGCCGCTACGACGACCTCATGATGCTGGAAAAGAAGATCCGCGAAAACGACATGAAGGCGACGTCTGATTATCTGAAGAAAATGCTCGTTAAAGAGGCAATGATCGAAGACATCTTCGGGAAATGAAAGTCATGGATGAACTGATTCTTGGATACGATCTCTGCAAAGACTACTGCAGGATCTCATATTATGACGAAGAGGAAGAAACGCCCCGTGACTTTTCATTTACCGATGAAAGGAATCCGTTTCTCATTCAGAACGCCATCTGCAGGAAGAAAGGGACGGACGAATGGCTCGTCGGTCAGGAAGCCTACAGCACGGCGCTGTTTGGCGGCGGAAGCGTGGTGGATAAACTGCTGCAGCTCGTTTCCAGAAAGGGCTTTGCGACGTTCAACGGAAAGAGATACTCCTCAGAGGATCTTTTGTATCATTTCCTGAAGGAAACGCTGGCGCATGTCTTTGAGAAACTCGGCACCTCGAAGATCCGCGAGATCGTGTTCAGCGTGCAGGAACTGAATTCCGTGGTATTGGATACGCTGATCGCGGCAATGAAGCGGCTGAACGTCGAAAGGAAACGCGTTCACATCATCAGCCATACGGAGAGTTTCCTGTATTTCGTGCTTTCGCAGAAACGCGATCTCTGGTCGAATCTTTCGGTGCTGTACGATTTTTCCGGTGACGGGCTGAATTATTACGAACTGGAGATCCTGCGCGGATTCCAGCCGAACGTCGCGTATGCGAAACGCCGTTTTCTCGAAGAAGGGTTTTCCATCGACATTCTCGAGTCGGAGACAGGCATGAAGATGGCGGATTCGATCCTGACGTCTCTCGTCGACCGGATGCTCTCGAAGAAACTCGTTTCTTCCTGCTTCCTTGCAGGAAACGGATTTGACAACTGCGAGGAATGGGGCGATCATTTCCTGAAGACGCTGTGCAACAGAAGACGCGTGTTCGTGATCGAAAACCTGTTCGCGGAAGGCGCCGTGTTTTCCGCGCTTGAACGCGCCAGGGGAACGGCGCTGTATCCGTTCAGCATCATGTGCGAAGGAAGGATCCACGTCGACATCGGTCTCGAAGTGAGCCGCGGTCTGAACCGTCAGTTCCTTCCGATCGCCTCCGTCGGTTCCAACTGGTACGAAACCAGGCGCGAATTCGACATCATCCCCGATCAGGAAAGTACGCTCAAATTAAAGGTGAAAAAGGCGGGCGAACGAAATCCGGTCCAGGTCGAGATCCCCTTCGGAGATCTTATAAAGCGCGGCAATAAGCTGTCCAGGATCGCGGTTTCATTGCACTTTACGGAAGACAATGCGTTCACGGTCACGATGCGGGACCGGGGCTTCGGAGAATTCTTCGAGCCCACGGATGCGGTCGTCAGGAGATCCTATACGATCGAGTAGCTGAAGATTCATTACAGGAGCGGATGGAATGGGCCGTTACATTTTAGGCGGAAAAGAAGCACGGCTGCCGTATGAAGTCGAGGAATTGAATTTAAGACTTTATACAGTGGAAGAATTGTGCTATTATATATACAATAATCTGCCGCTCATCGGAGATGATTTCATCGATGAGCGCCTGCTTGCGTTCCTCAGAAAAGAACTCGGTCAGGAAGAGATCGCCGACAAGATCGAAAAGTTTTACGTTTCGCCGTCGGATCAGGACGCGACGCTCATCATGCTGCTGTCGGACGTCGGGTATTATTCGGACACGGAACTGAAAGAGTTCCAGAACCGCCTCGTCAGCCGAAAGAAGAAGACCGGGCCGGAGCGCGTCATGAACAAGGCGGACCTTCTTTATGAGAAGAAACGTTACGTGAAGGCGTTGTTCTATTACTGGCGGATCGCGAGCGACCGGGACGACGTCAGGATTTCTCAGGAGATGCGTTCCCGGGCTTATGAGTCGATGGCCTCCGCCTACGCGCATCTTTCCGAGTTTCCGAGAGTTATTCAGACGCTGGAAGACGCATACGACGTTTCGAGACAGGAGCGGCTTCTGAAGAAACTGTACGGCGCGGTGATGCTGTTCGGATCGAACCTTCCGGAAAAGTATTTTGCGAACGTCCCGTCGACGCTCATTGCCGCATGGGACAAGGAGTACAGGAGTCTTACCGCGGTGAACAGGATGCAGGCGGAAGAATCGGAGATCATGGGCGTCTTCTTCATGAACGAGAAGGAAGCGGCCGAAAAACTAGAGCATTATTTGGAAACGGAAAAAGAAAAGTTCCGTTCCATGATCGAATAGAAGAGGAAAACAGATGAAAGAGCTGGAGAAAACTTACGATCCGAAAGCCATTGAGGCGAAGACCTACGAAAGATGGGAGAATAAAGGATATTTCAGGGCCAACGTGAATCCTGAAAAGAAGCCTTACACCATCGTCATGCCGCCGCCGAACATTACCGGACAGCTGCATATGGGTCATGCCATGGACAACACACTGCAGGACATCCTGATCCGCTTCAAGAGGATGCAGGGGTTTGAGACGCTGTGGCAGCCCGGCACCGACCATGCGTCCATTGCGACGGAAGCGAGAGTCGTGGAGACCCTTCGAAAAGAAGGCCTTTCCAAGGAAGCGCTCGGAAGAGAAAAGTTTCTGGAACGCACATGGGCATGGAAGAACGAATACGGTTCGAAAATCGTGAATCAGCTGAAGAAACTCGGTTCCTCCTGCGACTGGGACCGGGAGCGCTTCACGATGGACGAAGGCTGTTCGAAAGCCGTAAAGAAGGTTTTCGTCGATCTTTATGAAAAGAATCTCATTTACCGCGGAAACCGTCTCGTGAACTGGTGTCCGAAATGCCATACCTCGATCTCTGACGCGGAAGTGGAATACGAAGACAAACCCGGTAATTTCTATCATCTTCTGTATCCGGTGAAGGAGACGGGCGAAATGCTTTGTCTTGCGACGACGAGACCGGAAACAATGCTCGGCGATACCGCGGTCGCGATCCATCCGGACGACCCGAGATATCAGCATCTTCACGGCTGCCACGTCATTCTGCCTCTGCTCAACGTGGAGATCCCGATCGTCTGCGATGAACATGCGGACATGGAAAAAGGCACCGGCGTCGTGAAGATCACGCCTGCTCACGATCCGAACGACTTTGAGGTCGGAAACCGTCACGGTCTCCGCCGCGTCAGAGTCTTTACCTATGACGGCAGAATGACCGGAAAGAAAGACCGCGAGGCGCAGGAAGAGTATCTGAAGTCGGGAAAAGCCGCGGAAGGCGAACCGGAAGTGCTGGATTGCGGGAAATATGCCGGCATGACGACCGACGAAGCCAGAAAAGCGATCCTTGAGGATCTCGAAAAAGGCGGATATCTGAAAAAGACCGAGCCGCTGATGCACAGCGTCGGCACCTGCTACCGCTGTCATTCGGTCATTGAGCCGATGATCTCGAAACAGTGGTTCGTCCGTATGAAGCCGCTCGCGGAACCCGCGATCAAGGCGGTCACGGACGGCGAGATCCGCTTCGTTCCGGAACGCTTCACGAAAACGTATCTGAACTGGATGAACGGAACGAGAGACTGGTGCATCAGCCGTCAGCTTTGGTGGGGACATCAGATCCCTGCGTGGTACTGTGAAGACTGCGGCGAAACCGTCGTTTCCGATAATGCGCCGGAAGTCTGTCCGAAGTGCGGGAAAACGCATCTTACTCAGGATCCGGACACGCTGGACACCTGGTTCTCCAGTGCGCTCTGGCCGTTTTCGACGCTCGGCTGGCCCGAAAAGACTCCCGAACTCGAGTATTTCTATCCGACGGACACGCTGGTCACCGGCTGGGACATCATCGGTTTCTGGGTCAGCCGTATGATCTTCTCCGGACTGGCTTATACCGGTCAGGCTCCGTTCCGTACCGTTTACATTCACGGCCTCATCCTGGATGAAAAGGGCCGTAAAATGTCGAAATCCCTCGGGAACGGCATTGATCCTTTGCAGGTCATTGACGAATACGGCGCCGACGCGCTCCGTATGATGATCATTTCCGGTAATGCGGCCGGCAATGACGTCCGCTTTAACGAAGAGAAGATCACGAACTGCCGTAATTTCTCCAATAAACTATGGAACGCTTCCCGCTTCATCATGATGAATCTGGAACGCGCCGAAGTGCCGTCCGAAATGCCGGAAAACCTCACGGATGCGGACAAATGGATCATTTCCAAGTGCAATGCACTCGTGAAGGACGCCACGGAGAACATGGAGAAATTCGAACTCGGCATTGCCCTTCAGAAAATCGCGGACTTCGTCTGGGACGAGTTCTGCGACTGGTACATTGAAATGGTGAAGCCGAGACTGCATTCCGAAGAGGACGAGACCAAGTCGGCGGCGCTCTATACGCTGAAATCCGTGCTTTCCGATCTTCTGAGACTGCTGCATCCGTTCATCCCGTTCGTGACCGAAGAGATCTTCACGTCGCTTCAGTCGGAAGAGGAAAGCCTCATGATCTCTCCGTGGCCCGTGTACCGCGAGGAGCGGAACTTCAAACGGGAAGAGATCGAAGTCGGAAGGATCAAGGATGCGGTGCGTTCGATCCGCTCGCTTCGGACCGACATGAACGTGGCGCCGGGCAGGAAGGCTTCCGTCTACGTGGTCTCCAAGGATCCCGACGTCCGGAGCACCTTCACCGATTCCATGGTGTTTTTCCGGACGCTGTCGCCCGCATCTGAAGTTTTCGTGACGGAGAACAAGGAAGACGCGCCGAAGGATTCCGTCTCTACGGTAACTGCGGACGCTGTCTTCTTCCTGCCGCTCAAGGAACTCGTCGACGTGGAGAAGGAAAAAGAACGGCTTCTGAAAGAGAAGAAGCGCGTGGAGGGCGAGATCGCCCGGTCCGAGGGCATGCTTTCGAACGAGCGGTTCCTCGAAAAGGCGCCGGAATCGAAGATCCGTGAAGAACGCGAAAAGCTCGAGAAACACAAGGGAATGCTGAAGGAAGTGGAGCACCGTCTCGAAGTGCTGCAGTAATCAGGGTGTCGATATGCTGAATGATTTTGAAGACATCAGACGATCCGTGAAGGATGCGGCGGGAGAACTGGGGAATCTGCTCCAGTCCGTCAGTGAATCCATTGAAAAAGCGAAGCGATCCGTGGATCATGGCAATGTGGTCACGAAGCCGAACACGCCGCATTACACCGCAAGCGGAAATTATAAGAACACCAAGTTCAAGCCGCCACAGCTCTACAAGAACGTGAAAGGCGAGACGACGGGTGCCAAGGTCGAAGCCATCTTCGGCGGCGGTCTCTTCGCCGGCGGCGCATTGCTTTCGGCCGCAGGCGTACTGAACGCGCTCGGCGGGGGCATGCCCGTCCTGCAGCTGCTCATCGGCGGCGTCATGACCGTGCTCGGGATCGTGCTCGGGATCGACGGTCTGAAACGGCTTTCTTTCGTGAAAAAGTTCAAGGAATACCTGGCCATTCTGAAAAACAAGACCTACGTGACCGTGGGCGAACTCATCCGGGAGACTGGAAAGAGCGAAAGCAAGGTGGAAGAGGAGATTTCGGAACTGATCACCCGGAACTATTTCATGCAGGGACATCTCGATAAGGATCGCGACTATTTCATCACTTCTGATGAGACCTACAAGAATTATCAGGAAGTGCTCGTCAAGCAGGAAAAACTCCGCGAACTTGAGGCCGAACAGGAAGCCGTGCTTCGGGAATCCGGTCTTTCCACCGAAGGGATCCGTCTGGTAAAGAAAGGTCAGGAATTCCTCGGTACCATCAACCGGCTGAATGCCGAGATCCCGGATCAGGTCATGACGGAGAAACTCCAGAAACTCGAAACCCAGGTCCGCCGGGTCCTGTTTGAAGTCAGGAAACAGCCGGAATCTGCGGGAGACCTCCGGAAGTTGATGAATTATTATCTGCCGACCACGGAGAAACTCGTCCGTTCTTATCAGGAACTGCAGAACCGGAAAGAAACCGCGGAAAACGAAAAAACGAAGCAGGAGATCGTCATGACGCTTGACACGATGAACTCCGCCATAGAGAAAATGCTGAACAAACTCTTCCTCAATGAGAATTGGGACGTGTCCGCGGACATCACCGTCCTGAATCAGATCCTCAGCATGGAAGGACTGAAGGAAGACGACCGCGTGTTAAAACCGGGCGGCGGCGCTGCCCGTTGAGCATTGATACCATAAGACGTATCCGGAAATAACATTCTAGTCAAGGGAGGAACCTCAATGAACGAAGAAGCAAAAGAAGTGAAGACCACGACGCCGGTCCTTTCATTCGGTGAACCGAAGCTTGAGGAGGCTGTGGAAGAAGCGAAGGAAGCGCTCGCCAACGTGAAGATCGAGATCGACGATTCCGATCTGACGCCGGAAGAGAAACAGGCGATCGATGATTTCGCGAAGGAGATCGATCTGCACAACACGCAGGGGATCATGCAGTACGGCGCTTCCGCCCAGAAGAAGATGGCCGAGTTCTCCGAAGATACGCTGAACAAGGTCCGCACGAAGGATATGGGCGAAGTCGGTCAACTTTTGACGAACGTCGTGACGACCGTCAAGAACTTTGATGCCGAGACCGAAAATAAGGGGTTCTTCGCGAAACTGTTCAAGAAGGCCAAGAAGAACGCGACGGCAATGAAGGCGAAATACGACGATGCCGAAGCGAACATCGGAAAGATCTGCGACAACCTGGAAACGCATCAGGTCACGCTGCTGAAGGACGTTGCCATGCTCGACAAGATGTACGGTCTTAACATGGATACCTACAAAGAGATCACGATGTACATCCTGGCCGGCAAGAAGAAACTCGATGAAGTGAAGAGCACCGAACTCGAGGAACTGAAGCAGAAGGCCGAAGAGACCGGCAAGCCCGAAGATGCACAGGCCTACAAGGATCTGATGGATCAGTGCCAGCGCTTCGAGAAGAAGCTGTACGATCTCGATCTGACGAGAACCATTTCCATGCAGACCGCGCCGCAGATCCGTATGCTGCAGAGCTCCGATACGCAGATGGCCGAGAAGATCCAGTCTGTCATCGTGAACACGATCCCGCTGTGGAAGAATCAGATGGTCATTGCCCTCGGCATCCAGCATTCCACCGAAGCGATCCAGGCGGAGGCCGCCGTCACGGATGCGACGAACGAACTTCTGAAGAAGAATGCGGAATCCCTGCACATGGCCACCGTGGAAGCCGAAAAGGCGAACCAGAGAGGCATCGTGGACATCGAGACGCTGAAGCACACGAACGAAGAACTGATCAAGACGCTGGAAGACGTCATGAAGATCCAGGAAGAGGGCCGCGAGAAGAGAGCCCAGGCGGAACAGGATCTTCGTCTCATGGAAAAGGAACTCAAGGAAAAACTTCTCGAAATGGGAAAAAAATAACTTGCAATTCCGTGAAAACCGTGATATATTATCACAGTTTGATATTTCAGGCGCTCCGCTGTACCGGACT
>JAEEGL010416876.1_pt1 | contig 17838 bp, 11 predicted proteins | sample 9134231 | NCBI WGS metagenome assembly JAEEGL01 (sample SAMN16246548, study PRJNA631951) | gut metagenome | biome: gut microbiome; feature: rumen; material: fiber-attached | host: Bos | place: Iran: Karaj | collected 2018-10 | reverse complement strand
ATATGCGATGAACTTGGGATGGCTTTCCTCAAAGACAATCTTGGTGGACCGAAGGAACTCTTCCCGGTCAGCCATCAGTACGTCAATCTCTTCTTCCGAGCTTCGGTAGAACTTGTCATCGGAGGAAATGTGGGAGGCAATCACCTTGTCCAGGACGGCGAGCCGCTGCCGAATAACCGCCATCGCCTTCTCGTCCGGGCGGGACTTGAGTTTCTTTGAGATATAACGGATAATGGCTACGAGTATTGCGAGGGCCAGCAAGGATAGGATGACAATCTCACGGATACGGTTGTCTTTCTCAATGAGCGTCATCTTGTCCATATAGCGCTCCTCGATGATGCGAGCGTTCTGGATCTTCAGCGTGTCCGAAGGAGCCAGCATACTGGCATTCTCGTTGATTCTCTCCAGGCAGTCCCGCGCTTTCTGCGTATTCTCGCTGTCCCCGACGGCAGAATAATAATCTAGGGCGATATGGATGATGCTGTCGTTATACACCTCGATGCCTACTTTCTCCAGCGCCTGCGAGTACAGCAAGGCGTGCCGGGCCTGCAGTTCTTTGGTGTTAAGTAAGCTTCTATCCAGTGAATCCAGCGCAACAAAAGCACTGTCCGGCGCAGTCGTCAGATACATTTCCGCCTGGTCCAGCACCTTTCCCACGTTGCTCGTGTGGAAACAAGAGCAGAGGCAAAACACCAATATCAGGGCGAATATGTAGTTCTCGAAGTTACGCATAATTATTGCTTCCCCTTATACCCAAAAACAACAACTGAATTGTCTGATAATCTTCCAGACGATCGCAATTCCGCAATTATGATATTTAATTGATCTAATACACGAATAAAATAACAATTCCTCAATTTAATAACAGAGTTATAATTCGGTGAAGAGCATTTTTAATGCCATGTTTACATAGTGTACCGCCTCTGAAATGCTCAGAGATACTTCTTGATAAACTGATCGCTCTTCTATCGATGCATGATGTGTCCTCCATGAAATACTATTAAGATTTTTAAGCTTTGAGATTACTTCCGTCTTGTTTGGATTAACAAAAGTACAATTGCTACTTTCGAGTGTGTTGATAACCTGGCCAAACGTCAAGTTTTGATCAGAAATAAACATACAGTATTTTAATTTCAACAGTAATTCTAAGGTAAGCCTAATTCCGTTAATAGCGTCTTCTTGAGCTGACCCTGGAGAAGGATTAGTAACAAATGCATCCATCATCTCAATAGATCTTTTAAACTTATCTACCCAATCTCTCCTAAGTTCATATGGTTCAATTCGTGCACTGTTAAGCCCTTTTACTATCATCAAGATCTTCTTTTCACTTGTCTTTATTTCATTCCTTGCATTTAAATCTATCAAAAAGTGAAAATTATGACTCAATACAATCACCTGTTTGCAGCGTTGGTGTAAAAAGACCAGTTGGTTGATGGTTTCATTTCTTCGGTTTTGATCAAGACTTGTTAACGGGTCATCAAATACAATGATCTTGTTTGATAGATTGCGGTCCGTAATCAATTTAGCCATGAAAAAACTGAAAGCAATCGTATTCTTGTCTCCTTCACTTAACACGTTCCTGAAAGAAAGGTTGCTTGTGCCGTCATCTCCTTGAGAAATCGGAGTTCCATTATATGTGAGTGTGTAGTCCAGGTTTGGAATTTTCGAGGTTCCTTTGAACACATCCCGAACGTCTGCAATCTGAAAAGATGTCATAAAAACATTATTCAGATAGTTGTTCGTTTCTTTACCATATTGCTGAAACAAAGCAACAGATGCTGCTTTCTGCTGTTGTTGTAGATACGCATTGATCTTGCGGAGTCTTAACAATTGATGGTTTAATATATCAAACATACAGCACTGACTTTTCAGTGGCTCTTCAAAACGAGCTTTATAAATTTTAAGGACTTTTAACTCTTTCTCGACATCCCCTATGGGACGTATTTGTGTAAGTAACTCGGTAATCCTTGTAGAATAATCCGATACAAAAAGATTCACGGAATCACATAGTTGTTTTACCTTATTTATTGCAGAGTCAAAAACACGAACTACTTCTGAATCAACTATTCCCACAGGATTCCCTAACTTATTATTTATGATAGCTTGTACATCATTATACTTGTCCTCCAAACATAGATCGTTAATTGGAAAGGGTGGTAGCGCTTTATCTGAGGGAATCAACGTACTCCAATACTTCATCACATCCTCAAGCCTTTTGTATTGCGATGTTAACTGTAGAATAAAATTGGCAATATTCAAACTGTCGAACTGTTTCTTGGCCTGATGTATGGCTTTTGAAGCATCTTGATATGCCTTGCTGAAGAACTGATTATAACCCTTTATTAATTGCACTCCTTCAAGAGTTTGTCCACAGAAGGGGCAATTATCCATTTTTTCAGTGAGGCCTCGATATACCCAATCCGTGCTATTGCTAATTCCAACATTATTTAATTCAGTAATATGCTCTTCTACCATTTTGAGATAATCTTGCCCTATACCTTCAACGGATATATTTAATATGGACCAGATTTGATCGCAACAAAACGGCAAATTAGGAATGATAATAGCTTGAGGAAGAGTCTGCTTCTTTATTTGCTCCCCATTTCTCGCAATGGCAAGTTCCTTCTCTTTATTCTCAATCTCTATGTCTACATTAGGTTTATTAATTAGGCCACATATTGTATCCACATCATTGTAGCCAACGGTAGCTATTATCCTTTCTCTCTGTTCGTTAATAGTCACATTTTGAGCAGAAATAAGGTTCTTCACATGCTCTATCTTCTTAACAAAAGCAACGCCTGTCGCCCCAACAACGAATTGATACAACCCTTTATGATGATCTGAGTTGATCTCAAATCCTGAATACACATTGTTTGCTACGAAATGAGCATCAAAGACTTCAATCTCTGGCATTGGATGGTTCCATCTATTCCTTGAGTAGATGTGTTGGTGATTATTTTCATCTTTGATAATCACCTCTGGGTTTTCGGTAGTTCCGATTCTTATATGACTATTAATAACAGAACTATCATCTGTACCTAACGAGTGTAGGACTTGTGCCAACGTAGTTTTTCCAGAGCCATTCTCTGCATAGATAATGCTCATCTTCTTCAAAGTGACATCACCTGTGGATGTGTAATTCTCGAAATTGCCAATATTCTTCAACTTTTCAATTTTCGCAATCATCTTTGATACTATTAACAAATTAATAAGATACTTATAATTTCGCGCTTCTTAACTGTCCGTTATCAAGAAACAAAGGCTCATTATCCTTAATATAGAACAAATCGCCTTGGTAATCTGCACTTCCCATTGCCGCCCTTGCCGTTATTTTAATATCCTCTATCCTAAAATCTTGCGATGATACGGCTTCGCATTTTTCATAGTTGAATATGGTCAGATTCACCCCACTACGATGTAATGAACTATTATAACGTAGGCCTTCATATCCAAGACTTTTGATGTACTCTGTAATGACTTGCGTGGGGAGATAGTCATCAGGATTATTAGTCGGTCGCGAAAACGCACCTTGGATCATATGCATAACAAAAACTTCAATTGGTGCATCCTCGCTGTCATTAATGTCAAGATTAACAGCAATATTGGCAATCTTCAGTTCATCTTTGACTTCTATCCGAGCAATATTTACTGCATCAAAAATGAATGGTCGCACTTCAAACAAGGCAGTCGTCGGATCTTCAGAAACATATAAGTATCTTATGTATCTCGGGTTTGCACGACCTTCTGGTACCTTAACGCTTTTAGGAGGGATAAAAGATGCTTCCTTGGTAAGTCCTCTAAATGAATTGGTCTTTCTGAAATAACTGATCTTTGAACGCTCTTGGTCAGGTGCACCATAGCATTTATACATCATACTATCATGAACACAGGTATCATCAATTATTCTCGCTCGATAGAAAACGAGCCCGGTCGCAATACTCAATGGCGCTTCTTCTAAGTAATGAGATAAAACATCCAACAGCGGATGCTTTACATAAAATCGATTGGACTGTAAAACGATGTCCTTAAAAGAATACCATAATTGCCGTGCTTCATATGACGCATCAGACTCATCAAATCGTTTATTATTATCCCGTCCTTCTATTCTCATAATTACAACACAATAATAACAAGGTAATTAACAAAAAGGGAAGAGTGTGCTGAGTTTCATCTATATCACTCATAACGAGATTAATTCTACTAGTATTTCTTTAACCAGATCCCACGAGGCTTTTGGCTCAAATGTAATCCCGGGGCGGAGCAGTTTGACCGTATCTCCGGTAAATTCAGGATCCATCATCTTCTCCTCCATATTTGCGATAAACTGCTTGTATGTCGGCGGTGTTTCCACCACGAAACCGATATAGCGTTTATAGCAACGGACAACCTCTTCTGGATTCACTTTGGCATTCTTAAGGGCATACGCTAGGTCGAAAAGATCGCGGCCTTTTTTACGCTGATAAAGCGCACGCATCTTAGTCCCTAGTAACTCTTCCAGTTTATATGTAGTGAGATTGCATGAGCCAGAAGCCCAGAGGCTTTCATAAGAGAAAGGAACCTTGACAAGGCCGAGTTCATTGAAATGTTCATAGCAATTTATCTCAATCTTGAGACGAATCTGAACAACCGGAGGAACTTCTGATTGAATCCGGAAGAGCATCGTATTGTTGAACCGTTTGGGCTTGATGACCTTGTCCGGAAGGTAATTGAGCACCTCCCCTAGCCTGAAAAGGATAGGCTTGATAGGACCGGGATTAATCTGTACCAGATCAATGTCTTCAGAATACCTTGGCTGGGGTGCAAGATAGAGTTTATGAAGTGCCGTACCTCCGCGGAAAGCCAGTTCTGATGCGAGGAATTCATCCGAGAAGATGTCCGTCAGGGCTCTCGTAATAATAAGGTCCTGCTCAACATTGGCGATATCTTCCCAGGGAACTTGTTTGTTCCAGTGTGTAATGGCTGATCGAGGAATCATAGGTCGTCTATTTCTATTTCAGTATTGACAATGATATTCCAACGCTTGTCCAGAGTTGCCGCGTCGTCGTTCTTGCGGGTTGAGAGCCGGAACCGATTTAGCTTAGGAGACACTGTCTTTAGTTCATTATATAGATCATTTGCTTGTGACTGATTCATCAGAACATTCTCCAGAATGTATCCAAGCCGTTGGACTGTTGCGATAGTAGATGGCGAAAGCAGTCCCCTCTCTGCCGCTCCTGTCCAGACTGTTTGCTCTGATAACTCTTCAATTACAGTTGCCGCCCTTGAAAGACCACCTACGTGTTGTTCAAATTGGACTAAATCGAGAGCCGTGAGTTCCGGGCCAGAGAACTTGATAGTTCCAGTCTCTGAATTAATCTCCTTCAGGAAGCCATCAGGAATATATGAACGATAATTCCAATCCAGGCTGGACAACCTCGACATTCTGATCCGGGGCAAAACTGTCATGACGGAGAACTCCTGAGGGCGTTGATGAGCTGCACCCAATAACTCCGCTGCACTGAGCAAGCAGATATAATAAGGCCGGCTAAGATAGTCCATTAATTGGTCTATGAAATAAACCGGAGGAACAATACCCTTCGCTGCATAGTGTGGAGGAATGACGACATAGAATCCCTTGAACGGTTGTGCTATTACTTCGCTCCTACGTAGTCGGTATAAGCCATTCCGAATATGCTGTGATGAAAGAGAAGGGAATGCGTTTGTTACCTCCTCAAATGTGAATGACGGACGACCGTCAATTTCCCGATTATGTACCCACCCTCGAATACTCATTCGTCTTAGTTTTGTTACAAAGGTAATCATTATTTGATTACAATGCGCATAAAAATAAGAATAATTATGGGCATTTTCTGAAGATAGTGGATCAATGATAAATCAAGAATGCCAGTAGAAGGACACACCTGATCATATAATTCCCCCATTTGGCCAAATATCATTCGCCCGTTTGGCCAAAGTGAATACAGGGAGTTAAATAAATAACTTCGAAAACGCGAGTTACGCACAAATAAGTATCAGTTTTAGCCCTGACTCATCTGAGATTCGGAGCATGGTGGAATCAATAATCCGAGTCAAATAGTTTTCGGGTTAATGGAAAAGGATTTATCGCTTGTCCTGTTTGGTTCATGTATTAGATATAGCAAACGAACTAAACAATCATCTACAAAGTCAGGAATCCAAGGAAAAGTGAATCCTTGGGTAGCGATATAATCTTGGAATGATTCAAGATAAAAAAGGATGCCTTTCAGGGATTGAAACATCACCTTTTCGCGACAGATTTCTGAGAACCTCGAAAGCGCCGTTTATTCTCCTTTAACCCGAAATATTGGAGTATTATCGGTAATTCGTAACTTCTCGGGAAAAGGATTGTCACAGAATCTGTCACAAGAACAGTGCATTCTGTCACATGTGCGACAAACTATCCATGTAACTTGTTGATAATCAGTCTTGTTTGTCGTACGCAAAAATCACTTTGGGAAGTTCATATCTTGCTGCATCGGGAAATAGCCTTCTCGCTTGATCTCATCCTCATTTGGGCCCTTATTTGAGGACGAAACGGGCGCGATGACCGTATTCAGGTTCATCATAGCCATCTTCTCCCAAAGCCCTTCCATTTTGTGAAGGCTTCCGGTAGAGGAGTTATGCAGTTCCCCTGCAAGCATCACAAAGGGTTTCCCATCCGCTATCAATTGCCCGTTTTCCAAATGGGGCATACGATTTTGGGCGAACGCCGCCCACGGAAGCAAAAGAACGAGTAGAAGGAGTGTATTTTTCATGGAGGTTATTCGTACTTACAGAGTTTGACAGGACCGATGAGTCCGCTGGGAATCAGCGGAGAATCGGGGCCATAGAACGGGATGACCGTGTATGTATGCTTTTCGGCGCCCGGTTGGGCATCGCCGACGAGGCGGTTGGCCCAGAGATTGACCACCTTCACCGTGAGGCTGTGTTTCCCTGGTTTGAGGGGAGCCACATATTCCAGCTTGTAGGGGGCCTTCCACAGGAAACCGGCGTTTTCCCCGTCAATGAGGACTTCGGCCATCTGACCCACTTCTCCCAAGTCGATGACAAGACCTCCAGTCTTCTCTTTCTTGCTGATGGTAAAGGTGTTGCTGTAGATTGACGTTCCGGAGAAGTATTTCACGGCGGGAGCGTCGGATTCCGTAAGTGAAAATAGGCGGTCAATGACAAGGGGCTGTTCCGGAGCACTGACGCCATCGAATTCCACTGTCCAGGGTCCGTCCAGGACGACTTCGCCTCTATAGACAGGAACCTGGTAAGGGACTTCCGTATAGTCCGGGTCAAAGACTAGGAACAGTGCCTGACCATCTTCCAGATGGAGATTCCGGCTGTCCCAGACGCCAGGGAGCGTGCGGCCCGTTTCCGGATCCAGCACCTGGCAGGGGCCGTTCCCGTTTCGGAAACGGATGGTGGCCGATACCTGCCCGGTACCGAAATTCCTGACCCAATAGATATGCTTTTTTCCGTCTACCCTGTGCACGAACCGGAGCGGTGCCTCACAGACCACATCCATATCCGGTTGGACTCCTGCAGCCGCCAAGGCTTGTTTCAGACTGCTGGTATGGACATTCTGCCTGCCGGCATACCAGATGTCGGTGACAAGTCGGTCGAATTCAGCCGCATCGTCCAGCAGGCCGGCGGGCTTCATGGGAGGGCGTCCGCATAAGACAGCTCCGCCGCGAACCAGTTCGTCCAGTTTACGGAGTACAGCCAGGCTCATCGGCTTATTCTCATCATCCAGGACAATCACCTTGTAGGTCATGCCCGAATCGGTGACAAGAGTGCTGTCATAGACCTTGAGAAGATTCAACAGAGCGTGCGGACTCAGGAAATCGTAAGAATAGCCTTCCGGGACATTGGGTAGTCCGTTCCCATAGAGGCCGACGATATTCGTATCTTCGCCATAGTACCAGAGAATATCGGCAACGTGTCGGCCCTGACGGAGCATATAGCAACTCCTGGAGAGATAATCCGTCCAATAACGGGCATATTCCGCCCATGTCTCATGACGGCTGAACCATTGTCCGAAAATCATCAGGCTAAGACCCGGTTTCAGGTCATCGGAAGGCTGATGGGGGCTCTCGTGGATGATGAAGCGGTTCAGGCCGCTCGCCAGGGCGAGATCGGCCGTTGCTTTCAGGTTTCCCGGATAGTACCCATAGGCGTTCCCTCCGATTCCGTTGGCCGTGAATGATTCGGCGGCAACTGTCTTTTGCCCATACAGATGAGCGACTGAGGCGGATTCGCGGATATCGGCTTCAGCAGTGGTGGCAGCACCGGTCCAAATGGCCGACATGGGTACGACGGCGCTGCGCTTGAGGTCCATTCCGTCTCCCACATACAGGCGGCCTCCCTCATGGGATTCCGTGTACCGGCCCTTCATGCCGTACTCCGCAACTATATCATTGATCCTGTCGTAGTTTTCGGCAAAGAGTTCCCCCAGAGTCGCCCTCCAGTCGAAGAGGAACCGCTCGCTTTCCCTGTCGTTTCCGATGATTTCCCCGGTCAATACCGGCAGCCAGGAACGAAGGTCATAACCTCGACGGGAGCGGAACTGTTCTTCCATTTTCGGAGTCCAGGTCATCTGTTGCGCCTCATAACTGTCTGTCAGGATGTACTGGATACCCCTTTCTCCCATCAGTCCACCGGCTGCATCCCTGTACAGGTCCAGATAGGTCTTGAAATAGCGGGTCCAGGCGTCCGGATCCAGTTTGTCCACTTCGAGGCCGGTTGCCTCATCCGGAGCCGGATGATTCATTTTTCCGGTCAGGGTGGTGCCGAAACGATAGATCCTCCATTTCCCGGCTGGTGCCTTCCATTCCAAGGTTCCATCATGAACAAGTCCTGTTAAGTCAAGGACCTCTTCAACCGTGGCGGGAGCCGTCGGGGTCGGATGTAGGAACAAATCGTTTGGTGCTGTAAAACCGGCTTTTTCTTCGGCATGATTCACCCTGGTCATACCGTGCAGGATGAATTCATGGATCCGTGTGCCGGTGGGCTGGACGACCGGAACGCCGAATGCAGCATAGCTCATATCGGCAACGGGATTAATGACCATCAGGCGGAATTGGCGTGCGGTCGTTTCCGGAATATCCAACGTCAATTGCGAAACGCCGCAGGAAGGGATGCGGCAGACCTCTGACCAGGACAGTCCATCCTGGCTGCAGAGCAGGTAGTTCCCATAAGACGGAATTGACGCAAAATCATCCCGGACCTCTCCCCCGGCCAACGTCAGGGCACGGACTGTCGTCGGCTCGGCAAAGGAATACTGGATCCAGGAATGGGTCCCGTCGGAATTCAGAGGAAGTTCCGCGCCATCCGCCAAATCACCGTTTGACAGCATCTCGACGGTGAAATCGCCACCTGATGACAATACCCTTGCTCCCATGTCCAGCATAGAGTGATAAGACTCGGAAAGGCGGACGGCGATGACTGCGATGTCCTCATACCATTTGGGCATGGCGTCGAAAACGGCCGCATAAGTGCCTGCGTCCTGATTCTGGAATCTCCCAATGGTCTTGTACGGCTCAGGAAGGACAATCTTTTGTGCTTTCTTCCCGCCGCCCGTAATCTCCATCGTCCTCCAGGTCAGTTTTTTCATGGCGTCTTCGGGCATGACCCAGGGACCGCCCGTCGAGCTCCAGCCGGGAGCGGAAGCGATTCCCACCTCCATATCCAGGGAATCGGCCAAATGGATGGCATACGAAAAGGCATCCTTCCAATCGTCCTGCAAGTACATCACCCGTTCCTGGACCGGTTGCACCATCTGCATCATGGCTCCACCGGCGTCGAACTGCTGGAAACCGGCGATGCCGGAGCGATGCATCCATTCCAAATCGGCCTTGATGCCATCCTTGGAAATGTTCCCGTCAATCCAGTGCCACCAGACAAGGGGACGCGACTCTTTCGGCGGATTCACAAAAGCGGAGGGAACCTCCTGTGCATAGGACATCCCGCACAGGAGGCTTCCCGCCATCAGTAAAAGGATAAGGAGTTTCCGCATATTATTGTAATTTCATGGCATCTACGATGGGCATGATCCATTCTCCGGTCTTCTCGTCCCGAATCATGAAGGGTTCGCGATAGCCCCACAGATGGGAACTGAAGCCTCTCTTTTCAGATTCTTCCCGCATGAATCCGATGTAACGTATGCGCGATTCCTGATCGGCCGTGTTAATTGCGCCATATTCGCCCATGTTCAGCGGCCTGCCGTTATGATCGCTCCACTGCTTGCAGTAATCAAGGTCACTGATAATCGGCGCTTTTTCTTCATCCGTCCCGTTCCAGGAGACGTTCGTGCTGTTTTCCGCCATCGCGTAAGCCAGGCCCTGGTGGGTGAACAGATGCGGCAGGTAGTAGTGGAATTCAACAATCAGGTTCCAGTCGTCCTTGGGCAGTTCCAGGTAGTTCAACGTCCAGTGCTGACCCAGATTAGGTGTAGCAACGATCAGCGTGCGGCCGGGATTGGACTTGCGGATGGTCTTCACCAGGCGGGCGATCACCTCGTTCCACTTGTCGGCGCCCATCTCCATGTTCGGTTCATTGAGCAGGTCGTAGAAAAGGGTCTCATCCGAGTAATCCTTGTAATGCTCGGCAATCTGCTCCCAGAAACTGTTCAGCCGTTCATAGTTGTCTTCCAGCGAAATCCGCTCATCCCCATTGCTCATATTGATGTAGGGATAGTAGTGCTGGTCGATGGAGACGGCAAGGCCATTCTTGAGACACTCGTCCACGATATGGTCCACCTTGGCGAAGAACTTGGGGTCGATGGTATAAGGCGCCTCGAAGCTGGCGTGTTTGGCCCAGCACACATCCAGGCGGATGCTCTTGAAGCCAACCTCCGCGATGGAGGCGATTTCGGCATCGGCAAGCGGAGCGTCCCGCTCATAGCCGGGGTGCTTGTTCCCGTCCACCACGGCATTCAGGTTGATGCCGGCCCCCAGCCGCTTGTTGCGCTCAAAAGCCAGGGCAGCGTCTGCAGGGATTTCCACTTTCGGAGAGAGTTCAGCCTCCAGGGAAGCCTTGTCACGGGTGAGATGGAAATAGGTGTTGGTGTAGGAAGAGGGGTCCGGGCCGACGGCACCTGGGCGCTCTGCCTGACCCGGCGCGCCGAAATTCAGGTTCATGTCCATCGTCCCGTCCGGATTGATCCGGTACAGGCCGGCGGCCCCCATCCCGTTAGTCGTCTGCGGCAGATCTATCGTGCACGCCGATTCATCCAGGGTATAGGTTCCGCGGATATTGTAATTGGAATTGGAAGCACTGCCGATGGAGAAGGTCCCATCTTCATCCAAGGTCATTGTAATCAACGCTTTGTCGCGAAGACCGTACCACTCCCCAGTGAGGCCTTCCTGCCCTCCGCAGGAAACGGAGGACAGAAGAGTATCCAAAAACAAAAGAAAGAGTCCGATTCTTTTCATATTCACAATACTAATCATTTATTCAATAGGTTCAAATACCCAGAACGTGCACATGGTCCAGTCGTGGAGGTCATCTCCCTCAGCGCAGGGTGCGCCAAGGACAAGCCTGTCGGCTTCGCAGGATACGACAAAGTTCTCGGTAGACTCATCGGAGAAAGAATACGTGCAGCCTTCCAGACGATAATCCATGGTCTGGCCCCAGGCACTCAGGGTTTCGGGCTGTCCGGAGCCGCAAATGGCACCCCGGACAAGGTCCTTGACATCCTTCGCCCGAAAGGAACCTCCGGCAAAACAATGTTCAATGGAGGTTTTCCTGACCCCGCTCAGGGCACCGATCATGGCATACTGGCTGCTGAATTCCCCGGCGATTCCGCCAACACGGAGGTTTTGAACTCCTTCCGCATCAATGTTTACATACGACTGTGAATCCGCGACTTTCCCGTAACGCTCGCTGCCGATAAGGCCACCCACGCTGATATCTCCTTTCCCATTGTCACCACTCAAGCGGATGGTTCCATAGGACTGACAATCACGTATTTCTGTAGCTCCGGCCTGGAGACCTCCGATAAAACTGCGGAGCCCGCCTTCAGCCTTGCCTCGGTCGTACACAATCTCAATGTCCATATCTGAAACGCAGTCCTGCGTCATGCAATAGGGTTCTCCGGTAAAACCACCCACATAGAGTTCACCTCCACCGTTATCAGCCATCAGCACCTTGATGGAGCCATTGACGGCACAACGGGAGATGGTTCCGTTCCAGGTGCCGCCGGAGAGGCCCGTCGCCGATACGAAAGCACCCGTATCGTTCCGCACTTCCAGGTCGATTTCCGCATTGTTCACGCGGACATTCTCTACCAGACACTGCCTTCCGGAGTCCTCCTTCATCACGCCAACGAGCGGAGCGACATAAGGGTTTTCGCCCTTCAGCACAATCCGGGGCGATTCCAGGATCAGATCGTGGATTTCGCCATTGGCCATGGTGCCGAACAGCGCTTTCTTAGCCTGGTCCAGCCGGGTGATGGAAAGGTTCTTGATGGCGTGTCCGTTGCCGTCCAGACGCCCTTTGAAGGCTGTGCTCCACCATTCTCCGTCTGCAAATTCGTAATCAGCCTCATAGGTGCCGATCGGATTCCAGTCTTCGTAGGAGGACAGGTCGATATCATTGTCCAGGACATACCATCCCTGCAGGTCATTGCGAATGGCGTCCAAGTCCCTGGCATCCCGGATATGGACCGGCTTAGCCCAGCGGGCATAGAGGGTCATGGAGGAAGTGACCGCCATGGAATCTACGGCCGGCTGCATCCATCCGGAAGACTTCGTTCCAAAGAGCCACTCCCGCGTACAAGCCTTGTCGGTATACCAGCCGACGAAGCGGTATCCGGGACGTTCCGGAAGGGGTTTGTCCTGTAATTTAAGTGCGTTGTTTTGTTTAAGGGTGAGGCTCTCTGGCGCCTTTTCGCGTGTCTTATAGTTCAAGTTGAACCTGACGGTGACTTCCTGCGCAGACACCGCTGAGCAGGAAAGCATCGTCAGACCCATGATAACCAACCTATTAACCAATTTGTTCATAATATCTTATTCTTCAGGGATATTCGGGGTGTTCCAGATATAGGACTCTACGCAATGGATGGGAAGAGTTTGATCTCCGACCATGATGTCAAAATCTCCTTCTTCCAGCATCCAGCGGCCATCCATGTTTACGAAGGCCAGGTCGGAGGCCGGGATGTCGAAATGCACGGTCTTCGTCTCTCCTGGCTTCAGGTCAATCTTTTCGAATGCCCGGAGACGGCGGTTGTCCGGCATGACACTGGCGTAGATGTCCGAGGAGAAAAGCATCACGACTTCCTTCCCGGACCGTTCTCCGGTATTCGTCACGTCAACGGAGATACGGAGGACATCGTCCTTGGAGAATTCTGTCTTGTCGACGGCCAGATTCCCGTACTGGAAAGTCGTATAGCTCAGCCCTTCTCCGAACCACCAGAGCTGATATGTCTTGGCGTCATAATCATAGACTCCGCTCATCACCTCCCTTCGTTCGCAAGCCTTGTAATCATATTTGACCAGGGCGTTTGTATGGGCGGAGTAGGTGTAAGGAAGGCGGCCGCTGAAGTTTTCGTCTCCCGAAAGGAGTTCAGCCAGGGCATCCCCGCCGTAATTGCCGGGCAGCATCGTATGGATGATGGCTTTTGCCTCTTTCACGATGTCATAAATGATGCGGCCGCGTCCTTCGTTCAGGACCAGGATGACCGGTTTTCCCGTCGCCTCCAGTGCTTTGACCAAATCCAGTTGGTTCCGCGACAGGGAAATGTCTGCGATGTTGCCCGTCGTCTCGGCATAAGAGTTTTCGCCGATGCAGGCGACGATGCAATCGGCCCAGGCCGCAGCCTTCACGGCCTCGTTGATGCGCGGTTCCTTCTCTTTATCCCAGGCGGCGCCGAAGTCATAGGATACGCCTTCCTCCAACCGTACGTTCTGCGCCCCGAACTTGTTCTGCAAGGCTTCGAAAATGGTATTGAATTTCTCCGTGAAGCGCTCTTGCCCCGCTCCTTGCCAAGTATAGCTCCAGCCACCGTTCAGCGTACGCATGGAGTTGGCATTGGGGCCGGTGACCAGTATCCGGCTTCCTTGGCGGAGCGGAAGGATACCGTCCTCGTTCTTGAGCAGGACTTCGGATTCCAATGCCGCCTGATAAGCTTTCCGTGCGAATGCTTCAGATCCGATTTCCGGATAATCCTGAATTTGCGTGATCGGCTGATCCAACAATCCCAGCCGCTTTTTCAGACGGAGAACCCGCCTGACGGCATCGTCGATCCGGTGCATGGAGACCTTACCTTCCTCCACCAATTCCTTAAGCAGCGGTCCGTAGGAATATTCAGACGGAACCATCAAGACATCCACGCCGGCATTGACAGCCATCATCACCGCCTCTTTCTTGGTTTCGGCGATATGGTCGCGAACCCGGAGATTCTCCAGGTCGCCCCAGTCGGTGATGATCACGCCGTCCCAATCCAGATCCTCCTTGAGCCAGCCCGTCAGGAATCGCTTGTTGGCAACACCGTTCATCCCGTTCACGATGGAAGAATTCGTCATGGTCGTGAGCGCCCCGGCCCGGAAGCCTTTCAAAAACGGAGCGAACTGCCTCTCCCGCAGTTCCATGTCACTGATGGTCGTCGGGGTCCGGTCAAGTCCGTTGTCCGGAATCCCGTAGGCGAAGAAATGCTTGAGGGTCGCCGCTACGTGCTGATTGTCGATGTCGTTTAGATCCGTTCCCTGCATTCCTTCTATCACGGCCTTTCCCATTTCGCCGGCAAGGAAAGCATCTTCACCGAATCCTTCATACTGCCGGGTCCAGGCTTGATGACGTCCGAGGTCCATGACTGGGCCATAAACCCAAGAAACTCCGCACGCGCGAGTCTCATAGGCCGTAATCTCTCCCATCGAACGGGCTAAATCCCGATTGAAGGTAGCGGCCATGTTTATGGCCGAAGGGAACAGGGTGCCGCCTTCGGTATATGTCGTCCCATGCATCTGGTCCAGCGCATATACGCATGGGATGTCCAGTTCAGCCAGAGATTTCTCCTGAATCTTGCGGATCAGTTCATTCCAGACTTCCGGCCGCTGTGCGCACATCATCGGCGGATTCAAGATGCTCCCCACCTTGTACTTCCCGATCAGGGAGCCCAGCGCAGCCTCGTCCAATTGAAAATCTCCACGGGCGGCGATGTCCAGGGAAAGGTCATAGATCTTATGGGCCCGGTCCATGTCGATATTCGTCAGGTCCAGGACCATGTCGGCGGCCTTGTACTTCTTCTCCAATCCAAAATGCCGGATGACGGCATCCAGGTCGGCTTCCGGCATCAAAGCCAGCTTTTCAGTCGTATAGGAGGTGTCCTTCGCCGTGATCAGGCTGACTTCCAAAGCCGTCATCTGACCGATTTTCTCTTCCAGAGTCAGGTTTCGGAGAATTCGTTCCACCTGTTTCTCCATCTGGGCGGGTGCATGTGATACCGGCCGGTTCGAGCAGGAGCTTGCCAATAGAAGGGTTACGAGGGTTAAAAGTCAAAATGCTTTCATATCGTTGTTCTGTTTCCGGTTGCAAGTTTAACGCAAGTTAAATGACCCGTCAATAGGCAGGGACAGAACACAAAAAATCCGGGACAGAAGCCCGGATTTGGGATGAAATAGCAATGTTTGGGATAAAAAACTAGCCCTGCAGCAACTTCGAAAAACCGTCTGCGTAAGTCTTGGACACAGGAACCGTTCCTTCGATTACAGAGAAATGGGCCTCCCCCTTCCCAGACTGGGCCTCATAATAAGACACGTTGTGGATATTCACGACGAAAGCTCTGTGACAGCGGACAATCTCCGGGAACTTTGCAGTCGCTTCCTCAAACTGTTTGATGGTCATCCGGAGGGACAATACTTCATGCTTTTCTCCGAACAGATGGATCTTCAGATAATTCGCATCCGATTCAGCATAAAGGAAACGGTTGATGTCCAAATCAATGACACTGCTCTTGGTCCCACCTTGCAAGCGAATCATTTTTTTGGGGGGCGCGACGGGTTCAGACTCTTCGGATTCCTTCTTCAAAGGCGATAAGGAAGTGTTGACAATGATTTCCCGCTCGTTGCTGGCACCAAGGAACATGATGATGTAAACCATCACCACAGCAATCGAGGAGTACTTTACGAGAAGCCATACCATTTCGCCATTGAAAGTACCGGATGGTGTCACAAAAAAGTCTATCGGATTATGTCCATAGGCCAGAGGGGTGTAAATCAATGCGGCGACCATGGCAAATGCCAATGTCAGCAAAGGGGTATAAAGCCGCTTGATGGAAAAGATCGGGGCCTCGTTCCAGCGATTCTTGAATGACAAGTAATACACTGGCAGTACGGCGAGGAAACTAATAATACCATATCCCAAAGAGATAAGCGGCGTCTGTTCGTGAATATAGTTCCCGAATAGGCCTAGCACGGCAAGCACCAGCAGTGCCATAACGGCAGAATTCTTGAGCGCCAACTGTAAACTACGCTTATGGATTTTCATGAAAAGAAATGAATTGTTCCTAACAAAGATAGCCAGAATTCACGCGTTTACGTCCGATTTATATCCCAGTTATATGATTTATATCCCAAAATGGAAGATAAAGCTATCGATTCCGGAAATCATCCTGTAGTTCATGCATCTTTCCGAGCAGCTGGTAAAACAATTGGGAGAACTATAGCAAAAAGTAATGATGCTTCAGCCAGTAAGCATACACGGGGTCTTGAAAAGAATAAACGCCTGCAATGCTGTCCAGGATGTCCTTTTCAACGAGCGCTTTTCTCGCACGGGAAATCATCGTAGGAGATGAGAGCTTATATTTATCCATGACGGCCTTTGATGTAAGGTTCTTCTCACCGGCGGACATGGCTCGGAGAAGACACATCTGCTGATTGGTAAGCGTTTGGGTCATCGTGTCAAACATCAGGCTGAGCTGTGCCGTAATCGTGGAATGGGCTTCATCAACGGCATCAAGTGTAGCAACCTTATCGGTGCGCAGCCATACTTGCTGGGCAAGCTGCTGGACATAGTACGGATGATTCTGGACGCGCACGACTATCTCCTCACAAACGTTATCAGCGATGGATTTGCCCGTCCTTTCAAACGTATCTTTGATGAATTTGATCCAGTCCGGAGTCTTGATTTTTTCCAGAAACATGATGTCGCCGAACTTGTAAAAAGGCATAGAATAATCCGTGAACACTTCAAGCATCATGTGTCGCTTGCTGCCATACAAGCAATAAGCCACATTCTCGTGTTGCTGGAAATGAGAACGAAGTTTTTTCTGGAACGCGAGCGAATCGTCAAATGTGGCTATGTTCTGGAATTCATCAATACAGACGACGATGCGCAGTCTTTTCTCTCCAGCGATTTTCTCTGCAAGGTCCAGGATCTCGTCGGGACTCCTCCTGAGCTCTTCCATATTGAGGTCTACCGTGAGTTCGCTCATCGGGTCTCCCCCGAAGGACACTTTGGGGACGAACCGGGAAAGGAAGCGGGTTGCATTCGCGACCGCTTCCTCCCATTTGGTTGCGGTGGATTTAATGACGCTTTGAGCCAATGCCGTGTAGAACTGCTCTTCCGAACGCACATTGAAGAGGTCGACCCGGCATACCCTCAAGTTTTTGTCCTCCTCCATGGCAATGGCGGCAGCCTTGAAAACTAGGGAACTCTTCCCCCATCGCCTGGGAGATATAAGGATAGTATTGATAAGAGACTTGAAGTTGGTCACGAGATGCGCCGTCTCTTCTTTTCTGTCCGTGAAGTTGTCTTCCTTGGCAAGCCTGCCAAATACGAAGGGGGTTTTCATAAGGCATCGATTGTTTGCGCAAAAATAATAACAATATTTGATAT
>JAEEGL016364347.1_pt1 | contig 17839 bp, 13 predicted proteins | sample 9134231 | NCBI WGS metagenome assembly JAEEGL01 (sample SAMN16246548, study PRJNA631951) | gut metagenome | biome: gut microbiome; feature: rumen; material: fiber-attached | host: Bos | place: Iran: Karaj | collected 2018-10 | reverse complement strand
TTGCGATCAGCGAGCGGTCGATCCGATAGGTGACGGGCAGCACCGCGGCGGCGACCGCTCCCGCAGCGATCAGAACGCCGAGGCAGGAGCAGAGGACCGTGACCGTGATTTTCTTTTTCCTGTTCATCGCTTTTTCCTTCTCCTTCGCACCCATGCTTCTTTTCTTCCCGAATGCCCCGAAGCGCCCGACGGCGGGCCGTCACTCTGCTTTCAGCGTTTCTTCCAGCGCGCGGACGGCCAGGGTGAAATCAAACAGTTTTTCAAAGGATTCCGTGCCGCTGCCGCAGTACAGGGCATAGGCCTCTCTGCAGGCCTCGTATCCCTCTCCGGTCCCTTCGGCGAAGCCTTCGAACATGGAGAAGAGGGTCCCGGCGTCCTTCGCCTCAAACGCCTCGTCCGCGAGCTCCTCTTTGTTCGAGAGCGCATAGACCGCGCAGTACTGCGTCACGTCGGGGTATTTCGCCCAGTCGATGTCCCGCACGCCCCGGACGGATTCGAGTGCGTCCGCATAGCTCAGGTTCATGTGCGAAGATCGGTAGTCCGCGCTCATCGCCAGTCCGAGAATGAATTTGTAGGAATAGTTCGGCGCGTTCCGGAGCCAGGAATCCTTTGCCACCCAGACGCCTTTCAGCATCCCTTCCTCATCGAAGCAGTCCGGGAAGACCACCGTCAGCCCGTCTCCCTCCCGGATCAGCCCGAGGTCCTTTGCGGAAAGGTACGTGATATCGGTCCCCTGCTTCTCCTGCCGGATCTTGTCCAGCGAATCCTGCGGGGAGGACGGGAAGAACACGTAGTTCGAGACCTTCTGGAACCCGTTGACCGTATTGGTGAGATACAGGCTCATCCCCGCCGTCGACATCTCCACGCCAACGTTCACGTATTTGTTTTCTTTCGCGCAACCGGCGGACAGCAGCACGGAAGCCAGGACAAGCAGCACAGCCGCGATCCTGACCTTGCCGATCCGGCGCCGGAGCGTATGGTTTTGGTTCCTTCGCGTCATGCCTCGCCGCCTCCTTCCGCCGGCCGGATCGCAGCCGGATGTTCCGCGTCCCATTCGGCCTGCCGCTGCGCGCGCATCTCGTACAGTTCCTCGAGGATCTTTTCCTTGCGCTTGCCCGTATAACGGTCGAAGGACATGATGATGCCGGGGATGATGTTCCCGGCGATGCCCGAGACCGTGATGAGATAGAAGATGCCGTTCAGGGTCTCCGTGGACTGGACCACGCTGATGGTCGTCGAGCCGAAGGATTTCGCGCTGACATAGCCGATGATCACAAGCCCCGCCGGGAAGAGCAGGCTCTTCCAGAAGCCGCTGATCCTCGACGCCGTGGACCGGAGCGCGAAGACCATCGCCTCCGACCGGACCGGCTCCCCGTACTTCTTCCAGGTCATGTATTCCATATAATCCGTCGAATCCGCGAGCAGGATGTTGCGCGACGAGCTCATCGCGCCGTTCGGCAGTCCCGCGAAGCCCACGATCAGCGCCACCGCGAGCAGAGATTTGTAGCCCACGAGCAGGAAGAGGATGTACAGAATGCCGGTGTAGAAGTAGCCGTACATGATGATGTCGCGGGAGGAGAGTTTCGACCCGACGAAGGGCACCGCGGCGATCCCGAGATACGAGAGCGCCGCCGAGATCGTGCCCGCGACCGACGCCATCCAGAATGCGCCGAGCGTTTCGAGATAAAAGTACGCCAGCCCCGAATAGCACACCTGCCGTACGGAATCCACGATCTGGGAGAAAATCAGGCACCACATGGGCCGGTTCAGCATCAGGGCTTTGAAGTTCAGCGCGACGGGCGCTTCCTTCCGCCACGGCGCCGCGGTCTTTTCCCGCAGCGTAAAATACGGGACGATCATGAGCGCGAAGCCGAGAACGCCGAAGAACACGGCGAAGATCAGATAGATCAGCGCTTCCTTTTCCATATAGACCGCAACGAAGATCGGGATCAGGCCGCTCGGCAGCATGCCTCCGAGCGTCGAGGCGAACTGCGCGACGGTGTAGAAATTCTTACGGTCCTTCGGGTTCGTGGTCATTCTCGCCGAAATGGTGGAAAGCGACATGTCGTAGAACCCGTCCGCGATGCAGTAGATCAGATAGAATACGAACACATAGACGATCCTGGCTTTCAGTCCGATCCCGGGCACGACGAAGAGCAAAATCGACGAGACCGCAAGCGGCAGCGGCATGACGAGGGAGAAGGTCTTCGCGCGGCTCCTGCCGTGCTTCCCCTTTCGGTCGAGGATCACGCCGGCGAGCGGGTCCACGATGATGTTGGCGATCTTCGCCACCAGTTCCAGAATGATGACATAGGACGCCGCGATCCCCATGAACCGGGTCAGAAACAGCGTCAGCGCGTAGGCCTCCACATCCTGCGCCATGGAATTCCCCATGATGCCGGAGGAATAGCCGAACTGTTCTTTGATCGTAAAGGTCGGGTTATGGACGACCTTGTTCCAGGCCGCTTTCAGCCCGGACCCGCCGCCTTTTTTGTTTTCCCTGCTCATTTTTCACCCCGTCCGCTGTTTTTCCGATCGACTTTGCCGGCAGTCCTGTCCGCATGTTCGGAAAGATAGGCTTCCTTCCTGCGCGCGTCCTCCGCTTCCAGGGACGCTGAATTGCGCACGCCGCCCAGGGATTCGAGGTGGTGCCGGAACTCGTGCCGCAGGATGCCGCGCAGGATGCTCCGGGCTTGATCCGCGTCCGCCCGCGGGTAAAGCCGGTCAAAGGACCCCTTGAACATCACGATCTGCCGGATCCCCGAATAAACCTGATAATGCCCGAGGGTAAACAGATCGTTATTCCGTGCATAGTCCGGGATCACCAGCGCTTCCGACACGATCACGCCGCCGTTGAGATCCCGGAAAAACTCCTCCGGAAGCTCGTCCATCAGTTCCGAAACGATCGTTTTGTATTCTTCGATAGTGATCATGTTTTCTCCGTCCGTCAAAGTCTTCCGCGCAGTCTACGGGTTCGCCACGTTCGTCACCCCGTTCGACTGGACGCAGGGGATGAGCGTCGCCGTCGGCGTCACGCCGTCCCGGTCGTCCCAGGCGAGATCGACCCACAGAACGCCCGTGTCGAGCGTCTCGAGGTTGAACCAGAAATTCCCGAGGGAATACGCCACCGGGATCCCCGATGCGATCTCCACCGGCTGCAGGACATGGGGGTGATGCCCCGCGATCAGGCCTGCGCCGTGGGCGGCAAAGAGCGCGGTATATTCCCGCTGATTCCAGTTGATTTCGGTCGAATTCTCCGTGCCCCAGTGGACGACGGCGCAGACGAAATCGCACTCCGCCCGGGCGCGGTCCAGCGCATCGCAGAACTCCGCGGGATCGTACATCAACAGGATCCCCGGATCGTACTCCGTCGCGCCGGGCGTCATCCGGTTGATCTCCGCGTTCGAAGCCGCGACAAAACCGATCTTCGCGCCGCCCACGATAAATGCCCTGTATTCCTTGGCTTCGCTCAGCGTCTTCCCCGCGCCGATCCTTGCGATCCCCGCCGTATCCAGCGCGTCGAGCGTGTCGAGGAACGCGTCCCTGCCGAAATCATAGACGTGATTGTTGGCGAGCGAAACGAGATCGCAGCCGAGCGCGGAGAACAGCGCCGCGTTCGCGGGATCCCCACGGAAGGTATAGGCTTTCCCCTCGAGCGGCGCGCCGCGCAGGCTCATGGAGAACTCGCAGTTCATCACGCAGACGTCCGCGGCCCGCAGGATGCCGAGCAGCGGTTCCGGGATGTTGCGGGTGATGTCGCATCCTCTTTGCCTATACGCCTCCATGCTGTACCAGTTGTCGGCGAAGCAGATGTCCCCCGTGAAGACAAGGGTGCCCTCACCGGTCGGGCAGGCTGCGTCCGGCTGCATCTGGAACGCCAGCGGCGTGACGCCGAAAGCCCGCCGGAACGCCGCCCGGAAAGCCAAAGCCGTTTCCGGCGCTTCACGGAGCACCGCTTCCGCTTTCTCCGGATCGAGGAGGTCCGCGCAGGCCGAGAAATCCCCGACGGGACAGTCCGGATCGGGAGGAAGGGACGCGGCCAGCGCCGCCAGCTGCCATCCACAGTCAGCCGGATCACCGTTCTCCCACGCACCGGACCGCAGGAGTTCCGGCGGTCCGACGCGCCTGTACGGTTCCGCGATCCGCACCACGATGGCGGCGACCTCGGATCGCCGGATCGGAGATGCGGGCAGAAAGGATCCCGTCCTGTCCGAGCCGTTGAGGATCCCCGCGCGGTACAGCCGGTAGATCTCCTCATAGTACCGCATCGGATAAGCCTGATCGTCCGAGCGGTACTCCCGATCGTTCCTGACGTCCGGGATCGCGTTGTCCGGAACGGAATTCACCTCCGGCAAAAACTCGGCGGGCACGGCCCTCGCGAACAGCCATGCGAATTCCGCCCGGTTGATCACATGATCCGGCCTCTCCATGACGCTTTCATAGGAGAAGCCGGCCTCCGCGTCCGAGGCCGCGAGGAAACGCCCTCTTCCGTAGGCGGCGTAGCTTTCATACCACGGATCCCCGCTCGAGAGCGTCACCGTTCCTTCCGTGCACAGCTGACGGATACAGGCCGCCAGCTTGACCGCTTCGGCAAGGGTGATGTTCCCGTCCGGATCGAAATGATTCTCGCCGTTTTCGTCAAGGCCCCTGCCGTTGACCAGCCCGAGGCTGACGGCTTGTGCCACGGCGTCGGCAAACCAATCGGTCCCCCTCACATCGGAGAAACCCGGCCCCGCCGCGAAAGATGCGGGAGCAAGGAAACATACGAGCATGAGCGCTGCAAGGCTTATGCTCCACGCGGATCTGCGGAATTTCAAACTGCGTTCTCCTTTGCTGTTTTTAAGGAAACGCTGATTCATTCGGCGGTTCCTCAGAGATCAGAAATCGTAATCGATCTCAACCTTGTCGCCTTTGGCGGCGGACTCCACGACAGCGGCCCCGACCGCCACGGTAGACGCCCCTTCGCGGCCGTCGGTCGGGACGGGCTTGTCGTGAAGGATGCAGTCGATGAGCTCTTCGATTTCGGATGCGACATTGTGATTGTTGATATCCACCGGAACCTTTTCACAGTCCATCCCGGCATAATCGCCGTTTTCATCGAGGGTTTCCCGCATCACGGTGATTTCGGGCGAGGTGTTGTCGCAGATGATCGTTCCCTTCGAGCCGTACAGGCAGGTGCGCATGGTGTACGTCCGCTTGCATCCGACGGAGCACATGACCTTTCCGATGACTTCGTTCGGGAATTTCATGACGGCGACCGTGCAGTCGTCGACCGGCCAGGAGGGCAGCATCTTATGATTGGCGTACGCGAACACCTCGCTCGGATTGCCGGCGATCCAGCGCAGAAGGTCGATCGCATGACAGCCGCCGCCGATCACCGGATGGCGGAGCAGGACCGGATCGGTGCGCCACTGCCAGCCGCCCTTGCCGGGAATGCGGGAATAGTCGTGGGCGTATTCGCTTTCCACGAAGAACAGCTCCCCGATATACCCGGAATCCACGAGTTCCTTCGCTTTGACAAAACCCGGGGCCTTGCGGCAGACCTGGCCGATCATCAGCTTCATTCCGGTCTCGTCGGCAGCCTTTACCATCGCCCGGCAGTCCTCGACCGTCTGCGCCATCGGTTTTTCGCAGAGCACGTGCTTTCCGGCCCGGAGGGCGTTGACGGTGTACTCCCGGTGCACCTGATCGGGCGTACAGACGATGACGGCGTCGATCTCCTCCTCCGCCAGCATCTTCTCAAAGTCGGTGTAGTACCGGTCAAGGCCGAAGTCGGAGGCGCATTTTGCGGCGAATTCCTCATTGATGTCAAATATTGCCGCAAGCTCGGCGAGGGCGTTTCTGCGGATCCCCTCGATATGCGCTCTCCCCATCCCGCCGATCCCGGCAACCGCGAAACGAAGCTTTCTCTCCATACGGATCCCTCCTTTATTATCTCCACGTCTCGGGAGAAGCCGCGAAATCCGGATTCTCCGGCAGCTCCTGCCCTTCTCTCCACCGGATACGCTGCTCTTTGACTTCCTCAAGGAACGCCTTTCCGAGCGCAGCGTCCGGATGGAGCATCAGCTTGATGTACCGCCACTGGAGACGGGAACGGCGCACCGCTTCGGTCCGGTCCCCCGCCAGCGCTTCCGCCCTGTCCCACCATAGGTCGAAGGTCTCCTCCATCGCGGCGTATTTTTCCCGCGGGATCGCGGAGAAGGGCGGATTCCAGATGTTCATGTGCGCGCCTGCCGCTTCCGCCGCGGTCCAGTCGATGTAGGAGCGGAGATAGCGCCAGCCCGCGCCGTAGTATCCTTCGAGGAAATCGTCCATGTGGGCGGCGTATTCCGTCTCGCTCATCATGGGGTCCATCATCAGCTTAGCCAGCAGATAGCACCGCAGCTCGCCGAACTCCCCGGACTGCGCGGACTGATAGTTGCCCTCGGGGTACATCCCCTTCACGCCGTGCTCCGCGAAGAAGCGCATGTTCTTCCTGAGCACGCCGAAGTTCGGGAAGGTGGGGATATAGTGCGGGAAACAGGTCACGTAGTCCCAGATGTAGATCCGGTCGCAGATCTTGTTCCATTCGACGATGTCGCGGAAGAAGGCGGCGTTCACCGGGCAGGACGGGTCGTCGAGCGGATGGCTGAAGCAGCATTCGATGGAGCAGAGCCGGATGCAGACGTTCGGCAGGGGCTTCGTGATCTTCGGCGCCTTCCGGGTGTGCTGATACGCCAGCGTGTCGATCACCACGTCGGGGTAATCTTTTGCAATGTCCGCGGCGACGGCGTTCACAAAGCGGAGCAGGGTGCCCATATGGCTGCCTTCCTCTTCGTCCACGGCCCTGCACTTCTCGCAGGTGCAGTAGTTCTGATTGTCGTTTTGGGAAACCGAGACGATCTTTATGTCCGGATCCTTTTCGAGCAGAGCGCGGACCGAGGCGATCGTTTTATCGAGGACCGCAGGATCGCTGAAACAGGGCTGTTTGTCCCAAGGGATCCCGGCGAGGCTCCCCATGGTGTGGACGAACCCGCCGTACTTGATGTTCCCGCCCATCTCCTTCGGCAGATCGCGCTGGTTGATCCCGTTCTTCACGCACCAGTCCGCGCTGCCGTTGCCGCATTTCCAGTCGGACTGGCGCATCTCAAAGACGGGGGTATGGGAGAAGTCCCCGCCGATCTCGACGTCCCCCGTCCCGAGCTTTTCGACCCCGGGCATATAGAACCGCACGCCGGCGCACTTTTCGAGCAGGGCGTAGACCCCGTAGATCGCGCCGCGCCCGTTGCCGCCCGTGACGGTGACGCTTCCGTCCTCCCCGGGCGATACGGCGTATCCGTCCCGTCCGACGGACGCATCCACCCGGACCGTGACTGCCGCGCCGTCTCCCTCGGGAACGCCCAGCAGTCCGAGATATTTCCGTAACTCGGAGGCCGCATAGGTCTCCGGCGCGCTGTCCCCGCCGCTCACTCTTGCGGCGGTAAATTCTTTTCCTTTGACGATCATTCTGCCCATGAGTCAATCCTCCGTATTTTCATTGTCCCGATCGGATCAAAAGTCGGTTTCCGGCGTCTGCGCCGCCGTTTTGGCCGGAAAGCCGGACTGTCATCCGTCTTTTCAGCCCGAATTCCGTTTACATTGTATCAAAGAGCGGTCCCGTGCGCAAGAGATTTTTCGCAAAAAGAACAAATTCTTTTTTCTCTGTCCGATTCAGGCGGACAGTTCCCGGCTTCCCGCCTGCATTCCGTCCCGAATCGGTCAGCCCGCTTGACTTTTTGCGGGAAATGAGATACTATATCCATGATTCCGCCGGAAAACGGCGGCTGATACGAATGAGGAGGAAAGCATGGGTAAAGACATCATTCCGTCAAAAAACAGCGGCAGGATCACGGATTATTTCTGCACATGGGAACACCAGGGGCATTTTTCCGGCGGCAGGAGGAGTTCCGACCTGATGACCGAAGAATCGATGTTCTCGGGCGATCATCCGTGGTGCGGCCTGTTCCCCCAGATCCGGGATGAACTGTACTTTGTGATGGACGACGGCTGGGACGTCCCGCCCGGTCATCCGGAGGTAAAGGAGTATACCGCTCTGCAGCCGCATCCGGAGAAATTCCCTTCGCTGACGGGCTCGCCCGCCGAGAGGCTCCGTGAGCTCAACGAAAGGGTCAGAGATGCCGGGTGGTACGGGCTCGGGCTGTGGATCGCCACTAATGCATACAAGAACGGAGCATTGGCCGAATATCGGGCGCCGGACGAAGAGGTCGAGGACCGATGGCGCGCTCTGATCCTGAACAGCAAGGAAGCAGGCATCCGCTATTGGAAAGCCGACTGGGGGAACGAGTGCTCCTCCGTGCCTTTCCGCCGCATGATGACGGAAATCGGGCATCTTTTTTACCCCGATCTGATCATCGAGCACGGACGCGGGCACGCGCCGTACAACGGCAGAGCCAGACTCGGGAACTGCCGCGCCCGCGAGGACGAGACCTTCTTCCCCATGATGACCGGATTCTCGCAGTATTCCGATGTACTTCGCACCTATGACGTCGCGCGGCTCGAAAACGCGACTACCATCGACCGGATCGAGACCTATTCCCGTACCGCAGCAGGGATTCTGAACTGCGAACATCTCGCGTACATGGGTGCGGTCCTCGGCTGTGCGATCGGCATCATGCAGTCGCCGCTGTTCTCCGACAGAGGGCTCGAGCCGGTCGCCGCCGTCCGCTGGCACAGAGCCGCACCGCCGTTTGCGGGCGGAGAAACGCATGCGTCGGAAAAACTGCTGACCGAGCGCACCTATCTCGAAAACCCGACCTGGTATTACGAGGACGCGCCGCGCGAACTGATTCAAGAAGCTCCGGCGATCGTATCGCGGAGAACGGGACTGCCGGAGGTGCAGAACGGCGGCGAGGAATGGATCCCCTTTGTCGCCGCGTCCCTGAATCCGAGCGGCGCGTATTCGGTGGGTTCCTTCCGGCGTCAGTCGGACGGCGCAGGGACGGTTCTCCCGGACGTGGTCTGCCGGCCGGAGCAGCCGAGTGAAAAGATCGGTATCTTCGGGGATTTCTCAAGGGTGGAATTTGATTTCCGGCACACGGGCAGAAAGGTGACCCGCGTTCTGGCGCAGGGGCTGATCCGCGGTGCAGCGGACGACGTGACCGACGCCTGCGCGGAAAACGGCGGCAGGATCGTGATACACAAGGACCTGATCGACCGCGTCTTCCGGACGGAGGACCGGTCCGCGCCCGCCGTCATGCTCGCGGTGACATTCGGAGATTGATGAGCGTCTGATTTTGCATTTCTGCTGAATAAGAAAACGAAAACCGCGTGTCATAAAGACCCGCGGTTTTTTACGCCCATACGGTCACACGTTATAAATCGCCGGATCGTCGATGCGGACCCTTCTCCCCTCGCGGGCGGACACATAGCAGGCGAGCACCATGCGGAGGGAATCCCGTCCCTCGTACACGGAGCACACGGGCCCGCGCTCGCCGCGCAGGAACTGTCCGAGCATGAGATACTCGTTCGCGATCCGCCATCCGTGCGCCGCGGGGGACTCGATCTCGCTGACCGTCCAGTCCTTGTCGCCGTTCACGTACCATTTCAGCCCCGGGCCGGAGCGGGTCATTCCGTGGCAGGACACCGCGTCGCCGTAATAGTGCAGGATCGTCCCGTTCTTGCCGTACACCTCCGTCGTCGGCTCGGTGGTGCAGGAGCTGAAATTGCAGTGGATCTGGGCGATCATGCCGTTCCTGTACTTGAACAGGGCCACCCCGCTGTCGTTGGCGATCCGGGGGTCGTCCATCGTGGACATCTCGCACATGACGGTCTCGGGGACGCCGAAGATCCAGTTCATCATGTCGACGGGATGCGCGCTGTCGTCGGCGAAGATGTCGCGGTTAAGCACCTTCTCGTTGTGCCAGGTGTCGACGAAATTGCCCCAGAGATGGGTCGAGAGCCCGTGACGGCGGCGGTACTGATACACCGGTCCGATCGCGCCGGAGTCGATGAGCTCCTTGATTTTGATGTTCTGCGGGTCCATGCGCATCTGATAGGCGAGCGTGAACCGGACGCCGTTCTTCTCCACCGCTTCGACCATGCGGTCGGCCTCCTGCATCGAAAGGGACATCGGCTTGTAGCAGACGATGTCTTTTTTCGCCGCCGCGGCAAGCTCCACGAGCTTCGCGTGGAAGGCCGTCTCCGCAGAGATCACCACCGCGTCAGAGGACGCGAGCACTTCGTTCACGTCCGCTGCTTCCGCCATTTTGAGCTTCGCGCATCCGTCGGCCTTTCTCACGGGATCCCAGTCCCAGCCTTTCGTGAATTCGATCCCGAGGGACGGATCCTCCGCCCACTTCCCGCCGTACGCGAACACATGACCGTGCGCGAATCCGAGCGCGCCGAGTTTTACTGACATTTTTATTTCCTCCGTGATGTTTTGATACTATAGCAATCCACGGAAATACGCACATTGTAACTCGTTTTTGGTTCTTTTTCTCCTTTATCGAGGAGAAAAAGAACCAAAAAGAGGAACTCCCCCGAAGTCTTGGGTGTTCCGACCTCTGCGGAGGTCGGGTCAGGGCGCTGCCCCGACACCCTGCGACCTTTTGAAAAAGGTCGATCAAAACTTTTTTCTGTTAAGTGCAGCTAATACAGAGGATTGCTATAATTCTATGATAAGAATGCCTCCGCTGCCGTCATACGCGTCCGGTTCTGTTCATCCCCGAACAGAACCTCCTCCGGCAGGCAGTTACTCCCCGGACAAAAACCTGTCCACCACCTGCTGGCGGTATTCCTTCGAAAGAGAGGCGAAGAATGCCGAATAGCCCGTCACGCGCACCACAAGGTCGGGATGCGTCGAAGGATCGGCGTGGGCTTCGAGCAGGGTCTCTCTCGAAAGACAGTTGAGATTGATGAGCGTGCCTCCCATCCGGTCGTGTGTACGGATCAGCGCCGTCAGCGCTTCGATCCCGCCCTCCTTCGAGAGCATGGAGGCGTCGATATCGAGATGCAGAGGCGAGGAATTACCGTGTCCCGGCTGGACCAGAGCGACCGCCGTCGCCTTGAGGGAGGGCGAGAAGGTGTTGTAGGAGCGGGCAAAACCGGGGTCCGGTTCGGCGGAGTGGCAGATGGGATCGCCGAAAAATCGTCCGTTCGGGGTCGCGGGGAGATCCCTGCCGTAGGTGTAAACCTCGCCGTGGGAGAAGAGGCCGGGCGTGACGGGAAGATGATGCTTCGGAGTCCCGCCGTCTTTGCACGCCCCGACAAAGCAGTCCCGGACGCGGATCGCCCATTTGTCCGAACGGGAATGCGGCGCGCCGAAGCGGTCGATGTTCTTCATCATCAGGCGCATCGGTTCCGCGTTTTCCCAGTTCGCGTCCATCGCCCCGAACAGATCGTCCCACGTGATCCGGCCCTCCTCTTCGATCCGCTGCTCGATCGCCGCGAAGGAATCCGCAACGGTCGTGAGTCCGATGCCGTCGATGTTCAGGTCAAGAATGTCCACGCCGCCTTCGGAACAGTCGAGGCCCCGCTCGATCGGTCCGTGCATGAACGGATTGAGAACCGTTTCCGGACAGTTTTTCGATTTGTTTTCGTAATGGATGTCATATCCCTGCTTGATGCTGTCCACGATCACGCGCACGTGCCCCTCGAACAGCTCAAACAGGCGTTCCGCCGTGCGGTTTTCTTCCTTCCGGAGATCGTCGAGTGCATAGCGGAGCGCGAAGGCCATATTCGCCCTGGTCACGTCCTGCAGGGCATATTCCCGGCCGGGGATGACCGTCCAGTTGCAGCCGACCTTTTTGCGCATCCGGCCGAGGGCTTCCGGATAGCCGTTCGCCGCGAACCCCTTCGCCGTGCCGGTGTTCAGGGAATAGCTCACCCCGCTGCCGTCCTCCATCGTGTATTCGAGAGAACGGCGGAGCAGATCTTCGTTCACGCCGTCGTGCACGCGCAGTGCAATGTTCGCAGGTATGCCGAGCACATGCATGGCTTCGAGGATCAAAAAGGACATCCGGCTCGTCACGTCGCGGCTTCCGTCGGGGGTGGGACCCGCGATCTGAGAGTAATGCGTGTCGTTGAAGAACAGACTGGCGATCATTCAGACGGCTTCGTCGTCCGTGACCAGACCCGCCGCCGCATCCCGCTCGTACCACGGCCGGAGGAGTTCGTCGAGCTGATCCAGCGCGCCGCCGAGGAAGTACACCCTGTCGATCGTCTGAAAATGGGCAATGAACTGACAAGCCTCCCGGAGCGTCCGCGGCGGGTTTTCCGCGAGCCATTCGTTCGCCTCCGCGATCTGAATGAGGTTCTCCTTTTCCCACGGATCGATCGAATCCTCCGCCATCCGCCGCGCTTCCGCAGCCAGCCGCATGACCCATTCCTGCACGCCGACGATGTATTCAAGCTCTCCGTCATAGAAGGAAGTGTCACACGGCGCGTTGAACGCGCGCCAGTATTCGATCTTTTTCTTTAAGCCGCCCCAGCCGAGGGAGAGCCCGATGTTCATATCCGGCCCGCAGTGGTTCATGCCGCTCCACCCGGGATAGGTTCCGTATTTGCGCCAGAGGTCCCGGAGTTCGTCCGGAACGAGCTTCTGATCGAATCCCACCCGCACGAAGTTGGAGAGCGCGCCGTACCACGCCCCTGCCAGCGCGCTGCTCGGATTGACGTAGGCGGGGATCTCGTTCAGGTACTTCCGGAGCGCTTTCCCGATCGGCACGGGCCCGCGGAGCACGCCGTCCTCCGAATCGACCGGAAAGGTGAAATGAAAGTCCGGGTCATAAATGAAGCCGTGGTCGTCGGTGTCGTATTTTCCATAATGTTCGAGTTTGATCCGGTTGATCTCCATTTTGTCGTCGTGGAGCCGCCGGATGCGGGAGAGAACCTGTTCGTCTTTCAGAATCGTCGTTTTCATGGCGTTCCTTTCTGCTCTTTGCTCTTCATCCGATCCGGGCAGTCCGGATCCCCCGTTTCAGAAACTTATCGAGTATTTCTTTCATCTCGCCGTCGTCCGGCACACGGAAGCCGTTCCCGTCTTCCGCAAGGCCGAGAAGCCTGCGCTTGCCCCCGCCGAGCCTGTGATAGGCAAGCAATTCCACCCGCTCGACCGGTTTCCCCGCGAGCAGATCCGCGATCCCGTCCATCTCGCCGATATTGCCTCCCGGCACGCACGGAACGCGGATCCACACCCGGGCCCCCGCGTCAAGCAGCTTATCGAGGTTATATAAGATCCGCTTGTTGTCCGCCCCGGTCAGACAACGGTGAACCTCCGGATCGAACGCCTTGATATCGTATAGGAACAGCGGTACGTAACGGAGGAGCCGCTCATAAAAGGCCCACGGCACGTGTCCGGCCGTATCGACCGCGATGTGGATCCCCTGCTCGCGGCACAGCATGCAGAGCGTTTCCAGAAAATTGATCTGGAGCATGCACTCGCCGCCCGAGAAGGTCACCCCGCCCCCCGACGCTTCGAAATAGGGCCGATCGGTAAGGATATCCTCCATCGCCTGCTCCGGGGTCATGTCGATCCCCGCGAGGGTCAGCGCGCCGGAAAAACAGTCCCGGACACAGCGCCCGCATCCGACGCAGGATTCCCGTTTTACGGCGGGTCTTCCCTTCTCGTGAACCTCGTTCGGACAGGCCGACGCGCACGCCCCGCAGCGGATGCAGAGCTCGGGGTTGAACTCCAAAGAAGGCGTCGGGTCCAGCGATTCCGGGTTGTGGCAACATGCGCAGCGCAGACTGCACCCCTTGAAAAAGACCGTCGTGCGGATGCCCGGGCCGTCGTGCGTCGAATACCGCTGGATATTGAAGATGCGTCCGGTCACGGCTTGCCTCCCGTAATCAGAAAGTCGCTTTGCCCCCGTCATTCCGAACCGGTGACCGTGTCACCGGTTCGGGAATCCGTCCTCCGCCCGGGCGAAGCCCGGAAAAAACGGATTGCCGCGACCCCTGCGGGGTCTCGCAATGACAGAACTGCCAAGTGCGGCGAATTCAGAGAATTACTGTAGTCTGAAAACGTTTTTCCTAAGACGGAACGATCAGATCTCCGGTACCGTCAGATCCCCGTTCCGCTCCATCCAGCCGCAGGCAGCGTCGAATGCCGGGTAATCGAGGTCCGCCATCGCGTTCGTATGGAAAACCACGCCCTCCGCTTCGCCCGTAAGCAGCTTCTCTTTATAGAAATCCAGCTGCCATAAAACGCTGTCCGCCGTTGCCTGCTTATTCTCCCCGAAGTTGTATAGATAGCACCCGAACATCCGCCGGTTATGCGGCGTCAGTTTTTTGAAAATCTCATACTTTTCGGGGATCAGCACCGCATCCCGTTCTTCCCACGTCCACATGATGATGCCGTCGAAGCAGTCCATATACGGGCCGAACGCGGCGTCCTCCGACGGATCGATCCCGAACTGGTGCGTGTACAGCACCATCCAGGAATCCAGCCTTCTGACCGGATTGTCATGCAGACGGCGGTGGAGATCCTTCAGCACATCGAGCGAATACTGCTTATACCGGTCTTCGCATTTGAAATCGTCCAGAACCGCGCACCCGATATTGGGAAATTCCGCCGCCATCCCGATGAGCTCGTCCAGCATTTCGGGGTGATGTACGGCTTCAAAGCACTCCCATCCCACCTGCCGCAGCGTTTTGAACGATTTGTTGTACTGCCGTTTGTTGACGGGGATCCCCATCGGAACCATGAATGTGTTCCGGATCCCGAGAAACAGACAGCATTCCATGGGCGTCATGCGGGAGGCTTTCGTATTTCCCCACGCGTTGTTGAAGCATCCTTCCGGGTGTCCCCAGAGCCAGAACCGATCGCGCAAAATCATGTGATACCTCCGATTTTTAAATGTCCCTCTTGCATTCGTAGGGGGATTCCGGGGTCATTATAACAGAAAACCGAAGCGGTTGCAACCTCCCTTTGCGCAAATGATGCGGAACAGCCGAAAAACGGTTCCGGCATTTCCCATGCCGATCAAAATACGGCGGGGTGATGCCGCCTCCGCAGAAGCCGCATCACCCCGGACTTCATTCTTCCGGATCCGGGGGCAGCGGGACGCTCCCTTCGAGCGGATCGCATTCCCCGATCTTCCCGTCCTTCAGGCAAAACGTGCGGATCTCAAACGGCGCGAAGTCCGCGTCGAACGAGACCCCGGCGATCGGAACCGCGATATGCGCCTTGACGGGAATCCCCTGCGCTTCGTACAGCCGCAGGATCCAGACGCCCGCCTCCCGCTCACTCTGCTTGAAGCAGGATAAGACTACGTTTTCCGTGTCGATCAAACACAGCGGCAGCGGTTTTTCCCCCTCTCCCGGAGGACAGAACGCGAACCCGTACGGGATCCGGTTCCACATGGCCGCCTCCCGGTCGATACTGGAAAAGCGCTCTTTCCGTTCGCCCCCCGTCAGCCGGAAACGGTACCGCCGTTCGCCCTGATCCATCCGCTGCTGATACATCGGCTCGTGGAAAGGTTCGCCCCACACGGAACGCCCCGATCCGTATCCCGCCGAGCGCAATAGAGTCATGCGGAGCACGCCGTCGCGCCAGTCCGAGCCGTATACGCCGTCGTCGATCACGGAAAGCGCGTCCGTTCCGTCGGTCACTGCCTGCCAGTACTGCGAGAACGTGTCCTCGCCGCGGCTGCCCGGCCGGAGCTTTTCGCGTCCGAACATGGTCATGCCCCAGTGTTCGCCGCCCGTGAAGACCGTCGGGATCCGAAGTTTCAGCCGCTTTTCGTTCTCCGCCCAGAAGACACGGATTTCCGCATCGAGCGAACCGGAGATCTTTCCGATCAGATACCGCACCAGCGCGCGGGAAGAACCGTATTTCATGTCGGCTTCGATGACCGTCATGACCTCTCCGTCCTCCACTGCGCGCACCGGCCGGACGACTGCCCCCTTGACGCCGGAGAAATCGGTCGCCTCGCCGGGCGTCATGAGCGTGAACCTGCCTTCGGGGTAACGCAGATCGAGGTTCGGGTGGCCGTCCCAGCAGGAGAGCGCGTCCTCGAACACCTCGAGGGATAATGCGCCGGGCTGCAGGAATTCCTTTCCGTCGAGCGTATAAGAATCGACCAGTCCCGTGCGGGTGTTGACGGCAGCCTGGCCGCGGGCTGTTTCGACGACGATGAGATTCCTCTTTTCCCACCTCTCCCGTCCTTCCCGTTTTTCGCGGTTCTCCTGCTCGACCGTCGGCAGGGGGCGGGACGGAAGGAGCTCGAACTTCACGTCGAATCTGGTGACGGAGAACGGCGCAAGCGGATGTTCGATGATGATCCGTTTGCACCAGTCCATGTAGAAGTTGCCGGACTCCTTCGCCTGCTGACAGGGGACGCGCTCGCCGCCGCAGTATGCGATGGGATTCGAGAACTCCTTGTGCCACATCTGGCGCGGGAGGAGAAATTCCACATCCACGGGCTGAGTGAAGGGGAACGGATGCGGGTTGTAGAGCAGGATCGGAACGGTATCGCCGTCGGCCACGGGCTCCTGCCCGGCGCAGAGGGCAAGGAAATACTTCGATTTGAGCTTGTTCGTGATCTCGAGTCCGTGGTGCAGCATCCGAATCACGTCCTCTTCGACGGGCTGGATGCAGGAGCCCGGGAGGGAGTCGTGGAATTCCGAGAACAGCAGGTCCCGCCACGCGTCGTCAAGCTTTTCCCTGTCGTATCCGGCCAGTCCCGCGATCTCCGCGTGCGCCGCCATCGCCTCCGTCATGACGAGATCGTTCTCAAGCCTCCGGTGCAGCTGTTTGATCCGGATGATCGAGGTGTAGCATCCCTCCATGAGGTGGTTCAGTCCGCGGTTGACGACGGGAAGGCCCTCCCTCTCCACCGCCGCGAAGTATTCGTCCGGCGTGGAATGGACAAGATCGATGCCCGAAGCCTTCAGCGCGGCGATGTCGTCCAAGTCCTTCCGGGACGGTCCGCCGCCGTGGTTGCCGACGCCCCAGAGATAGAGCGCGTTCTCTTCGTCCCCGTGCCGTTCCAGCCAGCCGGGGTGTTCCTCATTCCCCAAAAGCTCCGCCGCCGCCTGACCGAGGACGGAGTTGTATCCTTTGTCGGACCGGTGGACGAGGATCTCGGAGCCGTCGTATCCGATCCAGCGGAAGTCTTCGTTCGGAAAGTCGTAGTTCCCGCGTCCGGGCCGGATGTTGACGTAGTGACGGTATCCGCACTTCGTCAGGACCTGCACGAGCCCCTGCGCGTGGCCGAAGGAATCGAAGTTCACCGCCGTGACGGGGACTTCGCCGAATTTGTCGTAAAAGTAGATACGCCCGCGCAGGATCTGTCTCATGATCGATTCTCCCGCCGGGATGTTGCAGTCCGGCTGCAGGAACCATCCGCCGACGATCTTCCAGCGTTCGGCTTTCACCTGTTCGCGGATCTTCTCAAACAGGGCGGGCTCATGCTCCTCGACCCATTCGTAAAGGAGCGATTCGTTGTGGTTGAATATGAAATCCGGATATTCGTCGATGAGCTTCGCAGCCGAGCGGAAGGTCGAGATCGCTTCGCCCATGCCGCTCTCCCACTGCCAAAGCCAGACAGGATCAAGATGGGCGTTGCAGAACATATAGGTTTTCATGTGGGCGCCTCCGTGTGGGTGAACAGGTGTCAAGGAGCGTCCGTCCGCCGGTTCGCGGGCGGCAGGACTGCTCTGTGATCTCATTATACCGCAAGACCGTGAAAAAGAAAAGGGGAAGAGAGCGAATAATTAATACTAAGTAGTTTCTAAAACGCCCAAAGATGAGGAGATGATTTTTCGTTGTGACAAACGCCGATCGCCGCGTCAATACTGGAGGTATTGCAAGGCGACGAAGTGCAGTCACAGCGGAAAAGCATCCCTCAGATTGGGC
>JAEEGL014146814.1_pt1 | contig 17839 bp, 19 predicted proteins | sample 9134231 | NCBI WGS metagenome assembly JAEEGL01 (sample SAMN16246548, study PRJNA631951) | gut metagenome | biome: gut microbiome; feature: rumen; material: fiber-attached | host: Bos | place: Iran: Karaj | collected 2018-10 | reverse complement strand
GTTAGTGAAGGACTTATCTATAGCACCTTAAAACTAGATCAAACAGTTATCGACCAAATTGAAAAGAAAATTTCAAAGATAGAGAACAACAAAGTGGAACTCAAAAACGTTATCGACCCATCTTTAATCGGTGGAGTGAAAATCGTTATCAAGGACCACATCTATGATGGCTCTATCAAACACAACATTGAAATGATGAAGAAAGACCTTTTGAAATAAGGAGGGTAAAGTATGAAAATTAACGCGAATGAAATTAGTGCTCTTATTAAAGAGCAAATCAAAAACTATCACGCGAAAATTGATTCCAGCGATGTCGGAACAGTCGTTACCGTTGGTGATGGCATTGCTTTAATCTATGGTTTAGACCAAGCGATGTTAGGCGAATTATTGTTATTCCCTAATGATGTTTATGGTATGGTCATGAACCTTGAAGAAGGCCATGTCGGCGCAGTCCTTTTAGGAGATGACACTCTTATTAAGGAAGGCGATACCGTGAAACGCACCAAACAAGTCATGGAAGTTCCAGTCGGTGATGAATTATTAGGTCGTGTTGTTAATGCGTTAGGACAACCAATCGATGGACTTGGAGAAATTAAAACCAAGAAGTCTCGTCCAATTGAAAGAATTGCTCCAGGCGTTATTACTCGTAAAAGCGTTAATACTCCTTTAGAAACAGGCATTACTGCGATTGATGCGATGACGCCTATCGGTAGAGGACAACGTGAACTAATTATTGGTGATAGACAAACCGGTAAAACCGCGATTGCTATCGACGCTATCATCAATCAAAAAGGCAAAGATGTTCTTTGCATTTATGTCGCTATTGGACAAAAGAATTCCACAGTTGCCCAAATCGTTGACAAACTCAAGAGTCATGGTGCGATGGAATACACTTTAGTAATGGCGGCAACCGCCAGTGAACCAGCCCCAATGCTTTATGTCGCTCCATATGCTGGATGTGCGATGGCAGAAGAGTGGATGGAACAAGGCAAAGATGTTTTAATCATCTATGATGATTTATCCAAACACGCAGTTGCTTACCGTGCCTTATCATTATTACTTAAACGTAGCCCGGGTAGAGAAGCCTATCCAGGTGATGTCTTCTATTTACATTCCCGTTTATTAGAACGTGCTTGCAAATTATCTGATGAATATGGTGGTGGATCAATTACCGCTTTACCAATTGTTGAAACACAATCCGGTGATATTTCCGCTTATATTCCAACAAACGTCATTTCCATTACTGATGGTCAAATTTTCTTAACCACAGACTTATTCAATGCCGGACAAAGACCTGCTATTGATAGCGGCTTATCCGTCTCCCGTGTTGGTGGCGCAGCACAATTTAAAGCAACTAAACAAGTTGCGAGAAGCTTAAAGATTGATTTAGCTAGTTTCTTAGAAATGAAATCATTCTCCCAGTTTGGTAGTGATTTAGATAAATCAACCTTAGCAATCTTAAAACATGGTGAAGTTTTACTCCAAGTTCTTAGACAAGAACAATACAAAGTTCGTTCATTATCTGAACAAGTCTTTGGTTTATTCATTGCAAAAACAAATAAGTTAGATGAACTCCCAATTGAAGAAGTTGGTAAAACTGTTGAAGCCGCACATCAATATGTGAAAAACAATCATCCTAATATCTTAAAAGATATTGATGCAAAGAAAGAAGTAAGCGAAGAAACCGAAAAGGCTCTTAATAAAGCTATTGATGATTTCTTCCAAGTTAACAAGAAATAATGTCACAAGAAGTTACCAAGATTAAAAAGAGAATAGGTTCAGTTAGTGGTGCTTTAAAAGTCACTAGCGCTATGAAACTTGTCTCCACAGTCAAATTAAAGAAGTGGAAGAACAAGATGATGAGCAATAGGGATTACGCTAATGAATTAGCGGAAGCCACTAATGTCGTTTTATCTTACGCGAAAAACGCGAAGACTCCTTTTAACGTTGCTAACGATACTACTGATAAGAACTTATACATCATTGTTTCATCAACATTAGGTCTATGTGGTTCTTACAATAACAACATCTTCAAATTAGCGGATGTGACATTAAAAGAAAAAGATGATGCCATTATTTTAGGCAATAAAGGTATGGCTCATTATGAAAATGGTGAATTCACCAAAATTGAAGGATTCGAAGAATATTCCTCAATTGAGAATTCCTCATTAATCAATTCATTAATCTCATTAATAACCAGTGAATATATCAATGGTAAATATCACGAGATACACTTGATATATTCGGAATACAAGAACTCTTTGGTATTTATACCAAAAGACTTCAAGATTCTCCCACTTGCGGAAGTGGAGACTGAAATGATTGGCGTTTCCCCAATCTTAGAACCAGATGAAGAATCACTCGTTCAAGAAATCGTCCCAATCTATATCAAAACAATCGTTTATAGCAAGTTACTTGAAAGCGAAGTGTGTGAACAAGCCGCGCGTTGTAACGCGATGGAAAACGCCACAAACAACGCGAAAGACTTGCTTGAACAACTCAAGATTGAATTTAACAAAGCTCGTCAGAGTGCAATTACCCAAGAAATTACGGAAATTGTCTCGGCAGCTAATGCTGTGTAGGAGGAATAGTTATGAAAGATTTAACTACCAAAGGAAAGATTATTCAAGTTGTTGGTCCTATTGTTGATGTTAGATTTAAAGATCAACATTTACCTGAATTACTTACCGCTTTAGAAATCCCTTTAAAAGATGACAACAAATTAACTGTAGAAGTGGCTCAACACATCGGTGATGATGCGGTGAGATGTGTTTCTATGGGTCCAACCGAAGGTCTCGTGCGTGGTATGGAAGTCATCTCTTTAGAACATCCAATTTCTGTCCCAGTAGGTAGAGAAACATTAGGAAGAATGTTCAATGTTTTAGGTGAACCAATTGATGGACTTGAAGAAGTGAAAGATGCTAAGAAACTTTCTATTCATAGAAATCCTCCAAAATTTAAAGATCAATCCGTGAAGAAAGAAATCTTTGAAACCGGTATTAAAGTCATCGACCTTCTCTGCCCATATGTTAGAGGTGGCAAGATTGGTTTATTCGGTGGCGCTGGTGTTGGTAAGACGGTCTTAATTCAAGAATTAATGAATAACATCGCAAACGAAAAAGGTGGTATTTCTGTCTTCGCGGGTGTTGGCGAAAGAAGCCGTGAAGGTAATGACTTATATCATGAAATGAAACAATCCGGTGTTTTAAGTAAAACCGCATTAGTGTTCGGCCAAATGAATGAGCCCCCAGGAGCACGTATGAGAGTCGCTCTTTCTGGTTTAACTATGGCGGAATATTTCCGTGATGAAGAAAAGAGTGATGTCTTATTATTTATCGATAACATTTTCCGTTTCACACAAGCTGGTAGTGAAGTCTCCGCTTTGTTAGGTAGAATGCCTTCCGCTGTTGGTTATCAACCAACACTTGCTACTGAAATGGGTCAATTACAAGAAAGAATTACATCCACAAAAGATGGTTCCATTACATCAGTTCAAGCGATTTATGTTCCTGCTGACGACTTAACTGACCCTGCTCCAGCAACAGCATTCTCTCACTTAGATGCAAAGACCGTTTTAGACCGTGGTACAGCGGCTTTAGGTATTTACCCAGCAGTTGATCCACTTAACTCCAGTTCAACCGCTCTTGAGCCTGCTATCGTTGGTGAAGAACACTATCGTGTAGCAAGAAGAGTTATTGAAATCCTTGAAAGATATAAAGAACTCTCTGATATCATCGCTATCTTAGGTATGGATGAATTATCAGAAGAAGATAAGAAAGTCGTGGAACGTGCAAGAAAGATTAGAAACTTCTTATCTCAACCATTCCATGTCGCTAGCCAATTCAATGGCATTCCTGGCATTTATGTTAAGGTTCAAGATACAGTTAGAAGTTTCAAAGCCATCTTAGATGGTGAAGCTGATGACTTACCAGAAGTCGCCTTCTTATATGTTGGCACAATTGAAGAAGCAAGAAAGAAAGCAGAATCCTTAAAATAGTATGGCAGAACAAACATTCCATTTAAGCATCCTTACTCCATATGGACACTACTTCGAAGGAGAAGTGGAATTTTTAGAAGTGCATTCTGATAAATACAATTTAGGTATTCTTCCTGGACACGCACCTCTTATCTCAACAGTGACAATTTCCAAGATGATTATTAAAGCCCATGGCAGAAGTTTGACCTATGCTGTTGGCGGTGGAGTGATCACTGTCAGTAAAGAAAAAACCACACTTGTTTTAGACTCTTGTGAACGCGCTGATGAGATTGATATTGAACGTGCAAAAGAAGCAAAACAACGTGCGGAAGAGAGGTTAAACAATCAAACAAATGAAAACGCGATTGACGTGAATCGCGCTAAGATTGCTTTAATGAAAGCTATCAATAGAATTGAAGTAGGCTCTAAAGACTAGCTAATAAGTTATTTAATTCAGAACCATCGGCGGTTGAATAGTCGATGGTTTTTATTATCTCGCCATCTTTAACTAATGAAGCGAAAGCGTAATATTCGACATCGAACATGTTATAAATCGTATTAATATTCCCTGTAAAATTAATGTAATTTAGCAAAACTACAGGCTTTTTCGCTTTTGCGATTTCATTATTAATGATGCAAGCAGCAGCTAAAGAAGTGGATAAAGCATCTTCTTGATCATACATATAGAATACATAATTCTTATGTGCGTTTTTAAAAGCCATAAAGTCTTCTTCTGTTTGTACCATATAAATCTTGGAAGATAAGAAATGCTTATCCATTATGTTCTTTAAACCATAGTAAGAAGAGAACTTTGCGGAATTAACTTCATAGGTTAACTTACCTTCGTTAATAAATTGAATTCTTGGGACATAATAATCAGTAAAAATATCTGGGTATGGTTTTTGATAATTTTCCTCAAATTCTTCATTGGTTAAACCATACATATTGCATCTATAAACAACTTTCTTTTGGCTCTTTGCGTACTTCTCTAAAAATGGCTTCAAGTCTTCACAATGAGAACAGGTTGGAGAGTATTGTTCAAAGACAAATTGTTGTTTGTTTTTTAATAAGTTCAATAAACTGTGCTTGGTGATTTCTACCACACCAAAATCTGAACCCATATTGTTAATTGCGACGATACTATGTTCAGTATCTTGGCAAGCGCTTATGGATGGCACTAATAGGAGTAATAATGGAAGCGTGTAATATTTTTTCATGCGATTAGTATAACACAATTTCGTAATGTAATACGAAAGTCTTTGTGATAAAGTATATGTGATATAGGAGGACCTATTATGCATTGTTGGCATGACGTTAAACCCACTAGAATTACACCTGAGAACTTTTTATCTTTGATAGAAATCTCTAAAGGTAGCAAAAATAAATACGAATTAGATAAAGAAACTGGCCATTTAATTCTTGACCGTGTTTTATTTACTTCTACTATTTATCCACAAAATTATGGTTTTATTCCTAGAACATTCGCTAGAGATTATGACCCACTTGATGTCTTAGTTCTTTGCAGTGAATCCATTCTTCCGATGAGTTTTGTTAGATGTTCTCCTATTGGCGTCCTTATTATGACTGACAATGGTTTACCAGATGAAAAAATCATCGCAGTTTGTAATGATGATCCTTTCTATAAAGACTTTAAAGATATCAAAGATATTCCTGACCATGTTATGGCGGAAATCAAACACTTCTTTACCGTCTATAAATCATTAGAAAATAAAGACACCGCGGTTGATGAAGTTTATGGTAGAGATGAAGCTATCAAAGTTATTAAAGAATGCTTAGCTAGCTATAAACGTAATATTCAACCAAAAGTCGTTGCTGAAAGAAAAGCACGTGGTTATTAATGATTAACGTTGTTTTATATAGACCTGAGAAACCTCAGAATACAGGAAATATAATGAGAACTTGCGTGGCCACCCACGCAGTTTTACATATTATTGGACCTCTCACTTTTTCGATTGATTCTAAAGATCTTAAAAGAGTGGGCATGGATTACATTGATGATTTAAAAATGTTTTTCTATCCAACATATGAAGATTTCCTTAAGAAATATAAAGACCAAGAGATTTACTATGTAACTAGATATTCTCAAAAGGTTTATTCTTCTTTTGATTTTACTAATCAAGTTAAAGATATCTTTGTGATGTTTGGTAGAGAATCTACAGGCATTCCTCATGATATACTTAGAGAACATCCAGACCATTTACTTAGATTACCAATGGTGCCAGAAGCAAGGAGTTTGAATTTATCAAACTGTGTTGCGGTTATTGTTTATGAGATACTTAGACAACAAGGCTTTGGTAACTTAAGCACTAGTGAAGCAATTAAAGGTGAGGATTTCTTAGAAAAGGAGGGAAATAAATGAAAAAGATTTTAAGTGCATTGTTCATTCTTCCATTCCTTTTAGGATGCAATCCAAAAGAAACCAATACATACAAATTCACATTAGAGAGTGATGAAAGTGGTGAACTCACTTTATCTGATCCAAATGAGATGTATCAAAAAGCTAAGACAGATCAAATTGATTGTGTCTTTTATATCGGTGATGATTCTTGCTCAGCATGTCAAAAATTAAAACCTCAATTAACAGATTTCGTGAAAGCTTATAAATTAAAAATCTACTATATTCCACTTACTAGTATTACTGAAGAAAATGTAAGTTATTTATATGACGCCACAATGGGACCATATCAATGGGCGGAACATAGTTCTGTTCCAGCAACGTATTTCTTCGCTTATGGCGATGTGATATTTAGAGGTAGCTACGATAATACAATTAAGTATTTGCTCAGCAATGTGAACTTGGGTGAATAATTATTTATTCAAAAGTTTCTTAGTCTTAGAGCGCACGCTCTTAATAATATAAGATTCATAGGAAGTTAAGATGGCTTGTCCAATAAAACTTCCTTTTTTAATATTCTTGATTTGTGTAGCTTGGATTTCTCCTTCTTCTTTTCCGGATAAAAGTAGGGCAATCTCACAAGCGGTCAAAATGACTTCATTACTTGGATTAGAAGAAGCAATAACAACATGACTTCCGTGTTCATCTTTAATATGCAAGAATAAGTCAGTTTTATTACTCTTTTTAAATGTCAAAAAGTCATTTTGCTTTGCATTTTTACCATAATAAATTTTGGTGTTTTCAACGACGACTTCACCAGGTTTTGCTTCAATCTTCTTTTTATTTCCCATCTTAAATTTGTTAGGGAAGAGAAGTGCGGCAAGTTCTGTGATGTCATCTTCGTTCATATATTTGGACTGCGCTAAGCAACTTTCGTAGTAGGCAATTTCATCATTGGTTTTGACTAATTCTTTTTCATCCATTTCGACAGTTCTTTTGGCTTTCTTATATTTTTGGAAATATTTATTCGCATTAAGACCAGGATTTAATGATGAATCATAGTCGATATTATTATCCTTAACATAGTTACTTAGTTCGTTTTCATCATATGCATAAGTTAAAATCATTGTTCCGATTTCTTGATATACGAAATGAGATTTAGCTTCTTCAATTTCTTTATTTAAAACTTTAATTTTTGTTTTAAGTGTTTTGATTCTTGATTTGATATGTGTGAGAACAGGTTTGAATTGTTCTTGGAGTCTCTTTCTTTTAGCGTCTACATAGTAGCTAGAAACACTTTCTTTGAACGCTTCTAAATCAAAGTCTTCTTCTTTAAGTTCAAGATTGCTGTTCTCTGGCAAAGCGTATTTTAAACCCTTAAGAATTGGTCGATCATTTGCGATATCGGTTTGATGGGTTGCAAACAAAATAGTGTTCTCGTTATTTAGCACAATAAAGTTTGGTCTATGAGGAATGAGTTCAATAATAATCGAGCGTTCCTCTTTATCAAAGTATTCGTTCGTGCGATTATAGGAAATTTTCACGATGCGGTCGTTATTTAATGTTTCGACATCAAGTAAGAATCCATCCTTAACTTCTTTCCTTAAATAATCATTGAGCATACCAATTTTTGTACCACATGGATTATCGATATTAATTAGACACACAAATGGATGTTGTGGATTTAAAGAAATGAATAACTTCTCTTTTCTATACATAGAAAAAGAAAAGAAAATGTCATAAGAATTGATAATAGTCACATTTGAAATGTGATTAAATTTAATCTTTTCTTTTAAATCAGAAACGATGCTAATTAAGTCTTTTGATGTGATTTTTAAGGAGTTCATAGACTAATTTATTATATAAATGTTTGACCGAAACATAAATGTTTATATATAATACTCAATATCTTATGAAAAAAGGATTACTCATTATTCTAAGCGGACCATCTGGCGTGGGCAAAAACTGCGTAAGACAAGAAATCATGTCTAAGTACAAGATTGACCTTACTTACTCTATTTCAATGACCACAAGAGAAAAACGTGCAAAAGAAACCGATGGTGTTGATTATTACTTTGTAAGTGAAGAAGAATTTCAAAAGAATATCGACGACGGTAACTTTTTAGAATGGGCAAGCTTTGTCGGCCATAGATATGGCACCCCAAAAGATAAAGTTGAAGCCTTAAGAAACGCCGGAAAGAATGTATTCTTAGAAATTGAAATTAACGGTGCTTCTCAAGTAATGAGTAAGGTGCATGATGATCGTGTTATTTCCTTCTTCTTAATGCCTCCTTCACTTAATGCTTTAGAAAAACGCATTAGAAAAAGAAAGACAGAAACAGAAGATATCATTCAAGAAAGACTTGAAAAAGGTCGCAAGGAAATGACGATGACCGAGAATTACGATCACATCATTATCAATGATAAAGTTGAACGAGCCGCTCAAGAAATCGTTGATATTATTAAAGCCAAAATGAAAAAGAGATAAGACGGAAGAGAAATAATGAAAGTAGTAGAAGTACTCATAGAATACGCTAATTATTCACTCGACCGTCCTTTTTCTTATTGCTATAAAGGGAACAAACCATTAGATGTTGGATTTAGAGTTTTATTAAAATTCAACAATCGTGAACTAGTGGGATATGTTACCAAATGCTATGAAACCGATAAAGGTATTGAAGAACTCGAAAAAGAGTTTGGATTTTCTATTGGTGAAGTAATTGATGTTATTGATTCATCTGCTTTATTAAGCGATGACTTACTCAAATTAGCCGATGAAGTAGCGGACTACTATATCGCTCCAAAAATAAGTGTTTTACAGTCTATGCTTCCTCCTTCATTATCACCAAGAAAATCTTCTTTAAAAGCGCCAAAAATCGCTTATGACATTTATGTCAAAGCAGTGGACAACGATGAAGATGGATTAACTGATAAACAAATCGAATTACTTAGATTAATTTCTTCAGTGGATTCAGTTTTAAAAAGAGAAATTAAACAAGTTTCTATTCTTAAAAAGCTTGTTGAATATGGTAGAGTCGCGGAATTTAAGGTCGAGAAGAGAAGACTGGAGATTCCTGACTTTGAATATGTCGCTCCTCCAGAGTTAACTAATGAACAAAAAGGCGTCATTAAAGAATTTAACGAATCAGATGACAAAGTGTATTTATTAGAAGGTGTTACTGGCAGTGGCAAAACTGAAGTTTACCTCACCCTTTCTGAACAAGTTCTTAAAGAAGGCAAATCTGTTTTAATGCTTGTCCCAGAAATATCTTTAACACCGATGATGGTGGAATATTACTTAAGAAGATTTAAAGGTGATGTCGCAATTCTTCATAGCCAATTAACTCCTGCGGAAAAGTATGATGAATACCGCAAGATCGCTAATGGAGATTGTCATATAGTTGTCGGTGCACGTAGTGCAATCTTTGCGCCTTTAAAGAATATTGGTTTAATCATTTTAGATGAAGAACATGTCGAATCTTATAAGCAAGACACCGTTCCTTTCTATCACGCCAGAGAAGTAGCGATTATGCGTGGCAAGATGCATAAAGCAAAAGTTATTTTAGGTAGCGCCACTCCATCGCTAGAGTCAAGAGCGAGAGCGCAAAAGAACATCTATCATCTCTTACTTTTGAATAACCGTGTTAATAATAAGGAACTACCACAAACAACAATCGTGAATCTATCCGATTATCGTAATATCGATAGAGATTCATATATCTTTTCTAGAAGACTTAGAAGTGAAATTTCTGGAGTATTATCAAGACATGAACAAGCCATTCTTTTAATCAATAGAAGAGGCTTCTCCACATCTGTTTCTTGTCGTAAATGCGGACACATTTTTAAGTGTCCAACTTGTGATATTGCGTTAACCTATCATAAGAGTGATAACATGCTCAAATGCCATCACTGTGATTATGTCATGACAATGCCAGAAGAATGTCCAGAATGTGGCAGTAAATATATTATGAAAACGGGCTTTGGAACGGAGAAGATTGAAGAAGAAGTCAATCGCTTATTTCCTGAAGCAAGAACTTTAAGATTAGATAGTGATTCTGCGAAAATTAGAACAAAAATACCTGCAATTATTGAAGAATTTAGGCAAAAACGCGCTGATATTTTAATCGGAACCCAAATGATTGCTAAGGGTCATGACTTCCCAGATGTCACTTTAGTCGGTGTCGTTTTAGCGGATATTGGTTTATCTATGCCTTCCTATAGATCAAATGAAAGAGCGTTCCAACTCATTACTCAAGCAGTGGGTAGAAGTGGACGTAAAGATAAGAAAGGTATTGCGATAATTCAAACCTACATGCCTAACAATTACGCGATTACAATGTCCGCGCGTCAGAACTACGAATTGTTCTACCGTAAAGAGATGGAATTCCGTAGGCTTCAGTCCTATCCTCCATACTCTTATTTAGCGAGTGTAACTGTTGCTGGAAAGAATGAAGAACATGTCATAGAAGGCATGGTCTCTTTAATCGAGTTCTTAAATCACGAGTTTGGTGATAATGGACAAATATTAGGTCCGACAATTCCTTATGTTCCATTTGAAGGTAGTAACTATTTAAGAACCGCACTTATCAAATACAAAGATCAAAAACTAGCGAGAGAGATACTCAAAAAAGCCATCTCACTTTATTCAACTAAGAGTCAATTTCATCTCTCTATAAATATAGATCCATACAATTTTTAGTATAAAAATGTATAGTCTTGCATTATAATAATTCGCGAGGACTATACAATGATTACTATTACAATTTACGGTTTAGACCAATTTGTGGTCGGACAAATATCTAGAGAATTAACACCTCTTGTGGCCAAGCTTTACGAAGTTAGCGAAGAAGATGTTATTTTTATTGCACCTGAAGCTATGGTTTTCCATAAAGGTACAGAACAAACTTCTTGGAACATTTTGATTGATGTTCACGCTCCAAAGAAAGTTTCTGTCTTACAAGATCAAATGGCGCAACTAATGATGAATGGTATTGGTGAAGTGGCAATCCATGTGACTGTTGAATTCCGTTACTATTCACAAGACGATAGATATCAAAAAATCAATGACAACTATCCAAGATTCTTAAGTGAAGAAAACCTCGTTGATGTTGAAGGTGATGAATATCCAGAAGACATCGAAGAAGGTGAAGCAGAAGATCAAATCTTCACTGGTGATATTTTTGAAGGACTAAATGATAAATAGTTTATGGGACGTTTTGAATACGCATCAAAAATTTTAAATGATGTTATAAATAACAATCTTTCTTTTAGAACCGCGAGCAAAGTGGCATTAAAGAAAGAAGAAAACGAACAAATTAAAAGTGAAGTGAACGCAGTCGTTGGCTGCGCTTTAAGACATTACTATGTCTTCAAAGAATTAGCTTCTAGAAAGTATCCTGAACTTAGCGAGGATAGTTTTAATATTCTTTCCTTAGGACTTGCTAATCATATTTTCGCTAAGAAATTTGATGAAGCATCATTTAACAAATATGTAGCTAGTGAATCTAAACTCGAAGGAGTGGAAGAATTTATTTCTTCATTCAATGATCCAAAAGCTTTGATTCCTGAAGATATTGAATATGCTTCTAAGAAATTCCTTTCTCTTAGATACAATTTGCCAATGTGGATTGTGAACTTATGGGAAAAGAACTGTGGTCCTTTCTTGGCGAAGAAACAATTCCGTTCCTTATCTAGCAAGAATTTATATTCCGTATTAAGAATTAATAGCTACCGTATTTCTGATGAAGAATTCTTCAATAAATATAACGATTTAGTTCCTTCAGAAATTAAACATATAGCTTTAGCTAAAGAAGAAAATGTTAATCTTAAAGGTCATCAAGCTGTTAGACACGCTGATGCATTTAGTTATCCTTTAGGATACAAACTTATGTGCGAAGAATTAGATATCGATCCATTGCGTGGTATCGCTATTTATAATGGTTGTTCAAATCACATCCTTAAAGAACTCTACGCCATTTTAGGTCCTTTCTTTAAAGCGGATGTTTTGTGTAACAATCAATCCACTTTAGTGGAAGCTGAAACATTAAAGAATAGATATCACTTAGAAGGACTTTCATTATATGAATGTCCTCATACAGCGATGCTTACCTGTATCTCTAAACCAGTTCATACAATGTTTGTTTCTCCAGAAAACTCCCATTTCCAATCTTTGATTGATAACCCAGAGTATTTCTTAAGATGTAAACAAGAAGATTTAGATAAGTTTATCCAAATCGAAAAAGAGAGCATTTTAGAAGCATCCAAACAAGTTGAAGATGGTGGAGACCTCATCTATTTTGTTCCTACACTTTGTAAGAATGAAACCAAGCGTGTGGTTCGTGATTTCTTAGCGGACAACAAGAACTTCAAACTTGTTAATGAAAAACAATTATTTACATTCGATCCTTATAAATCGATTTTATATTTCGCCATTTTAAGAAAAGAGGAATCTCATGATTAATCTTTACGGAATGGAAATGAAAAAACTCCAAGACTTAATGGTGCAAGAAGGTCAAAAACCTTATCGCGCTATTCAGTTATACACTTGGCTATATGAAAAGAACGCTCGTTCATTTGATGAAATGACCGATATTTCTTTGAAATTCAGAGAAGTTCTAAAAGAAAAATACTGCTTATCGCTTCCAACTATTTATAAGAAACAAGTTAGTAGTGATGGCACAATCAAACTTCTTCTCGAATTAGAAGATCACATGAAAGTGGAATGCGTTCTCATGCGTTACAATTACGGATGCGCAGTATGCGTATCTAGCCAAGTTGGATGCAATATGGCCTGTTCATTCTGCTCCTCTGGTATCTTAGGAAAGCAAAGAAACTTAAGACCAGAAGAAATGACTGGGCAAGTGATGATTATCAACGACCTCTTAAGAGAAGAGGGAAAAGGAATGCATGTTACTCATGTTGTTGTCATGGGAACAGGCGAGCCATTTGATAATTACGACAACGTGATGGACTTCATTCGTATCGTTAATGCGCAAAAGGGATTAGCGATAGGGGCAAGACATATCACTGTCTCAACTTGTGGTCTTATCGAAGGCATTAGAAAATACGCTCGAGAAGGATTACAAACTAACTTAGCTATTTCATTACATGCGCCAAACAACGAGTTAAGAAACGAGCTCATGAAAATCAACAAGGCTTATCCACTTGAAGTGCTTATGCCTGCAGTAAAGGAATATGAGCAAGTTAGCGGAAGAAGAGTTACTTATGAGTACCTTCTATTAGAAGGTATTAATGATACAAAAGAACACGCTGAGCAATTAATCAAACTGATTAAAGGAACTATGGGATATGTGAATTTAATTCCATATAACGAGACCAATAAAAATGATTATAAACGCAGCAGTGGAAATCGCGTTCACGCCTTCCTAGATTATCTCACCAAAGGTGGAGTAACAGCGACAATTAGAAAAGAATTCGGCAGCGACATCGACGCTGCTTGTGGACAATTAAAAGCGAAAAGTGAGGGAAGCTTATGACACCAAAGAAGTACTTATATGGGCGTTACGCCACAAAGACTGATATCGGTAAAGTTCGTATGAACAATGAAGATAGAGTGTGTGCCTTAACAAATAGTAGAGGCAACATTTTACTCGTTGTGTGCGATGGTATGGGCGGCGCGAATAAAGGCGATTTAGCCTCAACAACAGCAGTCGAAGTTATCACTCAAGCTTTCCAAGAAAAAGATAGATTTGCTAACAAGTTCTTCGCTAAGAGTTGGGTTAGCAGTGTGATTAGAAAAGCAAACTCTGAGATTTTCTCTCAAGCCAGTCATAACCAAAAATACCAAGGCATGGGTACCACAATTACCTTAGTTTTAATCGTTAACGATTATATGGTTGTGGCACAAGCTGGTGACTCAAGAGCCTATTCTTATAGAAATAGAAACCTTGAACAAATCACCGAAGATCAAACATATGTTCAATATCTCTACCGTATTGGTGAAATCACCAAAGAAGAGATTGAAACTCACCCTAAGCGTCACGTATTAATGAATGCTTTAGGTATTTATCCAAGTTTGGATTTGGACATCAAAGTTCGTCCATATTTAGGAGACGCTATCTTAGTGTGTAGTGATGGTTTATATAATAACGTTCCTTATAAGGATCTCTTATCCATCATGAAAGGTAGCGATACACCAGATCAAAAAGTTAATGAACTAGTTTCATTAGCCAATGCGAATGGTGGTTCTGACAATATCGCAGTAGCGATTTGGGAGGCGCAAGAATAATGCCACTTAAAATTGGTTCCCTTGTTGATAACCGATATCGTGTAGTTGCGCGTATTGGCCATGGCGGTATGGCGGAAGTTTATGAAGGTAACGATATCATCGGTAAGAAAACCGTTGCTATTAAACTCATCCGTAAGGATATCATGGAAAATCCAGTCAACTTGATTCGATTTAAAAATGAAGCAACAATTGCTGCTTCTTTAAACCACCCTAACATAGTTAAGGTGTATAACCACGGTACTGTTGATGGAGTACCTTATATCGCTAATGAATTCATTAAAGGACAAAACCTAAAACAAGTTTTAGACTTCCGTTCTTCTGTTCCAATTGAAGAAGCAGTGGATTACATGATTCAATTAGCGTCCGCGCTTGATTATGCGCACTCACATGGTATCGTACATAGAGATGTCAAACCAGATAACTTATATGTTATGGGTGATGGCACAATTAAGTTAGGTGACTTTGGTATCGCTCAAACTGATGCCACATCACAAATTACCAGTAAAGATAGCGAAATAGTGGGCTCTGTCCATTATTTAGCTCCAGAAATTACATCTGGAAAACCTGCAACTGGACAATCTGATATTTATAGTGCAGGTGTCACATTCTTTGAACTTATTACAGGACATGTTCCATATATTAAGAATTCCGCGATTGATATTGCGGTATCTCACGTTAAGGAGAAGTTCCCTTCACCAAAGAAGTATCTCCCTAACTGTCCAAAGGAAATTGAACGCATCATCTTTAAATGCGTGAAAAAGAATCCTAAAGAACGTTATGCGACTGCTAAAGAATTGCATGATGATTTAGTGGCGCTTAAAGGCGAAAAAGGATTAAAAGAAAAGAAGGGTTTCTTTAGAAGATTATTTGGATTTAAATAATGAGAGGTCGTATTGTTTCTTCAAGCTGTGGTGTTTATTCCATCGATGTTGATGGTGTTATTTATAATGCTCCTGCAAGAGGATTATTTAGAAACAAAGGTGTGAAGCCAACAGTCGGAGATGACGTGGAAATTAGCGAAGGACAATTCGTTATTCAACAAGTCTATGACCGTGTGAGTTTTCTTAAAAGACCACCGATTGCAAACATTGATCAAATGCTTATTGTGGAGTCTTTGAAGGAACCTGAATTCTCCTATCTTTTAGCGTTTAAGTATTTAACCTATGCGAATATGAATAATATCAACGCTAAAATCATTCTCACTAAATCCGATAAAGAAGAAGATAAAAAACTCATTGAAGAAATCATCAAGAACTTCAAGATGATGAATATTGATACCTATGTGGTAAGCAATAAAACAATGGAAGGATTAGAGGAAGTGAAGAAGCTATTTGCGAATCACGTCACTTGCTTAATTGGACAAAGTGGTGTGGGTAAATCTTCACTCATTAATTCCATTGATCAAGACTTCGAAAGAAAGGTTGGGGAATACTCCTATGCCTTAGGTCGTGGTAAGCACCAAACCAAAGAAGTTATCTTGCTTCCTTATGAAGGTGGATATATTGCAGATACTCCTGGTTTCTCTTCCTTAGAACTTGATTTATATAAGGAAGATTTAGCGCAGTTTTACCCAGGATTTACTAATTTATATACGAAATGTTTCTATTCTAACTGTTTGCATATCACTGAAAATAAGTGCCTAGTGAAAGAACAGTTCGGGAATGGAACATATCCAAAAATTGCCTATGAATGTTATCTAAAATTATCCGAACAAGCTATATATAAAACAAAGAGGTATGAAAGATGAAAAAACTAATTGTTGCCCCCTCAATATTGAGTGCTGATTTTAACTATTTAAAACGCGATATTGAAACTATCGAAAAGGCTGGAGCGGAATGGCTTCACTTCGATGTTATGGATGGACATTTTGTTCCAAACATATCTTTCGGCATTCCAGTTTTAAAATGTATCGCTCATTCTCATAACATGGTAAACGATGTTCATATCATGATTTCTGAACCTCTCAAATACGCAGAAGAATTCGTCAAATCTGGCGCGGAATATTTAACCTTCCATTATGAAGCTTGCAAGAACGATAAGGAAGTCAAACAAGTCATCGATATTATTCATCAAGCTGGTGGCAAGGCTGGTTTATCAATTAAGCCAAAAACTGATGTTAAAGTACTAGACAAATTCTTACCTGATTTAGATTTAGTTTTAGTGATGTCTGTGGAACCTGGTTTTGGCGGACAATCATTTATGTATGAAGCGTTAGCTAAAATCAATTATTTAAGAGATGTGGTTGATGCTAAAGATTACCGCTGCTTAATCGAAGTTGATGGCGGTATCAATCAAGAAACCGCAAAACTATGTGCAGATAACGGCGTCGATGTTTTAGTTGCTGGATCTTATTTATTCGGCAAAGAAGATGTTAAAGAACGCATTGAAGGATTAAAGAATGCCTAATATTCATTACGGTTGGTTCATCGGAATTGGTGCGGCATCAATTATTTTATTCGTCGCCTACTTCATCTTATCTACTTTTAACTATAAAAAGAGATTTGAGAATAAATACGATGTTAAGTGTTTCTTTCCTTATGAATTAAATTACGAATCTAAATTAACAGATAATCTATTAGGTAATGTGGCGTTAATTCTATCTATGTTTGCCTCTATGGGTTTATTTGCTTTAGGACTCGCATATTTCAAAACTAATGGCTATTTAATTGCAGCGACAATCGCTGGCATTGTTTATTCGATTTTAGTTTTAGGAATTCATTTTGTTCCGCTTAAATTACTTAAGTTTCATTTTGTAACCATGATTCTTTTGTTCGTAGCCGCATTCTTTACACCTATGGCGTTAGGTTTAACTTCCTTTAGTGTCTATCAAAACACAAAAGGTGCATTCCCAATAGTTATTATGGTCATCGCATTCTTAATAGGATTAGTCATGTTTGGATTTGTTATGAATCCTAAACTCTCATTTAATATCAAAATGAAAGTAGCAGTGGATGAAAACGGAAATGAAAAATATATAAGACCTAACTTCATATTAGTGGCGTTCACTGAATGGTTAATGGTGTTATTACTACCCGCTAGCCAAATACTTTATTGCTTACTAATCATTGCGTTAGCCTAAACAAAACATAAAAAAACGACCTCTTCGGTCGCTTTTTATTTTACAGGAATAATCCTTATCTCTCTTTATATTGTTTGTTGAGACTGCGATAGGCTCTGGTGGACATGCGAACGCGCATTTCTTTTCCATCGACCACAACAGTTCTGGTTTGGAGATTGCAGTTCCATCTACGTCTTGTAG
>JAEEGL012077422.1_pt1 | contig 17839 bp, 17 predicted proteins | sample 9134231 | NCBI WGS metagenome assembly JAEEGL01 (sample SAMN16246548, study PRJNA631951) | gut metagenome | biome: gut microbiome; feature: rumen; material: fiber-attached | host: Bos | place: Iran: Karaj | collected 2018-10 | reverse complement strand
CTTCCGCTGGGCCATCGGCGCCGGGAGCATCCGAGGCAAAGGCAACGGCATCCTGGATCCCCTGGGCACCGCCACCCGGGCCGAGGTCGCCCAGGGCGTTATGAATTACGACCTTAAGCTGGGATAAGACAACGGGAAAAAGGGGCAGCGCAGAGCATCTGCGCCGCCCCTTTGGCACAAGGGAAGGCATGGCCCCGCGGGGCCATGCCTTCCCTCTCAGCATATCCGGATCGTCTTACACCATCAGCTCCGATACCAGGGCGGCGAACTCCGCCGGGTCGGGGATGGCGACGCCCGCGTAAAGCAGGGCTTCATAGTAGAGGATCCTGGCATACTTCGCAGCCTTCTCCGGATCCCCGGTATAGGCCCGCACCAGGTTTTCAAAAACGGGATGGGTGGGATTGAGCTCCAGCACCCGCTCCGCTTTGATTTTTTCCCCGCTGCCGGGGATGGATGCAAAGTATTTCTCCATCTCCAGGGTGATCTCCCCCTGGGTGCCCAGGCAGACGGGGGCGCTTTTCAGGCTGCCGGAGAGCTTGACGGCGCTGACCGCCCCATCCAGCTTCTCCTTGACGAAGTCCAGCAGGGCTGCGTTGGCCTTCTCCTGTTCCTCCAGCTTTTTTTTGTCCCCCTCGTCCCCCAGGCCCAGGTCGGAGGAATTGACGTTCTTCAGCTCCTTTTCCTGGTAGGCGCCCAGCATGTTCATCACAAACTCGTCCACCTCGTCGGTGAGGTAGAGGATGGCCCAACCCTTTTCCCGGATGGGCTCCGCCTGGGGCAGCTTGTCCAGCCGGGCCACGGTGTCGCCGCAGGCATAGTAGATATATTTCTGCTCCTCCGGCATGGCGGAAACGTAGTCGGCGAGGCTCACGGGCTTCTGCTCCCTGGAGGAATAGAACATGAGCAGGTCCTGCAGCAGCTCCCGCTTCATGCCGTAGTCGCCGAGGATACCGTATTTCAGCTGCAGGCCGAAGGCCTTGTAGAAGACGTCGTACTGCTCCGGCGAATCGGTCATCAGCTTTTTCAGCTCGCTCTTGACCTTCTTCTCCAGGTTGGCGGCGATCACCTTCAGCTGCCGGTCGTGCTGCAGCAGCTCCCGGGAGATGTTCAGGCTCAGGTCGGGGGAGTCCACCACGCCCCGCACGAAGCGGAAGCATTCCGGCAGCAGATCGGTGCACTTGTCCATGATGAGGACGCCGCTGGAATAGAGCTGCAGACCGGCCTCGTAGTCCCGGGAATAGTAGTTGTAGGGGGCCTTCCCGGGGATGAACAGCAGGGCCTTGTAGCTCACGCTGCCCTCCGCGCTGACCCGGATCACCTTCAGGGGATCCTCCGTGTCGTAGAATTTCTCTTTATAGAACTTCACGCAGTCCTCGTCGCTGGCCTCCGATTTGCTGCGCTGCCAGATGGGCACCATGCTGTTGACCGTCTCGTCCCCGATTTTGATGGGGTAGCGGACGTAGTCGGAGTATTTTTTGATGAGATCCTTCAGCCGCCATTCCCCCAGGAACTCGGAGTATTTCTCCTCCTCCGTGTCCGCCTTGAGGGAGAGGATGATGTCGGTGCCGTGGCCGTCCTTCTCGCAGGGCTTGATGGTGTAACCGTCGGCGCCGCTGCTCTCCCAGCGGTAGGCCTGCTCCGTGCCGTACTTTTTGGAGATCACCGTCACCTTCTCCGCCACCATGAAGGCGGAGTAGAAGCCCACGCCGAACTGGCCGATCACGTCGATCTCCTCCCCGGCGGCCTCCCTGTCCATGTTTTCCTTGAAGTCCAGGGAACCGGAGCGGGCGATGACGCCCAGGTTGGAGTCCAGCTCCTCGTCGGTCATGCCCATGCCGTTGTCGGAAACGGTGAGGGTGCGGGCCTCCCCGTCGGCCGCGACGCGGATGAAGAAGTCGCTCCGGTCCAGGCCCACGTTGCCCTCCGTCAGAGACTGGTAGCACAGCTTGTCGATGGCGTCGCTGGCGTTGGAGATCAGCTCCCGGAGGAAGATCTCCTTGTGGGTATAGATGGAGTCGATCATCAGGCCCAGCAGCCGCTTGGATTCCGCCTTGAATTGTTTCTTTGCCATGATGAAACACCTCTTTACGTATCTTCTGCCACAGCGTTCGCTGTGGCAGAAGGAAAATCTTGACTGTGTTCCTATTATACCACCCTTTTTCACACTTGCAACGGAGCAAGCGTGAATTTTCGGTGAACTCGGAGCGGCAGGCGAAAAAAGGAGCGGCCGACGCAAATTTTTGTTGACAAGCGCCCGGGATTCTGCTATTATTCTCGTTGCTGGTGTTCGCCGTCATGCTGGTGTAGCTCAGTCGGTAGAGCAGCTGATTTGTAATCAGCAGGTCGGGGGTTCAAGTCCGTCCACCAGCTCCAGCCCTTCCTTGGGGCACAATTGAACACGGGGGTGTTCCCGAGTGGCCAAAGGGGACAGACTGTAAATCTGCTGGCTATGCCTACGGTGGTTCGAATCCACCCGCCCCCACCAATCTCCGAACTTGAAAAAGTTCGGAGATTTGCTCTTTTCCACTGTAATTTGCCATTTTCGCGCATTGAAAAGTTCAAATAACAGGCTTCGGGTTTTTGCTTGACCCGCCGGATTACCCTTTACACGATGAAATACAGTAGACACATTTAACACTTTTCTCCCCCGACGGATCCGTTTGCGCGGAAGGTAGGTTCAGACACCGGAACGGAGCTGGCTGATAAAACCCTCCATCCGTTTTGCGCTTTCCTGCTTCATCCCCGGCGTCGAGTGGGCGTAGGTACTCAGGGTAAAACCGGCAGTGGCATGGCCAAGATTCTCCTGCACGGTCTTGATGTCGTCCCCTGCCCGGAGGCTGTTTACGGCGTAAGTGTGTCGGAGCGCATGAAAAGGAACACCCTCCAGCCCGATCTCCTTCATTACCCGTTTGAAGTTCACATACAGCGTCTTGTTGTTGATATAACGCCCGGTCTCTGTAGTGAACACCAAGTTTTCGGAATTGTCCCAAAGCTCACCTACTGCGATGGCCCACTCTGCCTGCTGTTCCTGCTGCTTACGCAGGGCGTCCATCACATCGGAGGCGGCGGTCAGCACCCTGGTCTTTTCGTTTTTCAAGCTGGAGAAATGGTGGCCCGGTATCCCCTTGACCCGGTTATGCTGTTTGTTAATCAAGATCGTGCCCTTCTCGAAGTCTACACAGTCCCAGGTCAGTCCCAGGACCTCTCCCTGCCGCATACCCGTGAACGCCGATACGAAGAGGACAAGCTCATAGGGATTGCCCCTGATGGCCTGAAGGAAGTCCGTCATGGCCTCGTCCGTCACCGTGGTGATCTGTTTCTTTTCCGCCCTGGGGATCACAACGGCATCCAGAGGATTGGTACGGAGATATCCAAGAACCTTTGCCTGTTCCATCGCTTTGTGAAATGCGCCGTGGATATTATGGATCGACTTCGGAGACAGATGGCGGTCATTGAGCAGGGTGTTGTACATGGCCTGCACCATATGCGGGGCAAGGCGTGTGAGCCTGACTTCGCCCACATAAGGTTTGATGTGTACCCGGACATGCTCCTCGTAGACGCTGTAGGTCGCCGGCTTCACGTTTCCAGTATATTCCTTCAGCCAGATATCCAGCCAGGCACCGACCTTCATGGTGGTCGGCTCCACATAGATGCCTTCATCGATCTCCACCGAAATCTGTGACAGCTTCTGCCGTACCTCATGCTGGGTCTTTCCGTATACCGACTTCTGCTTCTGCTTTCCGGTCATAGGGTCTTGGCCCAGGGTATAACGACCCTCCCAACGCCCGTCGGGGCGCTTGCGGATCGTGCCGGAGCCCTTCGCGCTTTTGGTTGTTTTCTTGTTAGGCAATTCTACCTCACTTTCCTCAGCATTGAACCTGTACCTGTCAATCCAAGTTCTATGCCGATTATATCACTATCATACACTAAATCAAGAGATTTCTCCGATTCTGTTGAAATAGTTGCAGCCCCCTTTGTTTGCTTGACCAAAGGGGGCTGTACGTGTTATAAACGACTTATGAGCTGACCTGGTCGTTCATCCAGGCCAACAGTCTGTCCTTCGGCACCACCATACGCTTGCCGATGAACAGGGTGGGAAAGCCTTCCGAGCGCATCAGATTATAAGCTCCTGCGCGGGAAATACCCAATACGGCAGCCACCTGCGTCGCATTCAGTGCTATGGGCAGTTGCGCCAGGTCGGTGATCGGCTCCGGTTTTTTCTGGCTGGGAATAAGGTTGGAACGCTTATCCGGGGAGACCGGATATGCGATTCGTATATCTTGAATTCGTTTCATCATTTTCATCGTCCTTTCTTTTTGTTCGGGTTCGATTTCATCTGGCCCGTTCTCGGTTCCGCGCCAGCTGGAGCGCATGGGCTTCCATCTGACGTTCCGTATCCAGCTGCTTCACGAACTCAGGATACCGCAGGGAAATCCGCTTGGCTGCTTTCAGGTCTTTGCGCATCGGTTTCAGGCGGTCGGAAATATCATGGATGCGCTGCTTGAGGCCCGCTTCCACCTCCGGCGCCTTCGGGCGACGGAGCTGATTGCGGCATTGCTGCCGTTCCTGTTCCAACGCCTTGATCTGAGCCTCCTTTATCTCCGCGAACATGGAGAGATCCTTGACGGTGTGGATGTCCTGATCGGTCAGAAGCGCATAGTCGGCCTTGATTTCCTCCAGATTTCGCATCTCTGCTCGAAGGGACGGGGAAAGCAGCCGGCCCAGCGCTTGGGCGTCCCGTTCCTCCTGCGCCAATTGCAAAAGGGTTATAATAATCAGGAAGACCAGGTCGATCATGACCTCCGGTAAGCAGTCTGACCGTTCCATCTGCTTTACGATCTGCTTTTCCAGCTCCAGCAGAGGAAACCGCTTGGGTGCGCGGATGTGGTACGTGTTCCATTCGTAATAGCCACTCGGCGAATCCAGATTTTGAGCGACCCGAGCGTGAATAACCTCATAACTATATCCGAGGCGTTCCAGGCGGATCGCCCGTTCCCAGCCAGGCGCTTTGATGCTGCTGCGCTCCCAGTCATAGGTATAGCCCATGGCTTCCAGTTCACCGATCAACTGTTTATGGGTCATCGCATACTGGAGACAAGCCTCGATGTCCTGCTTCAGCATATCCCGATGGGTCGTCACGCCCCGGTGGTGCGCCCAATACTCTCCCCGGCTCTCTGTTTTGTAGAACGATGAGTCCTCCAGCACGGACAGGCCGCGCTCCCGGCAAAGCTGATCCGACACCTCTCGCAGATGAATGTGGTCGCAGATATGATTCTGAAACTTCCTGCCATCCTTAAAGGAAACAGCGTTCAGCACCAGATGATTGTGGATCGAAGTCGTGTTCAGATGAGTTGTGACCACCACCTGATACTGATCGCCCCACATGCGCTTTGCCGTTTCAATGCCGATCTGATGTGCCTGCCCAGGCGTGATCTCATCGGGAAGGAAGCTCTGATACCCGTGGTAGGCCACGTTGGTACCCCGCATCCCGAAACGAATCTGAATTGCCTTCATTTCTTCATAGGCCCGCTCCGGCGTACAGTTCACGCCAGAAACGAACAGCCGCTGATCTGTTTTGTCGTCCCGTTCCGCATAGCGAAGTACCTGGGCGAGATCATCGTCCAGGTACTTCGGGTTGGTAGTCTTATCCGGGTTGTCGGCGTAGTCGATGACGGCCTTGAGGGAGCCCTTCACAGGCCAGAATGCTGTGGTCGCCATCAGCCGTCCCTCCCCGGCAGGATCAGTTCTTTCCGCATTACATCCAGCAAATCGAGTATCGCTTCGCTGCTGCCGGGGTTACGGGCGTCGTCCAGCTTTCGGCAAAGGTCATAATAGGTGTCCGGTGGAATCTCACGCGGCGCATAGCCCAAACAGCGCTGGCGGACATACTCGGAAACAGACAGACCGCACTTTCTGGCATTGTGTTCGATCTGCTGCTTTTCAGCCGGTGTGATGCGGGTATAGATGCTCTGGGTTCGTTCTGTCATATTGCTTCACCTCCTGAAATCGGTGTTTTGGCATATAAATGACCGGGACTGATACCATAGCGGTATCAATCCCGGCCAGATTTGTTGTCTGCGTCGATTGTGTTATCGTTCGCGGTCTTCCGTATGGTGTTTTTCGCCGGATAGCGGCTCGTTCTCCTGCGCCTGCCGGAGTTCCCGCAGCTGTGCCAGCACGGACGCGCGATTTGTTTTCTTCTGCAGTGTTCCGGCGATGGTATCCACATTGGATTCCTTTGTTACGCCCGGATAGTCCTGGTCAAACTGGATCAACAGTTCCTTCGTCTCTTTCTCGCCTGCCGCCGTCTGCTCATAGAGCTGCGCAAGCTGATCGCTGTTCATCACGTTCTCAATGAACGCCTGCGACGCCTCCGGCAATGCATCCCAGCTTCCATAGAGATCGACAACAGCTTTCCTGATCTTCTCCATTGTGATCGGCGTTCCGCGCTTCTCATGCTCGAACAGAACACCGATCACGTCCGACAGATCGCTCTTGTACTGCCTGCCGCTGCGGAGCTTCATAGCGATCAGGTACTCGGCGGCGACGGTGCGGACGGTCAGCACATTGGACCACGTTTTGTAGTAGACGGAGAACTCTGACAGCTTCGGTGAATAGGAATCTGTGCTTGTGAAGTCCGCGTTCAGCCATCCGTTTGGGAGATCGAATCGGTCCCCGACGCGGTTGATTGCATCCTTCATGCTGGACGCCGCATGGATCAACGCGTCGATATCCGTGGTCATATCACGGAATCCGTAATTGATCAGGACCGCAGCGCCGCCGATCAAGGTCAGTTCTGCAGGCATTGCCTTGCCAGCCTGCTTCCTGTATTCTTTGGACAGCTCTTTCAGATACAGATCAATATTGTCTTTCGTAAACTCAAACTGCCTCTCAAATGACATTTCTTACCTCGCTTTCTACGATGTTGAATCGCATAAACTCCGGGATCGCCGTCTCCGCAGCCCGTTTCATCGCCGCGTCGTTTTTCTCGGCAGCCGCCACAGCGCGGATGCTGGCCGGATAAAGCGGCCTCTCCAGCTTGCAGCTACGGAGATCATCATACTCATCGCACAGCGGCACATCGTTTTCCCGGCTGAGATAATCCAGCATCGCAAGCAGATACAGAGCTTCGGGATACCATTTCTGGCTATAATAGATTCTGATGTCCTGATTCTCCAGCGTGTCGATGATAAAGGCAATATCGCCTTTTTCCTTGACGCGATGGCAGACAGTACTCTTGAAGTTCTCAAAGCTGGGACGCTTCACCATGCACGGAGCCAACATTTTCTCCATAGAGACATTCAGTGCGCGGGCAAGCCGATAGATTGTCTCCGCGCTGCACTTTTCCAGGCGCGTCTTGCCGTTGCAAATATCGTTCAGCGTTGCATACGGCACCCCGCTTTCCTTCGCAAGCCGGTAAATGGACATCTTCTTTTCTTGTAAAGCATCCTGAATGGTCATAGTATCTCACCTGCTTTCTGCAATGATTGTAACGGCATACCGGTACAATGTCAAGTGTGATTCCGGGGGATTGGGGGCGCTGCCCCCAAAGATACAGCCGCCCAGCGGCGGCTGTTATGGAGCTTGTGCCATACAAGCTCCCTGCTTGCTACTCTATAAGACACGACCATAGAAGGTTAGCTCCTCCGGTCTGGCTGCACCTAACAGATCTTGTCGCTGTCGTAGGTTGTCTGTTTACCGCACGGCTCCGATTCGTGCCGAAAACACTTCCTTGGCACAAGATTCCGTGCTTTTGGCACACTCAAAAGCCCTTGAGAAATGCCAGTGCCGCAGTTGTCTGTTTTTCTTTCTGCGCCTCTGTCAGCTCTGCGGTCAGGACTTTGGGCTGAACCGGCTCGACCGGCACAGACGGGATTGCGGGCGCAAGCTCCAGAAAAAGCTGCCGGATGTCCTCCAGCAGCCTGGCGTTCGGGTTGCCGTTTTGCAGCTCGTCCACATGAGCGCATATCGCTTTCACAGCAAAGGCGTTTCGAGAACCGTATTTCTCTCGGTCGAGCTTCTCTAAAAACTCCGCCGCATGCCGCTGGGACTCGTCCTCCAGACAGAAACGCACATTGATCCGATACTCGCTCATCCGATCAGCCCCGCCTTCATCTGGATTTCCGCCAGATACTCATAGCCTTTTGCGGCAGCGCAGATGTCGTCCACGAAGATCACACGGTCGGCGTTGAACTTGCAGAAGTTCCTGATGAGACACCCTCCCCCTCCGGCGATATACAGCATCATGGTGTTCTCGTCGTATCCGTGTTCCCGCAGACGGCGGAAGATGTCCTTCACATACTCTGCCGCCACACTGCGGATGATTCTGAGGTCGGCAGCGGCGATGTTCGCCGTTCCCGTAATGAGTACTTTCTCGATGATGGCGTCGCTGATCTCCCTCTGCGTTTGCCGCATGAATGTCTCCCGCACGGCAAGCGTGCACTGATACGTTCCGAACTTCTCCGTAAACATCTTCGCAGACAGAGGCACTCCATCGTTGACAAACAGCACGTTCATGGTGCCGTTTCCGATGTCTGCCACCATGTTCATGCCCTCCAGCGCAGCGGCGGATTCCGCGATGGCGGCGTAGCCCTGCGGATAGACCGCAGCGCCTACGATGTGAATACGGTAGTCCACTTTTCGGAACGTAAAGCTGACCTCCCCGTTCCGGGTGAGATAGCCCTTAAACTTCTCCTTCTGCCCGGCGGTCCAAGTCAGCGGAAGCCCTGCGGCAACGAAGACGTCCGCCTCCGTAATAGAGGCATCATGCAGCTCCATGGCTATGGCAGCCAGCGTCAGGAGATAGAACTCGTCATCCTTTGTCTTTTCTCCGACGAATTCCTTGTGTCCTTCTCCGATGAGGTAGTAACGTCCGTCGTAGACCAGCATTTCCCGCGTGAACAGCGGCTCAGCATCGTAGCTGAGGATGCCGGTTTTGAAGCAGTGATTGGCTGTCTTGGTGTTGCCGTAGCCGTTATCTACCCCGATAATCTTGACTCCGTTGATGGTTTTCATTTGTCGATCCTCCTTGTCGTGTTATCGGTCCAATAATTCTGGACCATCTGCTCTTTTCAGCCGGTATTACTTGGCTGAAGAAAGGGTATCTAAGGACTCCTGCTTTTCATGTGCCTGACCTCCTTCGTATCATTGGGCAGCAAAACAGCCGCCGAGGATGATCCTCAGCGGCCTTTTCATGTGCCTCTGTATATGAAATACGTCAGATTCAGGATTTCTCATGGAATTCAGCAACATCAAGTAATATGAAAGCGCAACAATCAATTTCCATTGAAATACAAGGCGGTTTATGTTATTATTCTTCCGTCACTGTTGAGTGCGACAATAGTTTTATCGGAAAAACTCCACGTTTTTCTTACTGTACGGTTTTTGGGACACCTTATATGAGAGAATAGGAGCGTGGAAGGATGGGTTCTTCCTTTTCAGCCGGTATTCTGACAGCAGACTACCGCGATGGATGCGTATATCTCGGCGGTAAGAAGTATCCAGCGGGGCATTTCGTCATGCAGTTCCTGAATCAATACTATGTGAACGATGCGGCGGCGCGAATCACCGTGTTTCGGGACGGCGTGCAATATCACCTTCTGGACCAACTCCAATACGGATTTCTGAAGGTTTCGGATTACGAAAAGACTGGGCGCAACATGCAGGAGATCATGAAAACGCTGCCGGCACTTTCTCCGTTCAATACGCTGGACACCGAAGTGATCCGGGAACAAGTGTCTTCTCTTTTCACAGAAGAAAACGGCAAGCGCATCTGCGAATACTTCCGAAGCCGCGCCGCCATCGGGCTTCTTGACCAGAATGAGGTAGCAGTCGGTACTCCCTATCGGATGCTGGACAAGGCGTATAATGCCGAAATGCAAGACTTGATTGCGGAGGTTCTGGCAGTCCTGAATTTCTTTGATTCCGTTGCAGACGATTTGATCCGGGCACAGGGACAATTCAAGACCTTCGTTTCCCGGCTGAACGAGGCGGTCAGCTTTGACGAGAAACACCTTTTGCCTATCGCTTTGGACGTGTTCGGCGCTGCACCGCTGCCGCTGACGGTGGAGTACACCGGGCTGAAAAAGAACAGAGCCAGCTCGGACGCAACGGCGGCGAGGCGGCTGCGCTTTGACCACTATTACAGCTTCCTGCTGACAGATTTCTTTGAGGGGCTGCATTACGGACACTATCCCCGCCGCTGCCCGGTCTGCGGAAACTACTTTCTGATGCAAAGCGCACGAAGGACGCTGTACTGCTCCGGCCTCTCCCCCTACGAGGGAAACAAAGGCCGTCTGACCTGCCGCGCATACGGCGCTGCGCAGCACCGCAAGGAGAGAGCCGAAAACGATCCAATCACAGATACCTATAATCGCAGATGCGCCGCGATCCGTTCCGAAATGAGCCGGGGTACAATTACAAAGGACTTCGGCAAGGCGGCGCAAAAGCTGGCGAAGGAGCATAAACAGCGGGCACAGTCCGACCACGGTTACGCCGTGACACAATACGAAAAGGACATGGAGCGGATAAAGCTCTATCACGACGCGGAGAAACCGTGATGAAGGGGGCGATAGCGGTGAAGGAATGGGAAGAAGAACTGTACCGTTATCGCCTGCAGCCTGCGCCGAAGAAGCGTCCCTTGCAAGAATACATCGAGCTATATCTGGAAACCGGGGACGATGCCAATTTCGCCCATTTCATGCATTTCTATGAGCCGACGCTCAACGATCTGGCGGCGGGCTTCGTGCAGGAGTACGCCATGCAGGGGCATTTTGCGGACATCAAAAGCGCCTGCGTCTTCGGTCTGCTGTCCGCTTTGCAGGGTTATAACATAGAAAAAGGCCCGTTCATCCCATACGCGAGGTATGAGCTTAAACGGGCCGTGGACGACTATATCCGCACGATGCGCACAGGCTTTACCGTGCCGACAGACACAGAGTATTATCTGCTTCGGACAGCAATGCGGCTTTACGCTGAGCATGACTACAAGACGGATGATGCAACGCTGGCAGCCATCGGAGAGAAGATTCACCGGAAGCCGGAGCATGTGCGGGAGATGATCCGCAGCGGGCTCCAAAACATGCAGTTCACGGACTTCTACCTAACCTATGCCGATGAGGACGGCGAAGAGGGCGCGGAGGACGTGACATTTGACCGCAGCAGCGATCCTGCCGCCATGTTCTTCCGGGACGAGCAAGCTACAGATCTTTATGAAGCGTTTCAGGCGCTGGACTACCGGGAGCGGGATATGCTCTCCAAGCACCTCGGCTTTTGCCCGGAATGCTTTGCCACAAAGGACAGGGATGGAAAGCCGCTGGAGAAATGGACCTACACCGATCTGATGCTGCAATATGGGCTTTCCTCACCGGATACGGTGGAGAAGGCGTGCAAGAAAGCGTTGGAGAGAATGAGAGCCAAGTTGTTATCGTTTACGATTAGCGACAAATCAATGTAATCTGAATTGAATTCTCACAGCTGTTGTGATATGTAAGATTATGGATAGGTATATATGGCTCATATCAGCAAAATGTGTGCAGATATAAGCTGAGTTGGAGTTTTTGCATTTGAGCAAAGCATCGGGCAAATCCATAGTGGCAGGCGCGGTATAGAAGACTTGTGGAGCACTGATTTCATCAGTTTACAGAAGGGACTTGAGATTCTTATGGTGTTGGATGCCCCGGCGCTGTGACCACTGCAAGCGCTGGTTCCTCCTGGAGAGCGGCTATGATACCCGCTACTGCGAGAATCCCGCGCCGAAGGAACCGGGCAAGACCTGCCGACAGATCGGAGCGCATCGAAAGAAGACCCGACTCAACGGGACTGACGAGATCCGCAGCGAGTACAAGCGGGTTGCAAACGGCTGAAAGGAAGAAAGCACCGGGCAGCCTGATCGTCGCGGAATGGAACCACTGGATGCGGATCGTGCAGGACCTGCGGGATGACGCGATGGCGGGGAGAATCAAAGTGGCGGAACTGCGGGAGGGATATGACGGGATTTGTAACCACAGGGCGAAATAGGCGGAGTAAGAGTTTAACGTACAACGCTCAAATCAGGGCGTTGTACGTTAAACTCTATATGCATTCGGATCATTGCGATTCGTTCAAGGTGCAAGGGAATAGAGAAGATAGGGGAATTTTGGGAATCTACCGAACCGTTGCGTCTGCCCACCTCAGAAAGGTCTGATGGGAAACTTTCAGTCGTCTACCGGCTTCTCTGGCGGACAATTCGCCGTTGCGCCACATATTGTATACCTGGTTGTATTCCGGCGGGCGCTCCTTGGCTGTTCGGCCGAAATGTACACTTTATATACCATAGTAAATTTTCTGTGAACGATTGTCTTAATCCATTAAATCCGGTTGATTTTTCTTCCTTTTAGTGGTATCTTCATTTTGTATTATCAGCTGTATATTCAGCATCATATACTGCTTTTAGGTTTATTCTGGGTTGGTTCCTATTGTGTAGATAAAATGACAATTGCCCAGAATATCCTAAAACAGAGGAGATGGGCAAAGTGGATTCTTCATGTATTACAACTGAAAATGAGACCAAAATTGATGAAATACAATCATATGAAGGCATTTGTGTTGGACAGCGATTTGGAAGCTTGACGGTATTAGAACCTGAAAAGGGGAAAAATTGGCTGTGTATATGTGATTGCGGCAATAAAAAAGTTGTTCCACAGAACAAATTGCTGAGGGGGCAAATGAAGAGCTGCGGCTGCGGGAAAAATACAGGTCACCCGACTGTGGATTACACAGGACGACGGTTCGGCAGGCTTCTTGTGCTGCATGAAGCGGAGCCGCATATCAGCCGAACGGGAGACCGGCGCCGTCAGTGGCAATGCCGCTGTGATTGCGGAAACGAGATCACCGTTCTCCAGACCAGCCTGCAGAAAGGCGCCACCACGAGCTGCGGTTGTTTGCAGCGAGTGTACCGGGATACAGACCTCAGCGGCAAACGGTTTGGAAAACTTACGGTGGATGGGCCCGTTGATGCGGAACCATTATCGGGAAACAAGCGGTGGCGTTGCCGCTGTGACTGCGGAAATATAAAGGAATACACGACGACGATCCTCATGAGCGGAAGGGTATGCAGCTGCGGGTGCCATCAGGTCGAACTACGACAGCAACGTATGGAAGATAATGTATTCGGCCTGTTCAACGGCACCAATGTTTCCAGGATCCGGAAACAGACCTTGCAGAGAAACAACACGTCAGGCGTGCGGGGTGTACATAGGGTACTCGGCCCAACGCCGAAGGACGACCGATGGATCGCCATGATCGGGGTACAGCGCAAGCGGATTTATCTCGGCTGCTTCCACTCCCTCGACGATGCGGTCAAAGCGCGGCGAGTAGCGGAAGAGCAATATTACGATCCGTTGATCAAGGAGTACGCTTCCGTGGGGGACGCAAATGAATGAAGCGCCGCCTTTCTCCGGTATATACACTTAAATTACATCTGATAAAGCTTGCCTCTCCGACCAAGGGGGCTTCACAGTCAGATTTGGAGGATTTGCCCATGGGCAGAATCATATTGAATAAACTTCGTTCCAGCAAAGGCGCATCTCTCACCTTTGCTCTATTAGCGTTCCTTGTATGTGCAGTAGTTTCGGCCGTCCTGCTGGCCTCCGCCTCTGCATCGGCAGGCCGTGTCAGTGGCTTAGCGGAATCGGATCAGCGCTACTATGCCGTCACCTCCGCCGCGCAATTGTTCTGCGATACGATGAAGGAGCAGGAATACGTCATCGAGCGCAGATGGGAGCACAGAGAGACAAAGAGAACGGATTATACGGCGCAAACTGTCGGCAGTGACTTTGATGTCAGCCTTCCTTATGATTATAACCCGGAAGGTAGCGGGGAAGCGTATTTTTATAACAAATATTCCCTGTGGATGAAGACTCCCTATGCAGCGGAAGATGCGCAGGTGAGCAAGGTTTCTTCCTTGCAGGGCGAACGGAATCTGGCCATGGATCTGGCGCTGTACTATGTCTTTGGAGATCTATCTCCTTTGACTGTAAGTGAAGGTAAGACTGCTCTTGGAAAAGTAACAGACCTGGTAACCAGTAAATTCAATTCTGCGGTAGGCAACGAAGGCGTTTTCAAGATGACCATGGAGGTCACGGATACGACCATGGGATTCCTAACTGTGAATGTGGAACTAACAATACGGAACGACGGAACGCTGATTGCCGACTTTACCAACAACAAGGGGAGCAACAATGAGAAGTTCACAGTGCAGGTCGTTATGACACCCAAAATCGAAGACAATTCCGGCCACCCCAATGTGACGGAGACGACGAGAGTTACGAGCCACCCGGATGGTGAAAATTCTTATTATACGCTGACGGTCGCGACGAAGGAAACGGCAAAGACCACCACGATCTCCTGGGTCGTATCCGAGATCAAGAAGAAGGTGTCCTGATGACAATACTGAGAGCAAAGCTGGCCGACAAACTGAAAAACACTGCGGGTGAGTCCCTGTCGGAGGTGCTGATCGCCCTCCTGATCGCCGCCTTGGCCATGACCATGCTGGCTTCGGCGATCTCATCCACCAGCAAGATCCTCACGAAAAGCAAGACCAGCCTGGAAAGCTATTATGCAGAAAACGACAAGGTAGCCGAACAGAAGGCGGTCTCAGGTACTGGCGGCACCAAGACAACGAAGGTCAAGCTGACCTTGGTTGCTTCCGAATCAGCGACAAGTGCGAACTACACCGTTGGCGAAGTATTCCTGGCCGGGACCGGCGAAAACCAGGCCCAGGTAGACGTGTACTATATCGAGAACAAAAAGGCAGGCAGCGACAATAAAAAAACAGTAGTGTCCTATTGGAAGAAACGGGGGTGATGCGGTCATGCGCGCCATGTTCAAAAAGCTGAAAAAGAACAAATCGGGCTTTTCCTTGGCAGAAATGCTGATTGCCGTTCTGATTCTCCTCATGGCTTCAGCGATCGTGGCCGGGGCGATCCCCGCCGCTTCCAGCGCTTATATGAAGGTGGTGGACACCGCCAATGCGCAGGTGCTGCTCAGCACAACCATGACCGTCCTGCGGGATGAACTGAGCACGGCAGCGGATATTGAGAAAGGCGAGGACGGCACGACGATCACCTACCGGAGCGCCAACAACGGCTACTGTCAGATCGGTATCGTCGACGAAGATGCTGCCGCAGCTGCGGCAGCATCCACAGGCACTGACTTCAAGAAGACTAAGCCCGGGATATGGATCACTTATCTGAAGTATGATCCCATCACCGGGAAAAAGGAAGTCGACGCTGCAAAGAAACCGCGCCTCCTGGTTTCCGCGGAAGCGGCGACCTACAGCGAGAAGAGCAAGATGTGGGTATCCTATGGGATCGACGAAATCAACGATGAGACCATCAAGCTCACGGGAATCAAGGTGTATCGGAATGGGAAGGAAATCAGCGTTGCCTCCCGTGACAGCTATACGATCCGCCTGGTGACCAATGTGGATGTGAAAAAACCGACGGTTGTGACTACCAACACCAACACCGACACGACGCCGTAAGCGCGGATGTGCCGGATATAAAACGGTGGAAGAAAAGGAAATGACGCCGCAGGCATGCGGCTGATCGGGATAATTTGTTCAGGTGGGATAAATGATGAAAAAACATTGGAACAAGAAGGGCTTCACTCTGGCCGAGGTGATGATCGTTGTCGCAATCATCATCGTCCTTGCGAGCGTCGGTATCGTCGCGCTGTCCTCTCATATGCGCAGCATGCAGCAGCTGGAGATGGACGGTCAGGCGAAGGAGATCTTCGTAGCTGCCCAGAACCATTTGGCCATGCTCGACAGTCAGGGTTATCTTGGCATGAGCGCGGACAGCGGCCAATTCGGCACGGCATCGACCTTGGCGCAGGACGCGAACAAGGGCATTTACTATTATGTGGTAAATGGGGCAGGGTCATTTACAAATGACAGTGTCCTGAAACAAATGCTGCCCTCAGCCTCGATGGACGAGAGCACCAGGACAGGCGGCAGTTATATTATCCGCTATCAGAAGGATCCGGCGCAGATCCTGGATGTGTTCTACGTCGATCCCAATGCCAAGCACGGCTATAACTATACCTTTAAGTCGACGGACTTTGCTACGCTTTACGCTGTGTCCGACGGGAAATCCTATGCCACAGACAAATCGCTCCGCCGAAACTGCGACGATAAACTCAAAAAGGGCGCCGTCATCGGCTACTACGGCGGCGTTGAGCAGGCCGATCTGGTCAAGGGAAAGAAGCTGGCAGCTCCCACCGTCGAAATCGTCAATGCGGAAGTCCTCAAGGTGAAGGTGACTGACAATTCAGAAACGCAGAGCGGGAATGCCATCGCCCTGCTTGTCCGGGGAGACCTCAGCGGGGCCGAGAAGACATATAATTTCTCAGATTCGCAGCAAAACGAACAAAAGTCAGTCATACTCGACGATCTGACTGCCAGCGCCAACCAATTCAAGAAGCTTGGTGCCTTTATCCCTGGCGAGAATCTGACGGTTGTCGCCACCTCTTATAACAACAGCGTTATCACCAACGTTGTCCAAAGCGCGCCGCAGACTACCAACAGCCTATTCGGAGATCCATCGACCTTCACGGACACCAGCGGGACGGTCGTGATCTCCAATATCCGCCATTTGATAAATCTGGAAACCGACGTTTCCGGTGTGGGCGAAAATGTGATCTCCCCCTCGGGAAAGACGTCGGTCACAGTCACCAAGGCGACGCAAACCAACGACCTGGACTGGACTAAGTTTCAAACAAACTTAAAGAATGAGACGGGACGAGAGATGGATACCTATCCGCCTGTGACCCCGGTCAGTACGCTGACGGAGTATGACGGCGGCAGCCACAAGATCAGCAAAATCTCCGTGAGTTGCGCGACGAATGCCGGACTCTTCAAAGAATTGTCCAGCTGCGACGTCAAGAGCCTGGAGCTGGTGGACTTCAGCATCGAGACCTCTGCGGGCAATGCCGGCGCTCTCGCGGGCGTCGCCACCGGCAGCGATATCACCAGCGTACTGGTGCACAATTCATTGATCGGCGGCGCCGGAGCGGCAGGCGCCACGGAGACAGTCAGCACTGCCACCGCAGGCGCCGACGCGGCCCTGAAAATCAAGGGCAGCCTGTCTGTCGGCGGCCTTGTCGGCCAGATGGGCGGCTCCAATGCAAAGGTGGAGACCAGTGCCGCGGCAGTCTATGTGCATTCCACCGGCGGTGCGGCGGGTGGCCTGATCGGCGCCCTTGCGGCGGATAGCAGCGTCACTGTAGACAGCAGCTATGCCGGCGGACATACCGAGGAAGCCAAATTTGCGCGCTTGGTGCCGGAAGAGGGGACCAGTCCTCTTACCAGCATCAACGTCCTGTCTGATACGAGCCATGCCGGCGGCTTGGTCGGCGACGCCGGCAGCTCGACGCTGACCCTTCAATACAGCTATTCCACCGCCTCCGCCGCCTCTGGAACGACGGAGATGGGTGAGACAAAAACGGTCGGCGTCGGCGGTCTGGTGGGCAATGTCTCCGGTACGCTGACGGCTACGAGCTGCTATTCCGTCGGCCTGGTGGACGGCAAGACGAATGCGTCGAAAACGGCGTATGCCTCCATCAGCCCCCTCGTTGGCCTCGGCAGCCTGTCAAATTCGAGCACCGGCGTCCAGTATCTGGCAAGCGCATCTCCCCTGGCCGCAGCTCCTTCCGGCTTTTCCTTCGTCAGCGCCGTCACCTCCGGGGATGCCGATAAGTTCATGATCCCCGCCACGAAAAAAACCGCCGTGTCCTATGACCTGTCTCTGGCATTGAAATAGGAGGGAAAATACTTCTTTGCCACCGTCGATGACATCAG
>JAEEGL014616925.1_pt1 | contig 17840 bp, 14 predicted proteins | sample 9134231 | NCBI WGS metagenome assembly JAEEGL01 (sample SAMN16246548, study PRJNA631951) | gut metagenome | biome: gut microbiome; feature: rumen; material: fiber-attached | host: Bos | place: Iran: Karaj | collected 2018-10 | reverse complement strand
TCTTTATCGTACCAGCAAAATTAGATAAAGCAAAATGTAGTATCCCATCTACTGGAATTGTAACAGAATTTGATGAAACACGTACAGGAATAGGAATAGACGAACGTTTTTATATAGTCCCAGTAATCGAGTATTCCTACCAAAATGAAAAATATTCATCTACTCCAGCAGTTGCAAATAACAAAACTTCTTACCTGGTAGAAACAGGTGATGAAATAAAAATTTTAATAGATGAAAACAATCCTAATCACATTTATGTGTTAAATACTGATAAAGGAATAATGTTTGCATACGGCTTTTGTATTTTTGCACTTATTCTTTTCTTTATCGCACTGTCTGACTTTATATATAAACTTTTTGTAATAAAGTCGTTTAAAAATTAAGCGAGGTTTTTATGGAAAAATATATCGACACACATGCACATTATAATCACAATAGATTTAAAAATGATGCAGATGAAATTTTAGAAAAAATTAAAGAAAGTACAAAACTTGTCATTAACTGCGGAACAAACACAGAAGAAATCAATTCAACACTTGATTTGGTTAAAAAACATGATAATGTATATGGTATTTTAGGTTTTTTCCCAGTTGATACAATTGAACTTGAAACAAATGTCAATAATTTAGCATGGCTTGAAGAAAAACTTGGCTATGAAAAAATTATTGGTCTTGGTGAAATCGGACTTGACTATCATTGGAACAAACCAGATAGACAAATACAAAAGAAATGGTTTATTCAGCAAATTGAACTTGCAAATAAACTTCATCTTCCAATTTGTATCCACAGTCGTGATGCAGAAGAAGATACGATAGATATTTTGTTAAACAATAGACCAGAATATGGCTGCATTATTCATTGTTATTCATATGGTCCAAGAACTGTTAATAAATTAAATAGAATTGGTGCATTTTACGGTGTCGGTGGAACTTCTACATATAAAAATAATACACTTCTTCGCACTGCAATAAAAAAGATGCCACGCGATAAAATCATCTTAGAAACAGACGCGCCTTATCTTACGCCAGAACCAAATAGAAGAATGCGAAATGATTCTTCAAAAATTATCGATACGATTAAAAATCTAGAAACTATTCTAGACTTAAGCACTGATGAGATTATAGAATTAACCAATAAAAATGCTCTTAACGCTTATCCTCTTCTTCAAAAATATCTTTCTTGAAAACGCCTTTGGGCGTTTTCTTTTTTTTTAATAAATTATAGAAATATATTAAATGTCATATTATTTATGTAACTTTTAAAAGAAGATTTTATGGAGGTAAAAAAACATGTCAAAACTTTCAAAAAAAGAAGTTGAAAAGCTTGAAAAACAGATGGTAACAAATGACCGCGGTGCTACGTTTGTTGGTTTCCGTGCTTGTACATTTAAGTCAAAGAAATATGACAAGAAGACAAGCCGTAGGGAATCAAAAAGGCTCTGCAAAGATTACTAAACTTTTAAGAGGCGTCTACTAAGACGTCTCTTTTTTAATTTTCCTTTAAATTTTTAGTTATTATTATTAGTTAACTGTCATAATATAAATGTAATAAATAAAATAATTTTAATTTTTGGAGGAAAACCATGTATTCTATCAGCAAACTTAATGATAACGATAAAAAGAATATAAAAGCATTTGGATATAATCTTTTTATTAAATATAAAGATGAAACAAATAATATTCCAGTAGATAAAAAAGAAATTGTTAAAAAACTTCTTGATAACTACGGAATAACATGTGTTCATGCCTGCCAAGATAAAATCGCTGATACATTTTATTTTGAAGGAAATACAGAAAAAGAATTAAGAAACCCAGATGTAGCAAGACAGCTTATCTTAGGCTATATCGAAACACACGAAGTTGCTACCAAATATCTTCCAGAAAACGAAAGCACACTTTCAGATGAAGAAAACAAAAAACTTGCTGAAAAACTTCAATATATGCGCTATGCTAATTACAGGAAATTCGAAGTTGAACAGTTTGCAAATTTTGAAAGCGAAAACTTTATATCAGTAGTAAAAGCATTTATTAATGGTTGTACTATGGAAGATGTAAAAGAAATGGTAGAAACAGGTAAATTTATTAAGTTCGATAATGAAGTTAATATATCCCTTGAAAATCTTGTGAACGAATATGGTACGCAGATTAACGAAGATGCTGGAATTGACAACATTGAAGATGAAATCGGCGACCTTGACTTCGCTGAACTTGGTATCTAATATATTTGAACTGATTTTTAAAAAATCAGTTCTTTTTTTTTATGCATTTTTCTTGAAAAAGTTTTTTTGAAATGTTAGAATTATTATATCAAGGAGGTTTTTTTATGACAATAAAAGAAAACGATTATGTGGTCGCAATGGAAGAATGCAATGAACTTTCGAAAGAACTTTCTAAAATTCTTAGATTTGGACTTAATAATAAGTGTGATGAACTACCTGATAAAAACAATGCCAATGCCCTTTTGATGGAATATTTTCAATTAAAAGCAATGATGGAAAAAATTATCGATAGTGAACCCAGTTTAAAGAATAATCCATTAACAATTGATGAAGAAAATATCAAAAAACAAAAACTTGAAAAAGTAGCAAAATATGTTTTAGTATCCAAACAGGAAGGAAGGATTGAAGAATGAAAAAGAAAATTAGTTTAGTACTTGCAGTAATTTTAAGTTTATCAGTAGTTGCATGTGGTGCAAAAAAGGAAGAAAGTTATACATTTACGCCTTCAAAAACATCACCGAAGGTAGAAACAGAAACTTATACGCCAAATATAGTTATCCCAGAAGAAAAGGTATCAGAAGGTGATATTATTACTGAAGAAACAAATAAAACGCTTCTTGAGAGTGAAAATGGAAATAATGATGATTATTCTTGGGAAAAAACTGTAACAATGACTGATGATGACAATAAAATTCAAACGATTAATCTTTTAGTAAAGGAAAATGAAACTGGAAATAATGTTTCGTCAGAAATTGTTGTAAATTATAACGAAATGAACGCTTCTTGCACTTCTATTTACGAAAATACTAGTGACAAAACAAACGGCGATATTTCTTATGAAATTTCAGCAGAAGATACACAAGGCGACATTGAAAGCCTTATTCCAGCAGAAATTGATGAAGGCTTTAAAAAGATTATCGCACAAGTTATCTATAAGGCTTTCCATTAAAAGATATTTTAAGCTTGCCACCCAGGCAAGCTTTTTTTTATTTATATCCCCTATATCTGTCATACTAAAAATGTAGTATGTGAAAGGGGAAAAATTATGCCAAATTATAAAAATAATGCAGAAATTAATAATTTAATTTATCAACATGTAAATCAACTTGTAATAAATAAATATACAAACGATACATGGGATTGTGATTATTTAAATAAGATTGATAGAATGTCAGAAGCAAAAAAAGTTTCTTCACTTTATTTTAAAAAGAATGACTTTAATTCTATTGGTGGAATTAAAAATGAAGATGCTTTTATAGATTACATAGCAAAGCAAATTGATAAACTTATTCCTTTGTTTTGTTTTATGCATACAAATAAAGGCTTATCTGAAAGATATAATTCTATTCTTACGAGAAGAATATTTAATTCACATGATAAGAATTATTTTCCCTGTACAGAAAATCTGCTTTATGTTTACGAACATGATTTTTCAAAAGAAAAAGAATATATTAAAAAGACAAAAGTTACAATTAATCAGTTAAGTTTTTTAAAAAAGCTTTCCGATGAACAAGGTTTTGTCATAATAAACAAAGAATATATGACATTGGAAAATGCTAAAAATTTAATTTCTTATTTAAAAGGAAATCTAGAACACGAACCAAGATTATTTAACTTTTTTATGATAACAGTTTAATTTGAGGTAAAAAACATGGCAAATAACGTATTAAACAAAACAAGTGATTTTAAAAAAGATATGCAAAAGAAAATAGATGATTTATCTACAAAAGCATATAAATTTTATCGTACAACAAATGAAAAATATAAAAGTATAATGGACGGAAGCAACAAAAATAAAGAAGAAAAGAACAAAGAAAAAGACTTCCGTAAAAAAACAGATAACGATTTTGATAGCATGGGCTATAAAGAAAATGAATTTGCAGGCGAATATAATGTAGATAAAGACGGAATAGCACTTGATAGTGCACGTACAAACTTTTCTGTTATCGATAAGGATGAATACGTGGCACCAATTCAGCATTTAAGTGCAGTTGAAATTATTGAAGATTTCTTAAAGTCAGAAGATAAAGACATAGTTTTTGAAGAAAGCGATAAAAAAAGCAAAGAACCAAAAAAATATGACGAAGCACGTATAAATCAGGCAAAAGCATTTGAAACTGAATTTAAAGACCACGAAGGCTTTGGTTTTAACGCACTTACAAAAGAATTGCAGGATGCTTTAAAGCTTTCAGATGGAAGTGGAAGAACTTATCCACAAAGTAAAGAATCACGTTTCCGTTATGAACAATTAAATGTTATAATTGAAGCATTTGGGGGCGATAAAGAAAGTCTTGACCGTCTCGGACAAGATTTTAATAACGCACTTTCAGAAAGATTTTGTAAAACAATAAGCGATTATTTAAAAGGTGATATCAATAAAGAAACTGCTTGTAATAATTTATTTATGGGCGTACACGGAATAAATAGTGAAGAAGTTCCAAAGGATATGTCAAGACAAAAGATGATAAACCTTTGTGCTATGTCAAACCTTGGAATGGAACCATCACTTTACTATGATATCAATAATACAGAAATCAACAGTATTAATGATGTAATAAAATCTGGTGATAATATTAATGTTCCAGAAACAATTACAAAAAATTCACTTGCAAATATTTTTGAAAAAACAAGAAAAGAAGGCGACCAAATAAAAGACCTTGAAACTTCACAAAACGGCGGTGCAGGAAAAACACTTCTTTTTGAAAACGCAGAAAATGGAAATGTTGATGTATTTTTAGATACAATGGGTGACACATCACTTATTGCAACACAAAAAGATAATGGCGAATTTTTAAAAGATGGTATGGAAAAAGCACTTATTCAAACCTTTATGTCAGATAAAGCTGTAAATGCTGAACTTGAAGGAAGAGGCGAAAATACACTTCAAAAAGACATCGAAAAGGCAACTATTGAATCAAGACGTGATGGTCTTGAACATAAAATGTCCGACTTTGAACTTGCTGCATATAACAAAGAAGTGGAAGCAGCACTTGAAAATCACCAAAAACTTGTTAATCAATATTCAAATCAATAATTTTTTAAAGCTGCTAAAAGCAGCTTTTTTAATTACTATATAAATATCATATTATTAATATAACAATTTCCTATGAACAGACAGGAGGAAAAAATGGGATTTTTTAAAAAATTATTAGGAATAGAAGACTATACAAGCCCAAGTTTTCAAAGATATATGGACGATGAATACGATTCTTATCAGACCCTTGAAGAAAAACAGGCAATATTTAAAGATATTTTATTTAATCAAGCGCCTTCAAAAGAAGAATTCATGAAAAAAGTAAAAGAAAAAGAAGAAAAAGAAAAAGCAAAATATAAATCGCCATATTTAGAAAAATATGAGCAATTCATGAACGAAGCAAAAAAACATGGATACGACCATGAACTTATGAAGACAATTCATCAAGGTCCATCGCTTTTTGATGTTAAAAAACTTGACAGAATTTCAAGATTAGAACGTTCCTTTATTGAACACACTGGTTTTAATAAAGATGCTTTTCCTGCTAATACAGAACTTTTTTATCTTGATGATATTTTTTCAGAAATTTATACAGCTGAAACTTATCAAAATAAAAAAGAATTCTTTGGACAATATCTTGACGAATACCTTCACAAAAAGGACGTTGAAAAATGCTGTATAAAACTTGGTCAAGAAGATTTTTTATATGCATATAAAAATAATATAGAAGCAGATGCTGTTGAATATAATTTTTTACTTGTAGATAAAAATAATAACGTAAAAGATAAGATTATCTACGAAGAAAATGGAAGAACAGTAAATAACTTTGAAAAACTACTTGCTATTTTACAGATGGAAGTTGAATATCTTGATTTAGCACATAAAAAAGAATTCAAAGATATAGGAGATATAAACCCTGAAATTTATACAAATCCTAATCTTCCATATTCTGACAGAATTTATATAAAAAATCAAATCTTAATAGATTTATATGAATCTAGAAAATACGATGATGATTCGCTTGATATTTTTAGAGATTGCCTTGAAAGGAATAAAGATATCGGCTATATTCTTAATCCTTCTTACACAGCAGAGCAAAGAAGTATAGTTTTAAAAATCGTAGAAGATTATAAAAATAATCCAACAATTCTAAAAAATCTTAGAGATTTTAGCGTAAAATACGGTACACATTTTGACAAACGTTTTTCACATAATCAATTTGGCTATGTTTTAGAATGCGTACAAAATAATGATATAGAAAAATTCAATGAACCAGAAAAACTTGCACAAATGGACCTGGAAGGTTATAAAGACTTTGCACTCCACTCTACAACGAATTCTTATGAAATTACACCAGAAAATTCTAACAGAGCATTTGTAATCTATAAGGATAATGAAAAATATCCTGAATATGATGAATTTAGACTTGAAGAAATTGAATTCGATGAAAATGGTAAAAAAATAGGTCAATTCCTTGTATATGAAAAAAGAGACGGAAAAGAAACACCTGTTGACGGGTTAAATAGTTTCTTAGCAGAATGTGAAAAGGCACATATTGATCAAGATAGTCTGACCTTCTTTAATAATGTTATAAAAGAAGTAAGTGAAACAATTAGTGATGTCAACAAGCATGGACATGTTCATTTTATATATACAGAAGATAGTTCAACAATACAAATAGAAGGTATTCGTTCAGAAAAGAAAGAGCTTACAGAAGAAGACCAGATGGCTATTTTCCTTGGCGGACAACAAAATGCAAATACGATAGATGAAGAAACTGCTGGCATTGTAATTTCGCTTATTAAAGATAATGAAATTAAAGTTTTATATTCTGATGCTAAAAATGCTGATGCTATGTTTGAAACAAAAGATGAAGCGCTTTCCTATATACTTAATGAACACGGCAGTTTTACTAATAAGCATGATGTTAGAAATATGCCAATTTCATTAAATAAGAACAACACATTAAGTGAAAACATTGAAAAAGAAAAAAATCTTCTATACAAAGAAAAATACAAATCAATTTCACAAAAAAAGCTCGAACAAATGATGAATTTTGCAATGAAAAAGAAAAAACACTCTATTTTATCTTCTCAAGACGACAAAGTTTCACTTCTTTTCGAGCCTTACAGTAAAAAAGATGCAGAAGGTAATATGTATAATAACTGCAATATATATAAAATAGAAGACGGCGAAAAAACACCGCTTTATGTCAGAAATTTAGACGAAAAAGGAATGGAACACATAACAGGCGATATAGAAGATGCTTTAAATGTTTTACTTGATAACGATTTCGCACTTCAAGACACAAATGATGAAATAGCAAGAAGACTTGCACGATAAGACCAATTCCTTGGTCTTATTTTTTTTGTATTTTTAAATATTTTGTGTTATAATTACAAAAAGCATATTTATATTGAACAAAAATATTTAGAAGAAGGGAGAAATTAATAAAATATGCCAAAAGTAAAAAAAGACACTGGTACAACTGTTAGTGGAAAAGACTATTTACGTGAAATACCAGACGGTGCCATTGAACGAGCTTTGAACAACAATGCAGATTTAACACCTGTTTTATACCTTTATGGTGCAGAAGCCTGCGGATATAGTTCGCCGTTCAATCAAGTTGAGGATTTTGCTTATGTAGTCCATGGATGTTCAGAAGGAAATGGAAAACCACAAAAAATAAAGGGTGATAATTATGTAAATGATATTTGCAAATATTGTGGTAAAAAACTTTCCAGTTCTTATCATCAGCCAAGAATTTCAACAAACGAATATAAAAATTCTGCGATGTATTCCAGAAGTTATTCAGAAAGCCTTAAATTAAATGATTTGGTTTACATATCACAAAAAGAAGGCGAAGAGGATACGACGCTTATTAGGCTTGTAACAAGTTCAGTAGGCTATGAAAAAGACAGAAAAAAACCAGGCGAATATCTTATAAAAACAGTTTCTGACGTAAAATCAGCAATCGAAGTTATTCCTGGTATTTCCGTTAAAGGATATCGTGTTCTTAAAAGAAGTATTAAAGAATCAAGTGCTTTCGAAGCAATGAATATCAATACACAAACAATAAATTCAAAATGGACAAGAGATTTTGCCTATGAAGATTCATTTTGTTTTGAAGATTTTTTGCATAAGCATAAAATTTTCAGTGAACGTACTGGTATTCGCGCAGCACTTAAATGCTACCCATCAGATATGAATCATATTAATAATGATCCATTTATGCTTCTTCATCTTTGTATGATTTCTGAATACCCTGTACTTGAAGCGCTTGTAAAGATTGGCTACTCAAAACTTTACTTTGACCTTGTAAAATCTTTCTATAATGCACAAAGCAAAATAGAAATCTTACAGACAGTAAAATTCTATCAACAGCTTTTTAACGTTACAAGTAAAGGTTCAATGGGACTTAGAATCCCCACCTACATCGGTGAATACCTTAAAGGTAAAGGTGCACCAATTCATGAATATTTGCTGTGGTGTAACATTTATGAATTGCAGCCAATGTCTAAAGAACAGTTTAATAAATACATAGAAACAATAGAATACATTCCTATTCTTTCTTCAAGAGCCTTGTCTGTAATGCCAAATATCATAAAATATGGCTACACAATAGAACAGGCAACAAAGTATATCTTTAAACAGTTCTTATTCCTGCAAAAGAAAGGTGAAAAGAATAAGGATTGCATGTATCTTGCAAAATATATGCATGACTATCTTACAATGTGTGAATTTTTGGAAATTACACCAAATAAATTCCCACCAAGTTTGATACAATCACACGATGAAGTAGCAAAACTTAAGAAAAGTTCAATTTCTATTGCTGCGGCAAATAAAATTAAGAGCATTGGTCAAAGTACACAGGCATTGCTTGATAGCTTTGTAGACCCAGATAAGCTTACTAAAATGGAAGAAAAATACTTCATTAAAGTTCCTGTTACAGAAGCAGACTTTATAGAAGAAGGAAATCTTCAAAATAACTGTGTAGGCAATTATCATAAAAGGGTTTCAAATGGCAACTGTATCGTATTCTTTGTAAGAAAGAAAGATGAACCTGGTTCATCATTTATTACGGCAGAATATGATTGTCATACAGAAAGACTTGGACAATGCATGTTTGCAAATAACAGAGTAGTAGAAGATGAAGACTTACTTAACTATTGCAAAGTTGCTTGCAGTAGAATTAAGACTGGAATCTTAACTGCTAAAATTGCTTAAACACTAAGCGAGAACGTAATGTTCTCGCTTTTTTAATTTTTTCTTACTTTTTTCGTAAATCCTTCATAATTAACTTGACGATTATAAACACGAAAGGTATAATATAGGTAACGACATAAGGAGGATTTTATGAAACAACTTTATTTTGGCTTTTTAAAGGTGATGCTTAAAATAGCTGATTCTTTAATGTCACTAATCCAAAAAACTCCAAAAATTTTCGCAGGAGTATTTTTATTCTTTGGTATCTTTTCGGCAATAGATATTGGTTTGCAGGGATATCTTTTCGAAGCAGCAAAGGTTTGCGGTGCTTTTGCAGTAATTGCAACAGCCGTTTATTATGTTTCTCTGCTTATTTATAAGCCAATTGGAAGAAAAGTAGAAAAGAGTTTAAATAATATAAGATTAAAACAGCATGATATTAACTGTGGTCTTTATATGCTTGAATATCAAAAGCAGTTAAATTCAACTGATGATATTGATAAAATGCTTTCTTTCAAAGAACTTCTGGAAACAAATATTTTACTTTCATCACTTAAATATCGTGTAAAGATGCTTTTTGACGATGCAAAAATTCTTAATTACGAGAATATTTTAGACAGTGGACTTGCAGTTGGTAATGCGCTTTGCTTTTCTGGTAAGGGTAATGTCAAAAATAAGGAAAAAGATAAAGAACAAAATCAAAATGAATTCGTAATCGACGCAGACGCATTCATTAAAGAATTTGATGAATACTGTAAGAATGAAGATGACGTTTACAATCAGATTAAGTTCATCAAAGACCGTCAGAAACAGATTAAAGAAAATCTTGATGAAAACAAGGAATAATTTTTCTTTTTTTTAAAGCGCCTCGGCGCTTTTTTTTATTGTCTTTATGATAAAAACGTCATATTGAGTTTTGTATGATTTTTTTTAGAAAGGAAAAATAAAAATGAAAGAAGATTTAAAAATGGCAAAGCCAATACTTTTATATATGCCATTTTATCTATTATATTTTAAATTAATAGAATCATTTACAACAAGAAATTTTCATGATACTGGAATTTTTCTAGATACACTTATTCCATTCAACAAATATTTCATTATTCCTTATTTTTTATGGTTTATATTTGTTCCTGTTTTTGGAATTTTGATATTTAAAAAAGATAAAAAAGAATTTTTAAATTTTCAGATACTTCTTATTTTAGGAATGACTTTGTTTTTATTTATTAACACATTCTTTCCAACAAAAGTTGAACTTAGAAGCCTTTGTATGTATGAAAATGATATTTTTTCAAATATGATAAGATATCTTCAAAAAATAGATACGTCAACAAATGTATTTCCAAGTATCCATGTTTATAATTCAATTGTTACTATGATTTGCTTTTGTAGATGCAAAACAAAATCATTAAAAGATTATATATATAAATATATTAATATAATAATATGTATATTAATTATTCTTTCAACAATGTTTCTAAAACAACATTCGATTTTAGATGTTGTTTTCGGAATACTTATGTTTAATGTTTTTGATATTTTTGTTAAAAAATCAGAAAAAATAGAAAAATATGTAGAAAATTACGCAATTAATAATTAAAAGAGAGTTTCACGCAAAACTCTCTTTTTTTCGCTCTTTTTTAAAAATATGATATACTTAAATTATTATTATTTTAGATTTTCTTTATTTTTTGTTTATTTTTTTTATTTAAAACTTATAAAAACAGTTGACAAAAGATTTTGAAAATGCTAAAATCTTAATATCTAAGATATTTAAACTATAATTTTAAACAGGAAAACGCTGGTTTTCCTTAGAAAGGATTTTTATGAAGAGAGTAAAAAGGTTTTTAGGATTGCTTCTCGCATTTCTTTTGGTATTTAATGTAGTACCATCTTATGCAGAAGAAGACCCAGACAACTCAACGGAAGAAGTAGTTGTTGAAACCGTTGAGGAAGTAACAGAAGAAGAAACAGAAGAAGAAAAAGAAGAAGTAGTAGAACCAGAAGTTCCTATCGTTGAGGAAAAGGTTGCTGGTGATACTGTTATAGAAAATGAGGATATTCCACCAGAAAATCCTACTGTTCCAGAAGAAACGCCTCCTGAACAGGTCTACGAAGAAAAAGTTGCTGGTGATAACACTGGTAGCGGCGACCCCCACGAAGGACATACGATTCTTACAGAAATTAAAGATGACTATGAAATTAAAACTTGTTACGAATGTAACGAAGTAATTTCAAGAACGTATGTTGGTTGCGAACATGAATGGGAAGTTGTATACGATATTCCTGCTACATGTGACGAATATTCAGTACTCCTTAGAACATGTAAAAAATGTGGAAAAAATGAAGTCACACAGGGTACAGAATATGGTGAACATACTTTTGAAGCAATAACTACTGTTCCTGCTTCTTGTACAGAGCAAGGTTATACATACTACCGTTGTTCAACTTGTCACAATGCCGATAAGAAAGACGATTACACAGCACCGCTTGGACACGACTATCAACTTGTAGACGAAGAACATGATGGCATTATCGTTCATTTAAAAAGATGTTCTAGATGTAATAATACAATCGTCGTTGGTAGTGACCTTGACCATCACGTACACATTTACAATGGTGTAATTACAAAAGAGCCTTCTTGTACAGAAGATGGTATTAGAACATATACTTGTGTATCTGCTGATTGCGATGGTAGTGAAGGTGCTACTTATACAGAAGTCATTCCTAAGTTCGAACACCTTTATGACTGGCGTGTACTTGAAGAACCTTCTTGTGTAGAACCAGGTTCTAAAACACAGTATTGTAGATATTGTGGTGCTGTTGGCGAAACAGAAGAAATCCCAGCCCTTGGACATAAATATAATGAATACGGACTTATGGAAGTAATCACACCGCCTGATTGCTATCATACTGGTATTAAAGTTGCTAAATGCTCAGTTTGCGGTTATCATGATGAACGCGAAATGCCAAAAACAAATCACGAATTTATTGAAGAAATTGATAGACGCGAATCAACTTGTACAACAAAAGGTTATATTACTTATCAGTGTGAAAACTGTTCTGATACAAAGGATGTAGAACTTCCACTTGCAGACCATACTTGGACAACAGACTCTAAGGCTGCAACTTGTACAGAAGCAGGTTACACAAGAGATTACTGTACAGTTTGTGGTGCAGAACAGAATAAAGTAGTAGTTCCTATGATTGAACATAACTATGAACTTGTTTCTTCAACACCTGCAACTTGTACAGAAGCTAGCACAGAAGAATATCGTTGTACTGTTTGTGGCGACACAAAGACAGAACATTCAGTAGAAGCAACTGGTCACAATATGAGTGACTGGACTGTTACAAAGACGCCTACTTGTACAGTAACTGGTATTGAAACAAAGACATGCCAGAACGCAGGTTGCACATACGTTGAGACACGTGAAGTAGAAAAACTTCCACATTCATATGAATGGGTCGTTACAACAGAACCTACATACACTTCAACTGGTGTTAAATCACATAAATGTACAGTTTGTGGTGATGTAGATGATACAATGGTACTTGAAAAGATTGACCATGAACATAATTACGGTGAAGGTACAGTGGTAACAGCACCTACATGTCAGACAGAAGGCGTTGGAACACACACATGTACTATTTGTAATGAAACAAGTAACTATGTAATTCCAAAGGTTGGTCATAGTTACGGCGAAGCACAGGTTGATAGAGCATCTACTTGCGTAACACCTGGTCAGTCTTCACAGAAATGTATCTGGTGTGGTATTGTAGACGGAAATTCAATTACAGCACTTCCACTTGCAGACCATACATATTCAGATGAATATACAATAGATGTACTTCCTACATGTACAGCAGAAGGTTCTAAGTCAAGACATTGTACAGTTGATGGTTGTACTTCAACTACTGATGCAACTGCAATTGAAAAAATTGACCACGTTATGGAAGAAATTTCCAGAACAGAACCTACATGTACAGAAGATGGTTCTATTAACTATAAATGTAGAAATTGTGATGAAACATCATCTACACCTATTGAAAAATATGGACACAATTATGTTGCAAACGTAACTGCTCCTACATGTACAGCAGAAGGTTTCACAACATATGTATGTTCTAAATGTAACGATACTTATACAGACGATACTGTTTCTGCACTTGGACACAATCCATCAGAAACACCTGCAACAGAAAATATTATTAATCCTACATGTCAGGCAGAAGGTTCATATGATGAAGTAACATATTGTACAAGATGTAATACTGAACTTTCAAGAACTAATAAGACAATTGAAAAAATTGCACATACACCTGGTGCACCAGTTCATGAAAACGAAGTAGAAGCAACTTGCACAACAGACGGTTCATACGATGAAGTAACTTATTGTACAGTTTGTGGTGACCTTCTTTCAACCACACCTAAGACTGTTGAAGCACTTGGTCATAATTACAATAGTGTAACCACTGACCCTACATGTACAGAAGATGGCTATACAACACACGTTTGTGCTAGATGTAATGATACTTATACAGATTCAACTGTTCCAGCACTTGGACATGTACCATCAACACCAGTTCATGAAAACGAAGTGGCTGCTACATGTACAGAAGATGGTTCATACGATGAAGTAATTAATTGTACTAGATGCAGTGTAGAAATTTCAAGAACACCTGTTACAGTAGAAGCGCTTGGACATGATGTTGTAGATACAGTAGTTGCACCTACATGTACAGAAGACGGATATACAAAGCACGTTTGTTCTAGATGTAATGAAGAAACTATTGATACAACTGTTCCTGCAACAGGACATACTCCTGCTCAATCAGTAGAAGAAAACAGAGTTGAACCTTCTTGTACAGAAGATGGTAGTGTAAATGACGTTGTGCGTTGCGCTACATGTAACGAAGTAATTTCTTCAACACCAAGAACAATTACAAAACTTGGTCACGAAGCAGGCGCAGTAGTTAGTGAAAATACAATTCCTGCTACATGTACAGAAGATGGCTCATACGACGAAGTAACATATTGCACAAGATGTAATACTGAACTTTCAAGAACAAATAAGCCAATTACAAAGCTTGGTCATATCGAACAGGCACCTGTTGAAAGAAATAAAATTGACCCTACATGTACAGAAGATGGTAGTGTAGATAAAGTTGTATATTGCGCAAGATGTAACCAGGAAGTTTCAAGAACACCTGAAACAATTCCAGCACTTGGACATGACGTTGTAGATACAGTAGTTGCACCTACATGTACAGAAGAAGGTTATACACTTCATAAGTGTTCAAGATGTGAATATGAAACAACTGACACACCAACTGAAAAAATTGCACACGAACCTGCTGAGTGGGTTGTTACAGTAGAACCTACATGTACAGCAGTAGGAACAAAAGAACTTCATTGCAAGGTTTGTGATACACTCCTTAATACAGATGAAGTAGCAATTAACCCTGAAAACCATACATTTGCAGAAGAATCTACTATCAAGGTAGCACCTACATGTACCAAAAAGGGTGTTAAGACCCTCACATGTACAAGTTGCAATATCCAAAAAGATGTAGAAGTTGATGCACTTGGTCATACATTTGACAAAGGCGTAGTTACAAAAGAAGCTACATACGACGCAGAAGGCGTTAAGACATATACATGTACTGTATGCGGCGAAACAAAGACAGAAACTATTGCAAAGCGCGTAAGACCTAGCGAAGAAAAGTCTTCTGATAATAGTTCTTCAAATAATGAAGAAAGCACTTCATCAGAAGTAACCGCTGCACCAGTAGCACAGACACCTGCTCCTGTACAAACACCTGTACAGGAAGTAGCACAGACACCTAATCAGAATACAGAAAATCAGGAAACACCTGCACAGACTCCAGAAGCAGCAGCAATGCTTCCAGATGCATCAGCAAAGGTAGACGTTTCTAACGACGAACTTCTTGAAGACGTATTCACAAAGACAGGTGAAACTGTTACAGCAGAAGTTACAAGTCTTGAACTTTCAAAAGATGTACTTACTGCAGCAAAAGAAAATAATAATACTATCGTTCTTAAATCTAACGGCTATTCATGGACAATCAACGGTAGCGATATTGAAAATCCACAGGACATCGACCTTGGTGTTGTAGTTGGAACAAATAATATTGCAACAGAAGATATCCAGGAAATTGCAAACGGTAATGACTTCATCCCAGTAGCACTTAATTACGAAGGTGAATTTGGATTTACTGCTACACTTGCAATTGACGTAGATAATAAATACGAAGGTAAGACAGCAGTTCTTTATTACTTCAATAACGGAGTATTCGAAGAAATGGGCAGAACAGTTGTTACAGACGCTTCTGCATCATTTGACTTCGTACACGCTTCTGAATACGTAGTTGTATTTGAAGAAACAGCAGCCAAAGTTAAGGAAGCAGTAGAAGAAACTGTTGAAAAAGCTAAAATTACAAGTGCCGCTTCTGAGACCGTTACAGAAAAGACAAATAATTATGTAATCTTTGCAGCAATCGTTATAGTTCTTCTTATCCTTGTACTTGCAATTCCTGCAATCGTATCAAAGAAAAGAAAAGAAAACGAATAATTTTTAAAGGGCTACCGAAAGTAGCCCTTTTTATTTTTTAAAAATTCTTTTCACTTTTTATTAAAAATATCATATTAAGTACAATAATTAATATTTTGGTGTTTTTTGAAAGGCAAAAAGATGGTAATTAAGAAAAAATATACTTTTGTTCCGCCTTGTCCCAGATGCGGTTCTTTAAAAACTGGATATAAAGTTTTTTGTCAAACTGAAAAAGAATGTAATGAAGTAATATATAAAGGACTTTTAAACGGTGAACTTGTAGAAGGAACTTTAAATTTTAATGATATCTATGGTGATACAAATCTTTTTTGTAAATCTTGCGGTTCTAGGTGGTTTGGTAAAACAGAAGAAAAAAGATTAACTTTTGAAGAAAGAATGCAAGAAAAAGAAAACCGCGGTATTACCGATAAAGTTATAGAAGAATACAGTATAATAGAACTTAATTATTTTGAAAGAAAGAAGGTCCAAAAGGAACTTAAAAAACAGAATAAAAAACTTGAAAAGAAAAAGCAAAAAAATAAACAAAATAGTAAAAAAATACGAATTAAACAATAATTTTTTTTAAAATATGCTTGCTTTTTTGGTAATAATATTATATAATGTTTTTATAAAAATGAACTTTTAAGGAGGATTTTATGAAGAAGAAATTACTTAGTATTTTGATGATAGGAACAATGCTTGCGGTTACAGTTACAGGTTGTGGTAACAAAAAGCAGGCAGAAACAGAAAATGAAACACAGACAGTTACAGAAGAGTCTTCTGAAAGTACTGAATATGCAATTGTAAAAGATAACATTAAAGTAGGTCAGTACAAGGGTATTTCTGTAAATGGTTATGATACAAGCGTAAGTGAATCAGACATAGATTCATTTATTGATTATGTATTACAGTATACAGCTGTATCAGAAACACCAGCAGAAACTACTAGTGAAGATGCAGAAACAGAAGCCAAAACAGAAACCGAAGAGACAAAAGAAGAAGTTGTAGAAGAAACTGCTGGCGAAGAAGCAACTGCAGAAACAACCAGCACAGAAACCTTGACACACGAGCAGCTCACAGATGAACTTGTAGTTAAAATTTCAGATGGGCAGTATTCAAATGTTGCCGATTATCGTGCTTATGTAAAAGACGTTATTAAAGCACAGAATGAATCTTACTACACAGATACAATTAAAAATGACCTGTTTGAAACAGTTCTTAAATCATCAGTTCTTGGAACTTATTCAGAAGATGACCTTGCAAGATATGTAAAGTACGCTAATGAATACTACGCAGAATATGCTGAATATCTTGGAATTGACCTTAATACTTTTATTACTGAAAACTTAGAGCTTGAATCAGAAGATAAATTTAATGAATTCGTACAGAACGAAGCGCGTGATAATCTTCTTCGTGAATATGTAATTAACGCAATCGCAGAAGCAGAAGGAATTTCTATTACAGACACAGAAATCAATGACGAAATTAAAAAGTACATTGACCAGGGTTATTTTGCAACAGAAGAAGAAGTTCTTGAATATATTTCAAAGGACGAAATTGGACTTAACCTCAAGTACTACAAGATTCTTGAAATCATCTATGATAATGCAAATGTAGTTCCATTTACTGCAAGTGATGCAAATGCAGAAGCTATTGAAGAAACGCTTGAAACAGAAACTGTAGAAGATGCATCAGATGAAAATGTTGAAGTCGTTGAAGAACAGGCAGAAGAAGTAACAGAAGAAGTAACAGAAGACGCTTCCACAGAAACTTCAAACTAAAAAAATAAGTAAAAGCATCGGATTTTTCCGATGCTTTTTTTGTGCCTAAATAACATATTTTATTAAAAAATATTTTTTAAAAACTT
>JAEEGL011366741.1_pt1 | contig 17840 bp, 12 predicted proteins | sample 9134231 | NCBI WGS metagenome assembly JAEEGL01 (sample SAMN16246548, study PRJNA631951) | gut metagenome | biome: gut microbiome; feature: rumen; material: fiber-attached | host: Bos | place: Iran: Karaj | collected 2018-10 | reverse complement strand
GGGGAGCGACCCTCCGAGGACCGTCCGGTCGTAGGTCGGGGAGATGGCGCCGTCCGGAGTCCCGTCCTTCCCGCCGATGTCCAGATACTTGATGTCGCCGGGCTGTGAGTTGTTGAGTTTTGGAGACGATGCTAAATCGGCGCTTGTCTGGAAAAGTCCGTCACTCCGGTAACCGTACCATGCCTGGTATTCCGTATGGGACTGGATAATCTTGCCGCCGATCAGTTTCTGGTTGTTCCCGATGAAGCCCATCATCGACTTGTAGTCGGAGAGGTGGACGCTGGCGCCGTAACTCAAGTCGCCGACCGTGTCATTCCAACTCAATGAAACCTCCCATCCCCTTGTGTACATGTCACCGGCGTTGTTGTCTGGTGCCTCATATCCGGTATAGGTCGGGATATCGACCTTGATCAGCATGTCCCGCGTGATTTTGCGATATATATCACCCGTGAAGCGCAGCCTGTCCTGGAACAAATTGAAATCCAATCCTATATCGTAAGATTCCGTGGTCTCCCAGGTAAGGTCTTCCAAGACCATCTGGCTGGAAAGAAAGCCTTGGAGTGCGGATACGGTCGTACTGGTCCCGGTGTAGCCGAGAACGCTGTTGGACTGCATCGTGGACTGGTAAGGATAGTTGCCGATCCGGTCGTTCCCGAGTTGTCCGTAGGAAGCCCTGAATTTGAGGTATGACAGAATGTTTTTGGCACCCTGCATAAAAGGCTCTTCCGTCAGGACCCAACCTGCCGAGACGGAAGGGAAAAAGCCCCATCTTTTCCCCTTCCTGAAGCGGGCGGAGCCATCGGCCCGGAAATTTGTCTGTAGGTAGTATCTGTATTTATAATTGTAATTCACTCTGCCGAAAAAGGATTTATAGGCATTTTCGTACGGTGAATTGTCCACGCCCGAAGTCATATACTCCGTCGAACCCATGGACAGGTACGGGTAGTTGGTAAAATCAAATTGCCCCCTGCCGGCATAGATGTCATGATAATTGTAATAGTAGCTTTCGAAGCCGGCCATTGCGGACAAATGATGGCTCTTGCTCTTTCCCAGTTCGGTCTGATAATTGGCAAATAACTGGGTGGTATGAGAGTAGCTGTTTGCTCGTTTCTCTTTCAGGTCTGTGGTCTCGGCCCCCTGCAGAAAACTTGCATATGCCGTAGGGTTGTTCCAGGGAGTATAGGCGACTGCGATATTGAACTCTTTTCCGATATTTGCGTGATATTCAGGGATAAAGGCGACTGTTATCTTCAGCCCCTTGAGAGGAGAGACAACAAGGGAAGCCTTTCCGCCGGCGCTGAATCGGTCGGATTTCTTGGTTCCGCCTTCCATCATTTTCCCATAAGGATTGATGCCTTCTTTTCCGGAAGCGATCCGGCCGTCGGACCATTCCGCGGCAAAAGTGGGAGGCATGTACCGCATCGTATTGGAAGGGCTGTAATAGGGGTTGACGGCCGCCGTTTTTTTCAGGTTTACATCCAAGGTCGCAGTCAGCCACTTGGAAATCTTGATATCATTGTTTGTCCTGACCGTGAAACGTTTCCAGGACAGATTCCGCTTGAAGAGACCGTCCACGTCATCATAGCCGAGGCTGATACTTGTTTTAAGGTTTTTTCCGCCGGCGCTGATTCCCAGATGGTGACGGTGCCGGAGGGCATGGGTCTTCAGTATCATCCCGAGCCAGTCGGTGTCTGGATAGGCGTCGGGGTTCTGGGAGTGAAGGGCTGCATAATTCTCAATAGTTTCCTTTGAATATGCACTATACAGGCCGACAGCGGTATTGTCGTTGTAAAGCTGTTCATTCTGGGCGGCCATATACCCTGTCGCGTCCTCATATTGGGGCATCTCCGTAGGAAGATCGACCGACAGGGAATAGGAATAGTTGACGCTGGTTTTTTCTTCATATCTGGCCCTTTTGGTTGTGACCAGAATGACTCCTGCAGCGGCCCTGGAACCATAAATGGCGGCCGAGGAAGCGTCTTTCAGGACGGAGATGTCTTCCACGTCGGACGGGTTGACGTCGTCCATCGAGCCGGGGGCCCCGTCGATGATCACAAGGGGAGCGCTTTCCTGCATGGAGGTAATGCCCCTGATACGGATCGTCCCCTGCGCACCCGGAGCGGAGTTCGTGCGAGTGACGGTAATTCCGGGAAGCGCACCCTGCAGTGCGGCGGTTACCTGGTTCGTATTACGCTGCAGGATGGTCTCTCCGCCGAGATTCGCAATCGCTCCAGTCAGGTCTCTTTTCTCCATCGTGCCATATCCGACAACCACAGATTCTGTCAGCAAGTGCAAATCTTCTTCCATGATGACGTGGAACTCGCGACGTCCCTCCATTCTGACAGACTTGTCCTTGAAACCCAGAAATGAGAAGATGATTTCCTGGTCAAGAGCCGGTTTGGCCGGTAATTCCAGTCTGAACCGACCAGCCTGGTCAGCCATGGTCCCGAACACTTTTCCATCCGGAGTCCGCACAAGCACGGAAGCACCGGCAAGAGGAGTGGCATCCGGCGTGGAGATATCTCCGGACACAACCGTGCCCTTGGGAGGAGCGGACAATGAGCCTTCGGTCATTGAATTCTCCTGGTTATCAGGTGCTTCCTTCTTCTCAAGGATGATGATTCTATCGACGACTTTGTATTTGAGGTCAGGCAGGAGTGTCGCAAGGATATGGCTCAGCGGTTCATCCTCCACCCGGATGCTCACCGTCTTATCCGTATCGACATCCCGGCTGTTGTAAAAGAAAGAGTAGTCGGTCATTTCCTCGATTCGGGTGAGTACGCTGCGAATGCTGCCATCATCCACGGAGATGGAGACGCGTGGCAATTGGGCGGACAGCGGACATGTAAGCAGGAGGAGGATAAAACATAGGCCCGATGTGAGTAAGGCTGTTCTGGTGCGCATAATGAAACTGTTTGATTAATAGATATTAACAGTAGTGCCGTCCTGCCATTCCCAACGAATTCCTGTCAATTCTCCGATTACTGGCAGTATCTCGTCCAGGGATTCGTTCTTGATGGTCATTGTCAGCAACACGCTCTTATTGGTAAGTATGTTGAGTCTGATGCCATACCAGTGGGAGAAACAATCCGCGATATCCTCCAGCGAGACATCTTCCAACACGAGTTTTTCGTTTTTCCACGAAGTGTGGTTTTCTGCCTTTGTACTGCTGACCTCCCAGTCTCCGCCCTTCCCCCGTGTCACACATTGGCCGGGAAGGATATTCATATCCTGCATCCGGCGGGCTGATACTTTGACGGAACCTTCTTCAAGATAAGTTGTTACCCGATTGCCTTCGTAAGCGGAAACCGTGAATTGTGTCCCCAGTACGGTTACGTCCAACTCCGGCGTTTTTACGATAAACGGTTTTTCTTTGTTCTTGGCGACGTCGAAATACGCTTCTCCTTCGAGGGTGACGACTCTTTTGCGGCGGTTGAATCTGTGATCGTAGGTGAGGCGGCTGCCCCTGTTCAGGCAGACCGCGGTTCCATCCGGCAACGTAAAGTTGCCTTTGGAGAATTCCGACGCGACCAGGTTTTCATCATGCCCGGCCGAAATGCTGTACGCGGTCACGACGGCGGCGACGGCAACGGCTGCAGCGGCCGCGAAGGTAATCCACGCCGCCCTCAGCCTGCGGGGTACCCTTCTTTTTCCTGTGGTCAGTTCTATCGGATTCTCCAGTATGGACGAAGGAGCAGGGGAAGTGTCCGTCTCGTCCCATAGTACCTTCAGTGCCTGATTTTTCTCTTCAAAACCTTCTTCGTCGGCGGCCCACTCTTCGAAGGCGGAACGTACTTCATCCTGAAACCCTTCGTGGCAGGCATAGTCCCTGAATATCTTTTCTGTAGTTTTACGTGTCATGCTTGTCGACCTTTTTATCTATAAGATCAACAAGACACGTAAAGTACTTAGTCAGAAATGAAAAAAATCAAGTGAAATTTTCAGAAAAGGCCAGCCGGACATCCGAAAGGGCCTTTGACATGTGTACTTCTACCGTCCGGGTGCTGATTCCCAGCAGGGCGGCGACATCGGCAGTGGTCATGCCGCGTAATTTCCTGAGAATAAAGACGTCACGTCTTTTCTCAGGCATAGTGGACAACGCATTCATCAGAATTACTTCCAGTTCTCTCTCCGTGACGCTTTCGCTTACGCAGTCCCTGAATTCTTCTTTATGGATCTGCATGCGCCTGCAATAACGCTTTTCGATGGCGTTCTTCTGGAACTGCTGCAGAACTTTGTTCCGGGTCATCCGGTATAGATATGCGTTTATGGAATCTACCTTGGATACTAAGGTTCGGGACTCCCAGATTTTGACGAAGATGTCGTGGACAATGTCTTTGGATACTTCATCTTCTTTGGTCAGGGAGAGGGCGAAGCGGAAGATTTTCCCGGCATACTGGTGGTATAACTCGGCAAAGGCGGCGCGGTCACCTTTCCCGATTCTTTCCAGGATGAGTCTTTCCTCTTGCATTGGTGCAAAAATACAAAGTTTTTTAAAGAACACAAATCCCGGAAATTCATTGCAAGTTGTATCTTCGATAATTATGGTGAATTCTAATTTGAAGTGCAACACACTTCAAAAGTCAAAGCTAAATAATTGATTACAATATTCCAACGGTGTCCTGTAACCCAGTGACTTACGGGGTCTGTGGTTTAGTTTCCATTCTATCTCGGCAAGCATCTCATCAGTCAGATCGCTGAAGTCCGTACCCCTGGACCTGTACTGACTGTCGCGTCTTCGTTTACGTCGACCGCGATGCCTGAGGTTACGCGCCAGCTCGTCGTTGCCACGGCGCTTCTCCTATCTCCCTCAGGCTCATCGGCGTCTGCAGCAACGCCTCAATCGTATATCGCTGCTCCCTTGTCAAATGCTTATATCCCATCCTCTGTCGCTTTTCTGGTTATGACAGTAAAGTTATACTGTCAGGCTTCAAAGCGTTGCACTTCAGAATTGAATCCAGCCGGCGTAAATCAAAGTGAAACAAACAGCTCGGCATTGACACTTTTCTTAAGGTGACCAAAAGGTGACCAAATTTGGTGAAGGGAAAAGAATAGACCCTGTAGGGTGCTTGATTATTAGCAACTTACAGGGTCTTTCTTGTGCCCGGAGCGGGAATCGAACCCGCACGGCATTGCTGCCACAGGATTTTGAGTCCAGCGCGTCTACCAATTCCGCCATCTGGGCATGTATGGGATGCAAAGTTATTAAATAATTCGCGCCATGCAAAAAAAATGATATATTTGTAAATCACAAACATATCATAAGCGATGAAGAAGTTTTTCCGTGTTTCCATGGTGGCAATTCTCGCGATTGCCATCTTCTCATGCAAGAAAGAAGGGACTGGCAACGTTTCCTATCAAGCCGTTACGGTTTGGGCCGAAGTCTCCGCATCCGGTGTGAAACTGAGCGGGAAGAAGGGGCCGGATCTCAGCAGCGAGGAGCCCTGGACCCCTTATTTCCTTGTATCCGAGAAGGAAAAGGTGGCCGATGATGCATCTGCGGTAAAAGTAGACGCGACGGTGGACGGGAATGATTTCACCGGTACCGCCAAAGGCCTGGTCAACGCGAAGAAGTATTTCTTTGCCGCGGTGATAGAACAGGGTGGGAAGAAATATGTGGGAGCATCCAAGTCCTTCATGACTGCCGTTGAAAAGGTGAGTCTGAATTACCGGAAGTATTACCTGCCGGTTGGGGAGAGTCTTGAGCTGAAGGCTACGGTATCCCCTGATGGATCCAGCCAGAAAGTTACCTGGAAAAGCAGCAAGGAAGAGTATGCAACGGTCAGTGACGGCGTGGTCAAGGGTATCAAGAAAGGAATGGCTTACATCTATGCTACTTCCGAAGACGGTTTCCGCGAGGCGGCATGTCAGGTAATCGTCCTGGCCCCAGTCCCGTCAAATGCCGTCCACATGGGAACTGCCGTATATTGGATGAAGTGGAACGTGGGCGCCAATTCTGAAGAGCAGAGCGGAAAATACTATGCCTTTGGCGAGATAAAGGCCCGCCCGGCTACCGGCGATTATGAAGGGGTCTATACCTCGCCAAACAGCGGGACGCCGTATCCGACCCTTGCTTTGGAAAATGATGCCGCTTACAGGACTTATGGGGGGAACTGGCGTATGCCCACCAAATTTGAAGCCCAGGACCTTATCGATAACTGTACACTCTCCGAGGATACGGTGAAGGGCGTGAAAGGTATGAGGCTGACGAGTAAAATCAACGGGAAGTCCATCTTCTTCCCCTATGGCGGTTATTATGACCGTGAAACATTCGTGTCCCACGGGAACTCCTCATATCTGAGGACATCCACTTGCGAAGGAAAATCCGGTTACCGCAAAGCCAGTCCGGATGTAATATCCTACAGGAATTATGAAGGTAAGTTGTCATGTAATGTGAGCGCCATGGAATCATCTGGTTATGAGTATAATCAGTATCTCTTTTATGCCATGAACATACGTGCGGTTTATGATGGCTCCAAATAACAGGGCCGGTCGCATAGTCTCCGGAGAAGGGGTCTCGGAAGCAGCGGAATACCTCGGAAGCTTTCCTGAGGTATTCCTTGTATATGACGTTGCAGTCCAGGTCTTTGCACGGAGCCTTTCCGGGAAATTCCCGTTCAGGGCGGAATATGCCCTGGAAACCTCCGAGGAGGCAAAATCGATGGACACCGTCCTCGGGATCTGCCGGTTCCTGATGGATAACGGCGCTTCCCGGAACGCCCTGCTCCTGGCCCTGGGCGGCGGGATAACCACCGACATCTCCGGTTTTGCCGCCGGAATCTACAAAAGGGGGATATCATGCGCCTTCATCCCCACCACCCTCCTTTCCCAGGTGGATGCCGCCATCGGCGGGAAAAACGGAGTCAACCTGGATTCCTACAAGAACATGGTTGGACTCATCCGTCAGCCGGAATTCACATATCTCTGCCCGGAAGTACTTGAAACCCTGCCGGAAAGGGAGTTCCTTGGCGGGGCGGCGGAACTTCTCAAGACCTTCATCATCGGCGACCGGGAGGCTTACCGCGAGGCCGTGGAACTGCTTTCCGGAGGTCGGAGAATCCCCCGGGAAGCCCTTGGAAGCCTTATCCAAAGGGCCGCAGCCATAAAGGAAGGGATAGTATCCAGGGACCTTTATGAAAACGGCGAGCGGCGGCTCCTGAACCTAGGTCATACCTTCGCCCATGCCATCGAGCACCGGGCCATGATAAAGGGGACGGACATCTCGCATGGTGAGGCCGTGGCTATGGGGATAGTGCTGGCCGGCCGTCTTTCGGAGGCCCTGGGCCTTGCCCCGAAAGGCCTCGCAAGTGCCCTGAGGGCCGATTTCAAGGCCGTCGGCCTGCCGGTGGAATCCCCGTTCCCGGTACAGGATCTCAGCTATGCAATGCAAAAGGACAAGAAAGCCGGGGGCAACAAGGTGAATTTTGTGGTTATCAGGAATCTGGGCGATGTGACAACCGTCCCGCTCGGGGTAATGGAAGCCATTGGAAAACTATGATCTGCACCACCATACAGAACCGGAACCTTAAGGAAATCAGCCAGTTGCTCTCTTCGGGTGACATAATGATGGCCGAGATCCGCCTGGACCGCTGCGACCTCTCCCTGGACGAGATATCGGAACTGTTCTCCGGAACCGACGTCCCCCTTGTGGCCACCTGCCGTTTTGTCGAGTGCCGGGATGCCGAGCAGAGGCTTCTCGCGGCAATCACGGCCGGTGCGGCCTATGCCGACCTGGAACTCGAAGCTCCCGCCTCCGTGGGGAGGAAAATCCGGAAGGCCTGTTCGTCGGAGGGGACGCAGCTTATAAGGTCATACCATAATTTCGAGGCCGTCCCGTCAAGGGAGGAGCTTCTGGAAATTGCCGGCAGGTGCGTCCGTTTCGGGGCCGACATAGTGAAAATAGCCGTCATGCCGTCTTCTGCGGAAGATGCCGGAAGGGTGCCTGGTCTCTACTGCGATTTCAGGGATAGGCCTCTGGTGGCATTTGCCATGGGCGAGGCCGGGAAGCATACCAGGATCAGCTGCCTTGCACTGGGGGCCCCCTTCACCTATGCCGCCCTGACCCAAGAGGAAGCCGCCGCCCCTGGCCAGTGGCCTTACAGGGAAATGACAGAGGCTGTTTACGGCTCCAGAAAGTTCCTCCGCTGCCTCGGGCCTCTCAGGATGAACGCCTCCAAGAGTTTCGCCCAGAGGGCCATAATACTCGCGGCCCTTGCCGAAGGGGAATCCCGCCTGGGTGGCTACACCTCCTGCGGCGACAACGCCTCTGCCCTGGCCGCAGCCTCAGCCCTCGGCGCCAAGATCCGCACCGAGATTGAAGACGGACTGGAAACACTTGTCATCCAGGGAGTTGGTGCCGATACCGGCTCAATCGGCATAACGGAGCTCCACGTTGGGGAATCAGGCTTCCTCACAAGGATGATGATTCCGGTAATGGCCGCCACGGCAAGGGAGCCGGTCAGGGTTACCGGTGAAAAGACCCTTCTGAAGAGGCCTCTTGCCGGAGCCCATGACATAATGGCTTCTTTCGGCGTGGCCCTGAGGCCATTATCCGACCTTCCGGCTCCGGAGCGGAAAACCGACTGCCTGGTGCCCCTTGAAGTCCACGGTCCTCTCATCCCCGGTAAGGCCGATATCGACGGCCGGGGCGGTTCCCAGCTGATTTCAGGCCTCCTGACCGCACTTCCGCTTTGCGCGGCCCCTTCCCTCGTCCACGTAAATGAACCTCGCAGCATCCCATACATGTTCATCACCCTTGATGTCATGCGGGAATTCGGCGTGAAAGTCCAGAGCGAGATGGAAGGCGACGACCTCTTCCTGGACGAAGGGGACTGGTCGCATTGCACGGGAATCACCTTCAGGATACCGGCCCCGTGCCGGTACAAGGGGACCAGCATGATGCTTGAAGGCGACTGGAGCGGAGCCGCAAATTTCCTCGTGGCCGGTGCCATTTTTGGCGAGGCCCTTGTGGAAGGTCTTGATACAAAGTCGCTTCAGGCCGATTTCTCGATAGTGGATATCCTTACGTCGGCCGGGGCCTGCATGTCGTGCATGGAACCTGGCGAAGGTCTTCCCAGAGGGGGTGTCCATTCCCAGATGGCGCCGCTCACCGCCTTTGATGCCGATGCCACCAATTGTCCCGACCTCTTCCCCATAGTGGCAGTCCTGGCGGCTTTCTCAGAGGGGGAGAGCCATATAACCGGTGCCGGAAGGCTCGTCCACAAGGAGACCAACCGTGCTGCCGCCATACTTGAAACCCTTGACAGGATGGGCGTGGAGGCCTTCCTTGAGGGCGACGTGATGACCATCCGCGGAGAATCGCTCGCCAGGCGGACCCTCACCGGCAACCTGCTGAAAGGAGGGTCTTTCCGTTCCTGGGGCGATCACCGCATGGTAATGGCCATCAGCGTTGCTTCGCTGGGTGCTGACTCTCCGGTTGAAATCGACGACACCGCCTGCGTGTCAAAGTCGTTTCCGGAATTCAATGAACTTTTTGCAGAGCTTATAAGATGAACTCTTTTGGAAGAATTTTCAGGGTGTCCTTTTTCGGCGAGTCCCACGGCCCGGCCGTAGGGGTTGTGCTCGACGGGGTAACCCCCGGCCTGGAGCTCTCCGAGGCCGATTTCAGGGAGGATATCCTCCGTCGGAAAAGCGGTGCTGCGGGAACCACCCCTCGGATCGAGGCCGATTTCCCTGAGATACTGTCTGGCGTTTTCGGGGGGAAGACCACCGGAGCGCCCCTATCTTTGGTTTTCCGCAACACCAACACCCGTTCCGGCGACTATGACCTTTTCAAGGACGTGCCCCGGCCGGGCCATGCCGATTATGTGGGTGAAGTGAAGTTCCACGGATTCAACGACCCCCGTGGCGGCGGCCATTTTTCCGGCAGGCTCACCCTGCCCATGGTGGCGGCCGGAGTCGTGGCCAAGAAGATGCTTGCTGCTTCGCTACCGGACTTTTCGGCCGCGGCTTCCCTCGTGGAGATGGGCGGTTGCCAGGATCCCGCTTTGTGGGAAGGCATGACGGCCGATGCCGCCAGGTCCGGAGACAGCCTCGGCGGGATTGTTTCCTGCCGTGTGGAGGGCCTTCCGGTCGGACTCGGGGAACCGTTCTGGGACAGCGTGGAATCGCTGGTGGCCCATGCTGTTTTTGCGATTCCGGGCGTTCGCGGCGTTGAATTCGGCGACGGTTTCCGCTCCGCCTCCATGGCCGGAAGCGAGCATAACGACCCCATCGGCCCCGGCGGAAAGCCCATCAAGAACGGAGCCGGCGGAGTGAACGGCGGCCTCACCAACGGGGCTCCCCTGGAGTTCAGGGTGGCATTCAAGCCCACTTCCAGCATCCGTAAGGAGCAGAGTACCTGGAACTTCGCCAAAAATTCCCCGGATTCACTTTCCGTACCCGGCAGGCACGACACGTGCATCGCCATACGCGGGGCGGTCGTGGTCGAGTCAGTGGCCTCGATCGTCCTCGCAGACCTGTTAAAACTCTTTGACTCTTGACAACCGTATTCTTGACAGGTGCCACCGGCACCATGGGAACGGCCGGACTCAGGGAACTCCTGTCCCATCAGAAAGAGTTCGGCTACAACATCAAAGTCCTGGCGCTCCCCGACAAGCAGAGCCGCCTTGCGCTGAGGGGACTTGAAAACAGGATTGAAATAATCTGGGGAGACCTCCGCCGGTACGAAGACGTGCTTGCCGGCGTAACCGGAAGCGACATCGTACTCCACGTGGGAGGCAAGGTGAGCCCCAAGGCCGACTATATCCCCAGGATCACCCTGGAAACCAACGTCGGGGCCGCCAGAAACATCCTTAAAGCTGTCCTGGCACAGGGAGAAAGGCAGCCCAAGGTGGTTTACATCGGTTCCGTTGCCCAGATGGGCGACCGCAGGGAACCTCTCCACTGGGGCAGGGCGGGGGATCCCATCTGCGTTTCCGCCTACGACCATTACGGCATCACCAAGGCCATGGCCGAGCGCATCCTTACCGGCGGCGGGATCAGGCGCTGGGTGAGTCTCCGCCAGAGCGGGATACTGTATCCTGGGATCCTCCGGAACTTCGACCCCATAATGTTCCACGTCCCCATCCGGGGGGTGCTGGAATGGGCGACCGTCGAGGACAGCGGGCGTCTCCTGGAAAGGGTATGCCGTCCGGACGTGCCCGGGGAGTTCTGGAACCGTTACTACAACATCGGCAGCGGACCGGAGTACCGGATAAGCAACTACGAGTTTGAAAAACTGATACTGGAGGCCACGGGCTGTCCCGCGCCGGAGCGTATTTTCAACGCCAACTGGTTTACCACCAGGAACTTCCATGGGATGTGGTATTCCGACGGCGACGTGCTGGAAAACTATATCCACTTCAGGGCCAACGTCCCGCTGAAGGAGTACTTCGCCGCCATGGGCCGGAGCCGCGACCTTCCCGCGGCCATCCGTTTTGCCGGCAGGACCAAGGTGGCAAAGCTGTTCCCGCATGTAATTAAGGGGGCGATGGCCTTCATGGCAAACCGTCCTGTCCACGGAACGCAGACCTGGATCCGGAAAGGGGAAAAGCTCAGGATCTCGGCCTATTACGGCTCAATGGAGGCATACAGGGCCATCCCGGACTGGCGCCACCAGGACCTTTCCCGTCCTTCCGATACGCCGGTCATTCTGGACCACGGCTACGACGAGTCAAAACCCATGGAGGAGTTCACCATCGACGATATGCGCTCCGCGGCCGCCTTCAGGGGAGGGAAGTGCCTCTCTGACAGCATGATAAAGGGCGACTGGGACACCCCGTTGGAATGGTGCTGCGCCCAGGGGCATACATTCAGCGCGTCTCCCAGGCTTATCCTCCTCGGAGGCCACTGGTGCCCCGAATGCTTCCCTTATCCCTATCCGTGGGAAAAGGAAAACAGGCCCTGGCATTTTGACGCCGAGGCCCGGCGGAACCCCTTCTTCGCCCAGCTCTGGGCCCCGCTCCACGACCCATCCGAAGACAACGTCTATCCTCCTTCCGTCTTCGACGGCTGGGAATAATTTCTTATCTTTGCGGAATGGAACGGAGCGAAGAAAACAGGATAATAGGCGATATAACCTCCAAGCAGTACCAGGAAGGCTTTGTGACCGACGTGGAACAGGTCTTCATTCCAAAGGGACTCAGCGAAGAGGTCATAAGGACAATCTCATCAATCAAGGATGAGCCGTCGTGGCTGCTGGAATTCCGCCTGGACGCATTCCGGAAGTGGCAGCGGATGACCCCTCCTATATGGGGCCATCTCACTCTGCCGGAAATTGACTTCCAGGACATTATCTATTATGCCGCCCCAAAGAAAGACGCCGACCGGCCCAAGGAAATAGACCCAAAGCTTCAGGAAACCTTCGACAAGCTTGGCATTCCCCTCCACGAGAGGGAGGTCCTTGCCGGGGTGGTGGCGGTAGACGCGGTTTTCGACTCGGTTTCGGTAACCACCACCTTCCGGAAGGCCCTTGCGGAAAAGGGAATAATCTTCTGCTCGTTCTCCGAGGCGGTGCGGGAGCATCCCGACCTGGTCAGGAAGTACCTTGCCACCGTGGTTCCCTCCGGCGACAATTTCTACGCCGCCCTCAACAGCGCCGTATTCAGCGACGGCAGTTTCTGCTACATCCCCAAGGGCGTCCGCTGCCCCATGGAACTCTCCAGCTATTTCCGCATAAACGCCCGCGGCACCGGCCAGTTTGAAAGGACGCTGATCGTTGCAGACGAGGACTCCTACGTGAGCTACATGGAAGGTTGCACCGCCCCGATGAGGGACGAGAACCAGCTCCATGCCGCCGTGGTGGAGATAATAGTGGAGAAAGGGGCCGACGTCAAGTATTCCACCGTCCAGAACTGGTACCCCGGCGACGAGAACGGCCGCGGCGGCATCCTCAACCTGGTGACAAAGAGGGGAATATGCCGCGGCGAGGGCAGCCATCTCAGCTGGACGCAGGTGGAAACCGGTTCGGCCATAACCTGGAAATACCCATCAACCATCCTCAAGGGCGACAATTCCTCGTCGGAATTCTACTCCGTGGCGGTGACCAACAATTACCAGCAGGCCGACACCGGTACCAAGATGATCCACCTGGGCCGGAATACCCGCAGCCGGATAGTGAGCAAGGGAATCTCGGCCGGAAGGAGCCAGAACAGCTACCGCGGCCTGGTGCAGATGACCCCGTCGGCCGCCTTTGCCAGGAACCATTCCCAGTGCGACAGCCTCCTCCTGGGATCCCGTTGCGGTGCACATACCTTTCCGGTAATCAGAAACGCTTCACTTACCGGCGTGGTGGAACACGAGGCCACCACTTCCAAGATCAGCGAAGAGCAGCTTTTCTATCTGGGACAGAGGGGAATAGCACCTGAAGAGGCCGTGGGTCTCATAGTTGGAGGCTATGCCCGTGAAGTGCTGTCACGCCTTCCCATGGAGTTTGCCGTGGAGGCCCGGAAGCTGCTTTCACTTTCACTAGAAGGGTCCGTGGGATGATAAGCTGGATTGACATAGTGGCATCTGTGCTTGGCCTGACATGTGTGTTCCTGGCCGGTCGGAATTCCAAATACAATTTCTGGGTGGGGTATCTCTACACGGCCGCCCTGTTCGTGATGTTCTATGACAAGGGCCTCTTTGCATCGCTGCTGCTCCAGCCGGTCTCACTGGCCATAAACATTCTCGGCCATTACCGCTGGACCCATCCACGCGAGGGGGAGGAAAGCGCCTCCGACAGCTCTGCACTCAAGGTTTCCATGCTGTCCTGGCCGGAAAGGGGGCTTGCCGTGCTGTCGGTCCTGGTGGTTGCCTTCCTATGGGGGTGGCTGCTGGACAGGTTGTTCCCGGCCGACCCGCATCCCTACCTTGACAGCTGCGTTACCGTGCTGATCCTGCTGGCACAGCTGCTCTCGTCCATGAAGAAATGGGACTGCTGGATAGCCTGGCTGGTGGTGAACGCAGCCCAGATAGCGCTGCACGTGAGCATCGGCAATATTTTCATGCCCATTGTATGCTCGCTGTATCTCATCAACGGTCTCTGGTCGCTCAGGACGTGGATAGGACTTTATAGGAAAAACAGTTGAAGATGAACAATATATTATTGGAAATCAAGGGGCTGCATGCCTCTGTGGAAGGTAAGGAGATACTCAGGGGAATAGATCTTGTTATCCGTCGCGGTGAAATCCATGCGGTTATGGGACCAAACGGGGCGGGGAAGAGCACCATGTCGGCGGTGCTTGCCGGAAAGCCCGGATACGAGGTCACCTCCGGAGAGATTATATTTGACGGAAAGAACCTCCTGGAACTGTCTCCGGAAGAGCGCTCATGGGCCGGAATCTTCCTTTCTTTCCAGTATCCAATTGAAATTCCGGGAGTTACCATAACCAATTTCATGAAGGCTGCGGTCGATGCACACCGCAAGGCAAAGGGCGAGGAGCCGCTCAGCGCCGGCGGGTTCCTGCGTCTTATGAAGGAGAAGATGGCCCTGGTGCAGATGAAGGGAGAGTTCGCCAAGAGGGACGTGAATGCCGGCTTCTCCGGAGGCGAGAAAAAGCGCTGCGAGATCTTCCAGATGGCCATGCTGGACCCGGTGCTTTCAATCCTGGACGAGACCGACTCGGGCCTGGATGTGGATGCCCTGAGGATAGTGTCAGACGGCGTGAACGCACTCCATACACCGGAAAAGTCAGCCATCGTGATTACCCACTACAAGAGGCTCCTGGACTATATCGTTCCCGATGTGGTCCATGTCCTCAAGGCTGGAAAGATAGTTGCCACAGGAGGAAGGGAGCTTGTGGAAATAATTGAAAATGAGGGATATGACAAGTTCTGAAAAGGTTTTTGTCATAGGGCCCGACCAGATATCGGCGCTTCCTCCGGAGCGGTTCTCCGTGGGGACTGGGGAGGAGTTGCGGGTTGTCCTCGTGGTCCTTCCCGGTGTTTCGCCGGTAATTCCCATGACCTTTGACCTTGTGGGTGAAGGGGCGTCTGTCCGGGTATCGGCACTGTATCTTGCCGCCGGTTCCGGCAAGGTCCGTTTTGACGTGCTCATGCATCACCGCGCGCCGCATACCACATCCACCCAGCTTTTCAACGGCATCGCGGGAGGGGAGGCGTCAACCGTTTTCAGCGGAAGGATCGTCATCGACGAGGGGACATTCGGTATAGACGCCGGACAGGAAAACCATAACATCCTGGTCTCCGACCGCGCCAGGGCCGAATCCGACCCACAGCTGGAAATCTATGCCGACGACGTGAAATGCTCCCACGGTGCCACCGTGGGCCGTCTTGACGAGCAGGAGCAGTTCTACATGCGCTCACGCGGCATCCCCGAAGATGAGGCCCGCTTCCTCCAGCTCCTTTCCTTCGCCTCCCCGGTCCTCCAGTCCCTCCCTGACCACTGCCGCGAGGCCGTTTCCTCCCGCGTTTCCTCCGCAATCCGTTCACTTCTCGCCCAATGACCACCTAAGAATGTACTATCGGATCAGAAATACAGGCAATGGTACAAGTTTCGGGATACGGCGTATATCAGATTCTTAAGCAAAGAGTTTGGTATGACGTATAGTAAAGCGTCAAAGTACATTGAGTTTGAGAATGAACATCTATTGAGTATCAGCAAGATAAAGAATAGTCGGATTCCGATGTTAGAAAAGCAAAGAGCAAAAGAATAGGACAAGTAAATAATGAGTATCTATGAAGCAGGTTTTTAATGGTTGGGCGTTATTGTTTTTACTTTTATGTACTAGTTTAGTGGTAGTTACAGTTAAAGCCCAGGTTCCTCAGAGTTATCGTCAGAGATTGGTGTCCCGAACATGGTCCCCAACTAACATTCCTGCAGCCACGTATTCTTTTTCGACAGATTCCGTTTTTTTTCGATACAATAACCCTTCGTTGTCGGTGGATGCTTCTGCTGATGCTGGGTATTATTTTAGTGAGACTTTTGATACGGTATTTAATTCAAGTAAGGTTGGAGTGCAAGAATTGGGTACTTTCTTGATAATGGAATCCACACAGGGTAGAGCCTTTGCGTTCAGGATAGTTTCCATAGATACCGACACTTTGAAATTTTGGACCAATAATCACTTATGGATATGGCATTCCGTAGAATAAGAAGGCTGTTATTATTTGTCTTTTTCTGGTTGTCATTGTCCTTACTTTTGGGATGTGTAGAAAAGCGAGAGGGAAATGAAACTGCCACAAAGGATGTTGACAAGATAGAGAAATTAAAGTATATTGTCACAGAGGAGTATACGGGTAATTTAGACAAAAGGGTTACAAGCGTTGTTTCAAATGGGGGGTATGTTCCAGATTGGAAAGAGGCGAAGAAGAACAAGACGTTCCGTCAGTTAGAATATACTATTCCTATTATATCGGATTATTCGATAATTGCCATTCATTCTGGAATAATAAACGGACGTCCAAGAGTAACCAAGTTTCAGATGATTCAGGAATTGAATATAAAGCTTCGGGAACAAGGACAGACGAGCAAGGTATTGTCAACAGAATATCTGGACATGATAACAGAAGTTTCGAATTATACAGGAAGCAATGTCAACCACCCATCCAAACGTCAAGATCAACCTCGGGCTGAATGTGCTGAGGAGGAGGGAGGACGGTTATCACGATCTTGATACCGTTTTCCTGCCGTACCATGAGATTCACGATACCCTGGAGATAATCTCCGGCGACGACTGGAGCCGGACTTCGGCGGCCATGTTTGAGATATATTCCCCGGACGAGGTTGCCCAGGGGATAGCCCCGGACGGGTCGCTGATGATAACCATAGCCCGCCGTGGCGGAGTGGACTGGGACCCGCTGGATGACCTCACGGCTAACGCATACGGTATTCTGAAAGAGGACTTCAAGCTGCCTCCGGTGAAGATTTTCCTGGAAAAGACATCGCCCGTGGGGGCGGGCCTCGGGGGAGGATCCGCCGATGCCGCCTTTGCCCTCAGGATGCTGAATGAAATGTTCTCCCTGGGGCTCGACGACGAGAGGCTTGCCGAGTACGCCTCCCGCCTCGGGAGCGACTGCGCCTTCTTCATTTACAACCGCCCCATGAGCGGCCGTGGCCGCGGGGAAGTCCTCTGTCCCGTGGATGTACCGCTCGACGGATATGAAATCAAGGTGGTGGTGCCGGAAGGGATTGCCGTTTCCACGAGGGAGGCCTATTCCGGAGTTACGCCAAGGGTCCCGGAACTGCCTCTTGAAGATGCTCTCAAAAGGCCTGTCGGGCAGTGGAAGGATCTGGTTGTCAATGATTTTGAGACGTCGGTATTTGCAAAGCACCCTGAGCTTGCCGCAATTAAGCAGTCCCTGTACGATTCCGGTGCCGTCTTCGCCTCCCTTTCCGGATCCGGCGCCGCCCTGTTCGGTATTTATCGTACTATTTGTTAATTTTGCGGGAATTTTTGCACCACAAGGCCGATGATGACACTGGACGAACTGATAATCAGGATAAAATTCCTGATAAAGATGCATAAGAGGCTTAACCTCAAGGCTCCTTCCACTTTCAACGAAAAGTTGCAGTGGCTCAAGCTCCATGACCGCCGTCCGGAATATTCCCGCATGGTAGATAAGGTTGAGGCGAAAAAATGGGCGGAGGAGATCCTCGGCCCCGGGCACATCATCCCGGACATAGCCGTTTATGACAGCATCAGGGAGGTTCCCTGGGAAAGCCTTCCAGAACGGTTTGTAATGAAATGCGCCCATGACAGCGGTGGTGTCGCGGTCTGCGGCAACAGGGCCGCTTTCGATGTAAGGAAGGCCCGCCGCCGTCTTTCCCGACGCTCCCGCAAGAATTATTACCATATCACCCAGGAATGGCCTTACAAGAGCGTCAGGCCGAGGAT
>JAEEGL011350381.1_pt1 | contig 17840 bp, 18 predicted proteins | sample 9134231 | NCBI WGS metagenome assembly JAEEGL01 (sample SAMN16246548, study PRJNA631951) | gut metagenome | biome: gut microbiome; feature: rumen; material: fiber-attached | host: Bos | place: Iran: Karaj | collected 2018-10 | reverse complement strand
GTTGTGGTCACCTACTGCATTGCCGGGTAGCTATGTTCGGAAGAGATAAGCGCTGAAAGCATATTAAGCGCGAAGCCCACTCCAAGATAAGAATTCCCTAGGAGACTCCAGAAAGAAGATCTGGTTGATAGGCTTTAAGTGGAAGCATGGTAACATGTGGAGCTGAGAAGTACTAATAGGTCCATCGCCTTTTTATGTTTTGGACTTAGCTAGCAACCGACGTTTGATACGTCGCGCGTCATTAAAATCTTTGGTTACACCTTATGGACATCAATAGTAATAATAGTTGACGCTGTTGTTACGATTTGGTGCCCATAGCGCTGGGGAAATACCTGTTCCCATTCCGAACACAGAAGTCAAGCCCAGTAGCGCCGATTATACTGCTATGCGGGAAACTAGGAAGGTGCCAAATTATGAAAAATCACTCCTAAGGGAGTGATTTTTTATGGTATAATATAGGGACAAACCAGAGTTTTATAGAGAGGGGAGGGTTTTAAGATGTCTGGTAGTTCCTTACCTGTTTGGGTGACGATTTATCTATGTGGCGTGTTGTTTGTTGGGATCGTGAGTTTTATTAATCCATATGTACCGAAAGACCAAAAACTAAAAGCGAAGGAAAAAGAGACGAGAGAAATCTATTACAGGACTCGATTAGTCGAGACCTTTGGTATTGTCGTTGGGATAATGATTGTTATAGCAACGATAGTGGCATTTATTGTTGAAGATTATTCATATCTAGTCGAAAGCTTTGGCGGCGGTATATTGGGGCATATAATTGGAGTGTCGTTGATAATCATTGGGTTTTTCATAGGAGAAATTATTTTAATCATTGAGGTAATTCTCATCGAAGATATTGTAATTGAGGACATAAAAGACTTTTATTTAACCCGCTACGATGTTATTGTAATGAGCATAGAGGAGATCAGATCATCTAAACTAACAGAAAATCCCCACGAATAAGTGGGGATTTATCATTTTTAGGGTATTTTTATTCTTCGCTAACTTCTTCAAGCGCAGAAAGAAGAGAATCTTCGACGTTTTGTTTCTTTTTCTTCGGTGCAGCCTTCGAAAGAACGATATCAATTTCGTAGCCGGTTAATTTAGAAGCAAGACGGACGTTTTGACCTTGTTTGCCGATAGCGATAGATTGTTGATCTTCGGTAACGTAGACTTTAGCCTTTTTATCGTTGATTTCGACTTTCATTACTTCGGCTGGGCTTAAGGCTTCACGGATGTATTCAGAGGCGTTGTCACTCCAGGTAATCACGTCGATCTTTTCTTTGTCGCCGATTTCGTTCATAACGGCTTGGACACGGATACCGCGACCACCAACGAAGGTACCGACTGGATCGATGCTTGGAACGGTAGAAGCGACAGCGATTTTAGTCCTACGGCCAGCTTCACGAGCGATACCGCGAATTTCGACAGTACCATTTTCAATTTCGGGAACTTCCTGACGGAAAAGATATTCGACGAATTCGGCCGAACCACGAGAGAGGATTAATTGAGCACCACGTTCGTTACGCTCAATGTTTTTAATATAAACCTTAATTCGGTTACCAACGGTATAATATTCGCCATCGATTTGTTCAGAACGAGGCATGATACCGGAGGCTTTACCGAGATCAATACGAACGAGCTTAGGTTCAACGCGAGAAACGGTACCAGTCACGACGGTTCCGACCTTATCTTCGAAGGCAGTAAGCACAGCGTTGTTTTCAGCTTCGCGGAGTCTTTGGACAACAACTTGTTTCGCAGTCATCGCAGCGACGCGGCCAAAGCTAGTAACTTTAAATTTCTCTTCGACAATATCGCCAAGTTTAGAACCTTTTTTCGCTTCCTTCAGAGGAATTTCAGTAGAAGGGTTATAGGCGACATCATCTTCGATGACTTCACGAGCGACGAACACATCAGCTTCGCCAGTTTTAGTATTCAAGACAGCGCGGACATTCATGTCGCGATCGCCATTATCTTTACGCCAAGCGGCGGCGATAGCTTGTTCAATTACATCTAAAACTGTATCTTTCGGTAAACCTTTTTCTTCAGAAATTAAATCAACCATGGTTGACATTTGCTTTAAATCTAGATTTTCCATTTTACTCCTTTCACTAAAAAACCGCCTCTATCCCAAGAGTCGGTTAAATCTGTATAGTTTTATTATAGCAAACTTCTTGCCAAGGGTCAAGATGTTTGGTATAATAGAGGTACTGTTTAAATACTTGTAATAAAAAAGGGAAACTTAATGAATTTAAAGGAAGAAGAGCGCCGTGCGCGGTTGCTAAAATCTAGAGCAGAGCGTCTGCCAGATATAAAAAAGCAATTCGAAGAGGCGCAAAACCGAAATTTTAATTCGAATTTTAAAGAGGGGGGGAAAGATGAAAACTTAGTTAAGAAGGCGAAAAAAGCTACTAAATCTACAAAGAAAGCGCCTAAGAATACTCCGAAAAAAGATACCGAAGCGGAGCAAAGAAAGGTAAAACTATCTGTTAGTGCCCGAAAAGGGGACATGGTGCATCATCAGAGGATGTTGTCTCAGGATGTGAACGCTCAGGCGACGCAGCATATTATCGGTATTCCGGTGAATAAATCTCGTTATAACGGCTATAATGGCGAGCAAGTTACGAACGCGAAGCTAAAATCGATGCGACCAGATCCGGAAGCGGTACGGATTATTCCGATTGGGGGTGTTGGCGAATTCGGTATCGGTAAAAATATGACCATTGTCGAGTATAAATCGGAGATGATTGTAATCGATATGGGGGTTTTGTTCGCGGGCGAGGATTATCCGGGTGTAAACTATATGATTCCGGATATTAAATATCTCGAGGACAATATGTCAAAAGTTAAAGCGATTCTCTTTACGCACGCGCATCTCGATCATATTGGAGCTTGTAGACATTTATTACCGAAATTTTCGAATTTAACTCCGATTTATGGGACTGATTTTACAATCGGGATGATTAAGAAGCAGTTATCGGAATTAGATGAAGTACCGGATTTGAATTATATAACAGTCGATCCGTTGAAACATGAAAAGTTTCAGGTTTCGGAACACTTTAGTGTTGAATTTATTCATACTCTACACTCGATTCCGGGGAATACGGCGATTGTCGTAAGGACGCCGAATGGTTTGATTTATTTTTCGGGCGACTGGCGACATGAGGAAAAACCAATGGGGATTCAAACTGATTATGAGCGAATTGATGAAATCGTGAAAAAAGAGGGCGTAGATTTACTATTTAACGAATCTACGAATATTGATTCGCCAGGGCGGCATCCGCATTCGGAATATGATGTGGGTGAGAACCTAGGTAAGGTGATGGACCATTATGTAAACGGTCGAGTGATTATCTCTTGCTTCTCGTCGCAGATTTCTCGTATTGAATTAATTCTTAAGGAAGCGGCGGCAAGAGGACGAAAAGTTGCGTTCTCAGGGTTTTCGATGATTAATAACGTTGAGGTGGCATTACGCGCGAAGTCAATTAAAGTACCGAAAGATACAATCTGTAAGATGGAAGACATTATCAAACTTCCGGATGAAAAGGTTTGTATTGTTTGTACTGGTTCGCAGGGTGAGTTGAATGCTGTTCTTAATCGAATGGTGACTGGTGCGCATAAGTTTATCAAGATTAAATCGACCGATACGATTGTCTTTTCGTCGAATCCGATTCCGGGGAATGAACCGCATGTCGTTTCGACGGTGGATGGATTACTTCGCGAAGGTGCGCAAGTAATTCAAAATGGAAAGACGCATCTAACAAATATCGGACCGTTACATCTTTCTGGCCATGCGTTTTTTGAAGACCATGTTGATTTCGTAACTAGACTACATCCGACTAATTACATTCCGTATCACGGTGAGTTTTATATGCTTGAACATAATGCGGCGATGGCGGAGAATGTGATTGGGATTTCGCGAGATAGAATTCTCGTTTCGGATGATGGCGATATTATTGAACTTTTGCCGGATAAAACGATTCGAAAAGCGGGAAGGATTCCGGTCGGGAATAAATTGTTTGATGACGCGGACAAGCCGGTACATGAGGCGGTAATTAAAGACCGAATTCATATTTCACGCGAAGGAATTTTCGTAATAGTTTTGACTTTAAATAAAAAGACTGGACATTTGATGAAGACGCCGGATATTGTGTCGCGCGCGTTTATTTATCTAGATAATTCAGAAGAGTTAATCGGGAAGATTCGTCATTACTTACGTCAAAAAACCGACAAATCGATTTCAACCGACCCGGAAATGAAAGTCTTAAAAGAAGAGATTAAAGAAGATATCACTCATATTCTATTCGATGCGACTGGACATACGCCGATTGTAATTCCGGTAATTAATAAAGTTTAATAATCTTTTAAGAAGTCTAGAGTATTTAAATCAAATTGATTTTCGATAGTTTTGTTGAGTTTTTCAGTTTTATCGACAAATTCTTCAATTTCATCAGCAAGATCGTCATTTATTTCATTAATACGATTTTTATAGCAATTATCGATACAATCGGAGAGAGAATCCGATTTTGAAGCGATTTCTTCTAGAATGTTATTAATTTCAGAAATGACGCTTAAAATAGCTTTCTTAGAATAGTTTTTCTCGTTAATTTTTAGTTTAGTGATTTCATCACTAGCGTTTTCGAGCTTATCGCGGGTGATTGAATCGTCGTCGCTATAGTTGTCCTGAAAAACTTTTTTAATTTTTAAAACATCTTGTTTTAAGCTAGCAATTTCGGGGAGAAGGTCGGCTTCATTTTCTAATAACTCCATATAACTATGAAGCGAAGTTAGATAATCGTTTTCTTCGTCTTTAACCATAAAGAGCGATTCAATGGTAGTAGCGTTTTCATGAAGGCTTTGAAGACTTTCAGAATATCCGTCGATGTCGTTAGTTTGAATCGCGATTTTTAGCATGTTGAGATTGAGATTGATTTGTTCGTGAGTGGTGCTCGCGATTTCGGACTGACGTTCATATTCTTTTTTCTTAATTGAGTAAACTTCATAGTTAATAAAACCTAATAGAGCAACAAGACAAAGAATGAAGATAAAGATTTTTCCGATAATTTTTAGTCGTTTTTTCATAGTCCGCTTACTACTCCACTAATTAAGTTTGCGTAAGCTTGGCGTCCGGCTGGGTTGAGATGGGTATGATCGGCGTAAGTGTAATAACCGGGGTTAGAAGAAACTAAGGCGGCCCAATCGGCGATGTGGACATTGCCGTAACTATTCGCTATATAGCGGAGGGTAGCGTTCTGGGCTTCACGAGAATAGTCGCCGCAATAACCGGTTAGGAAAACAAATTGATGTCCGGGGCCGGCGGCGTCCATGATTGAGACTAAAGTATCGGCGCCGAAGGATGAGTAGTTCGTAATTAATCCGATGACGATAATATACGGAAGATTACCATTACTATTAGCTCGATAATTTGCGAGAAGACCAATTGCGTCAAACATATTACGCGAACCCATGGCGTCAACAATTACGGAAGGAACCATATTATAAATATCATTAGTTGCGCCGAGAACTACTGAATCACCGATTACCATGACTCGATACGAGCTAACGTTGCCTGAATAATACGGAGTGCTAAAGTAGGCGCGGCCGGACATGTTACTGCCTCCGCTAGGAACGTAGTTTTGCGTGACTACTGGATACGGTTTAGCGAAATCTTCGGAGGCGTCGAAAAATTGCATGACATCGTTATTTAGTAGTTTTCCGAGATCGCTTACGCCACTATAATCTATCACCGCTTTGTCAGTTTTAGCTATTTCGGCTTCGCCACCAGAATAGGCCGCCTCTTCAAGATTTTTTTCAATGGAAGATTTTGTGGGGGCTTTAATGAGAGACAAAGTTGGAAGAATGAGACTTAGTAACAATAAAATATAGAAAATGATTTTATGTTTTTTCGAGAATGGATAAATTATTTCTTTTAATATAACGGCGAGGATGATACTAATAGCGATAGCAATATATGGGATGATGAAAAGTGGCCAGAAGTTCAATAAGTTCGGGAGGAGAATATATAAACCCCAATGGAGCAGGTAAATTGCGAAAGAAAGGGAGCCGAGATATTCAAACGGTTTTAATAATCTCGGAATGGTGGTTTTTTGGGGTTGAAGTTTTAAAACCAGGAATAGAGATATACAAGTAAGAATGCTAGTGAGTGGCAAGCCGTAGATAAAGGCTTCTTTTGAGGTGTAGTGGATGAATGGAGTCATCGCAATGATGACGCCAAGACATAGTATTAATATAATCCAACTAATCCAGCGCTTGGATTTTTGCGGCTTATATTCTTTAATAGTAGTTAGAGTCGCAAAAGCTGCACCAAGGAAGAATGCTCCAAGATGAGAATCAGGGCCGAAGTAAGCGCGGTCATATAATTTAAACCAGCCGCCGTATAATCCCATGAGGGCGAACGAAACTAGACTGATAAGAAGACAGACGATAAAGAGTGTGATTTGAGTACGTTTGAGTTTTTTCTCCTTTGTCGAGAAAAATAGGAAGAAACAAGCTAAGACTAAGAATAATAAAATACAGATTTGCATTTCAAGGGCGAGGAACCAAGTTTGGTTAAAAAGATTGGGAATAAGAGAGTTTTCATAGGTACTTCTAGTTAAGATCGAAATGATGTTAGTTGAGAAAGTGATTGCAGAAAGAGAGTTGGCGCGAGCGTTAGTTAAAAGATCAGGATCAGCAAAATAAGCTAGCGATAAGGTAATAATCATACAAAAAACGAGGGTCGGGAGAAAGCGTTTTAGTCTTTCCCAGAAGAATTTAAGGAAGCTTTTCGGGCCGCCGAATTTATTTTTTTCGGCTTCTTTTGTACGGAAAAGTTTTTGACCAATTAGAAAACCGGAAATAACGAAGAAAATTTCTACAGCGAGAAAACCGCCAGGAAGAACGTTTGGGAAACAATGATAAATCACAATCAAAATAATAGCGATGAGTTTTAGAGTATCTAATCCAACTATACGCTTACGATTGGTGATAAGGCCCATGATTATATTTTACACTATTTATGCTATTATAATGGTATGGAATTTGATGTAATTATTGTTGGTGCCGGGATGGCGGGTCTGACGTCTGGGATTTATCTTGCGCGAGCTGGTAAAAAAGCGCTAGTTTTAGAAGGGAAAGTTCAAGGCGGCCAGATTATTAATACTTTAAGCGTCGAGAACTGGCCGGGAAGTTATAAAGTTTCGGGTGCGGATTTAATGAAGGGAATTTATAACCAAGCTTTGGATTTAGGTGTCGAAGTTAGATTTGAAGAAGTTGAAACAGCTAATAAAGACGGAGATTTGTTTAAGGTCGTGACCGATGAATCGGAATATGAGGCCAAAGCGGTAGTTGTTGCGGTCGGGGCGGAGCCGAGAAAGTTGAGTGAATTACAAGCTGTATATGCCGGAAATAGACCAATTTCTTATTGTGCAACATGTGATGGTGCGCTTTATAAAGATAAACCGGTAGTTGTAGTTGGGAGTGGGAATACAGCAAAAGATGAAATAAAGTACTTAGAAGGGATTTGTTCGAAAGTTTATCAGATTCATCACGACGAGCCGATCCCGGAAGATGCGGAGGCGGTGTTTGTGGCGATAGGACGAGTGCCGAGTACGGGATTTTTAAAGGATTTAGTTGAATTAGATGAGCATGGTTATGTTGTGGCAGGGGAAGATTGTAAAACATCATGTCCGGGAGTGTTTGTAGCGGGGGATTGTCGAACGAAAGAGATTCGTCAGTTAGTCACAGCGGCCGGGGATGGCGCGGTGGCGGCGGAAGCAGTAATAAAATATTTAGGCTAGAAAATGGCGGATAGAGAAACTGAATTAGAATGGGAAAAATCAAAGCGAATTGAAGCCGAGAGAACGAAAGCTGTGAAGGCTTTAGAAGAAGGTGATAAGGAACTGCGAGTTAATTTGGCGTTTTTAGATCCAGAGAATACGAAGATAAAAGGTTATAGCCGGGATGAAAGTCGAATTATAAGGAGTATCGAAAAAGCGTCGGGGCTTAGTATTGGGTTTGTGATACTGGGAATTGTGATGGTTAGTATGTCGCGTGTCTCAATTATGGTTGGGGCGCCGGCGCCGCTTGCGATACTTTTCAATATTATTTCGACGATTGGAATGGTGGTACTTTTTGCTTCACCGATTCTAGCAGTGGTAGCTTTATGGTTTAATTATCGTTCGAATAAGAACGATAAAAGTGTGATTACGACTTCAGTGGTCGCGTTGGTGGTTTTTGTGATCTATGTGATTGTGCATTTTGCTATCATAAAATAATCAAATTATGGTATAATAATAGAGTGCTCGGATGGCGGAACTGGTATACGCGTTCGACTTAAAATCGAATGGAGAAATCCGTGCGGGTTCGATTCCCGCTCCGAGCACCATTTTGGTCTATGGGGAAAGTATATATTGCGATTGATTTAAAATCTTTTTACGCCTCGGTAGAATGTGTGGAAAGAGGCTTAGACCCTTTGACGGCCAAGTTAGTAGTCGCGGATGAGACGCGGACGGACAAGACGATTTGTCTTGCGGTGTCGCCGGCACTGAAAGCTTTAGGGATTCCAGGACGGGCGAGACTGTACGAAGTAAAACAAAAAGCAAAAGACTTTATTATTGCGATGCCGAGAATGGCATATTATATCAGCTATAGTACACGTATATATAATATATATCTGCGTTATATCGCCGAAGAGGACATGCATGTTTATTCGATTGATGAGGTGTTTATCGATGCGACGCCGTATTTGAAGAATTATAAAATGACGGCTAGGGAACTAGCGACGAAAATCGTGAAGGAAGTTTTAAAAGAAACCGGTGTGACAGCGACGGTGGGAATCGGAACGAATATGTATCTTGCGAAAGTGGCGATGGATATTGTGGCAAAGAAAGCGAAGCCGGATAAAGATGGAGTTAGAATTGCTGAACTAGATGAGATGAGTTATCGACGAGAACTTTGGGATCATAAACCTTTAATCGATTTTTGGCGAGTCGGGAAGGGATATGCGAAGAGATTAGAAGGCGCAGGACTTTACACGATGGGTGATATTGCGCTTTGTTCGGAAAAAGATGAAGACTATTTATATAAGATGTTTGGAGTGAACGCGGAACTTTTGATTGATCATGCGTGGGGTTGGGAACCGTGTGAGATTTCGGACATTCGAAAGTATAAACCAAAAACAAATTCGTTTTCTTCAGGACAAGTTTTAAAAGAGCCATATAGTTACGAAAAGGCTTTAGTAGTAGCGAAGGAAATGGCGGAGGAAGTTGGATTAAACTTACTTTGGAAAGGTTTAGTGACGGATCAAGTAGTTTTAACTGTCGGTTACGATAAGTCGAGTTTAGTTGGATATAATGGCGAAGTGAAGCCGGATTTTTATGGACGGCTGGTACCGAAACACGCACACGGAACTTATAATCTAGAAACTGCGAGCGCGTCGACGAGTGAAATTGTAAAAGCGGTGACGGAGATTTTTAAAAAACAAGTTAATCCGGAATTGTTAGTGCGAAGAATTTATATTGACGTAAATCATGTAGTGAGGGAAAAGGATTTTGAAAAAAGTTTAAGACAACTTTCGTTATTTAATGAAGAAACTAGGGACTTAAAAAAGGAAAAGCGTGCGAATGAAGCGATTTTAAACATTAAAAGACGATATGGGAGGAATGCGATTTTGAAAGGGATTAATTTCGAGGAAGGTGCGACGGGAAGAGAAAGGAACGCGCAAATCGGAGGACATCGAAAATGAAAAAGTATGAAGAAATTATTAATCACCCACATTATGAGCCGAAAAATCATCCGCGAATGTCTCGAGAAATGCGAGCGGGGCAATTTGCGCCATATGCGGCCTTAGCTGGTCATGGTGATGCGATAAGGCGAACGGCAAAACACGCAGAGCTTAGAAGTCGGAGAGTGATTGAGTTTGATATAATGGACTCATGAATATTTTGTATTGTGGGGATAAAGGAATTAACCGAGGGGTTTTAGTTTCAATTTTGTCGATATTGAAACATAATAAAAATGCGTTAAGTTTTTATATTTTAACAATTAATTATGAAGACACAAAGGCATTTACAGAAAAGTCGGCAAAGTATTTAGATTCTTTAGTAAAGAAAACTAATTCGAAGAGTTTTGTAAAATTGATTGACGCGACGGATGTGTTTGTAAAAAACTTACCGAAAAAGAATATGGGTTCATATTTTACGCCATGTTCGATGCTTCGACTTTATATTGATAAAATTCCGGAAATCGCGAAGTTGGATCGAGTTTTGTATTTAGATTATGATGTAGTTTGTCGAGGTGATTTAAGTGAGTTTTATAATATGGATTTGACGAATATCGAAGCGGCAGGCGTTTTAGATATTTATGGACGAAGATGGTACCATTACCATGGGTTGTTTAAACAAGATTACATGAATTCGGGTGTGATGTTATTTAATATGCCGGAATGTTTAAAAACCAATATGTTCGAAAGAGCTGCGTCTTTATGTGCTGAAAGATGGATGATGTTAGCAGATCAGGCGGCGTTAAATAAAACGATTGAAAAACGAAAACTGATTGATCGAAAATATAATGAACAGGAAGAAAGACCGCGAGAAGATACAGTTCTACATCACTTCTCGAACAACTTTAAGTTTTGGCCATATTTTAGAGTACAAAAAGTGAAACCGTTTGAAATTGATAAGATTCATAACGTTCTGAAAATTACCGAATATGATGATATACTAGACGAATACGACAAGTTAAAAGAGAATTTATAATGGCGAAGGCTTCAATATTCATAAAAGACATTCCGAAAGAACAAAGAGTCTTTTATTATGAATCCGAAGAAGACGATCCGATTAAGACTGATGAGCAGGAAAAGAAAGTTGAAGTTGGACTTCCGGAAGACTATGAATTTATTTTTAAGAACCCATTTAAAAAGCTTTGGTCAGCGATTTTATTCCGAGGATTTAAATTATTTGGACAATACTATGAACGTGGTTATTGGCAGGCGAAGTTTTATGGACGCGAAAAACTAAAAGAAGCAAAAGGAAAAGGTTATGTGATTTATGCGAATCATACAAATCCATTTCATGATGTTTTCGGACCGGCGCTCGCGGCAGATAGAAGAATTTTTACGATTATTAGCCCAGTGAATTTAAAAGTTCCGGGGATTGGAAAGTATTTACCATATATCGGAGCTTTGCCGCTCGGAAAATCAAAAGAAGAAAAGAAAGCATTTAATGAAGCAGTAGATAAAAGGTTACAACAGAAAAATGCGTTGGTGGTTTATCCGGAAGCGCACGTTTGGCCGTTTGCGACAAAAATTCGGAAGTTTCCAGCGGGAGATAGGTCTTTTAAGTATGCAGCGCGTAACAATTTGCCGATTTTTACGATGACGACGACTTATCATAAAAGAAAAGATAAGAAACGCGGGGAACTTCCGCGAATGGATATTTATGTGGATGGGCCGTTTTTCCCAGATGCGGATAAGACCGAAGCTGAGAATCGTGCAATGTTAGCGAAAAAAGCTTATGATTCTATGGTAAAATACAGTAAGAACAATAGTTACGAATACTTCGTGTATAAGAAGAAAACAAAATAGATGAGTATTTTCCACACTGGAATTAATCCGATTAATAAATTTAAAGCTGTGCCGATTTTTTTGACGATTAATAGTGCGTATGCGCCGTATGCGGCAGTAGCGATTCATTCTTTGACTGAACATGTAGACCCGAAGAGATATTATCGGGTGATTATTTTGCATGATGGATTAAACTGGGCAAACCGGGTAAGGCTTAGGAATTTAGTAACTGAAAACGTTGCGTTACAGTTTAAAAAAATGACGCGTAGTATTTCTTTAAAAGTAATTGTGGCGTATTGTATGAGAAGGAAAAAAGGCTCGGGGGATTTCTTCTCGTCGGCCGTATATTATTATCGTGCGTTTATCCCGAGACTATTTTCAAACTATGACAAGGCGGTCTATATTGATAGTGATACGATTTTAAGGGGAGATATTGGAGAGTTGTACGATATAGATTTAGGAGACAAGGTTCTAGCGGCAATGGTTGATCCGAAGGTGACGAATGTAAAAGAGTTTAGGGATTATGTTGATAATGCGGTAGGAGTACCACATGATGAATATGTGAATTCTGGCGTTCAAGTAATGGATTTAAAGAAAATGAGAAAGATTAAATATCTTTCAACGATGATTGAATTAATACGAAAGTATGACGCAGATCTTGTCGCGCCGGATCAAGATTATTTGAACATTATTTTAAAAGGTCAGATTTTACATTTACCGGAGTGTTGGAATGCGGAACCGCGGGAAAGAATGTCGAAGGATACGAAATTGATACACTTTAATTTGTTTAATAAGCCTTGGCATTATAGTAATGTGCCGTGTGAAGAATTGTTTTGGGAAGCGGCAAAGGGGACTGGGTTTTTAGGTGATCTAAGAAGACAACAAGCAAACTTTAATAAAGACAAGCAAAAAGCCGACCATGAGAAGGTCGACGCGTTGATAAAAAAGGCTGGGAGATTAGCGAAAGTTGATAAACCGCTGATAAAACCATAAAAAATGGAGGTGCCTACCGGAATTGAACCGGTGTACGCGGTTTTGCAGACCGCTGCGTAACCACTCCGCCAAAGCACCACCTAGAATGATTTTATCATATTAAATCTGAATTTGCATCAAAACGACGCCAATTACGACTAGGACGGTTGCGCCTAAGTGCGCAAGAACTGCTTTTTTTGTTAGGCTCTCGCGGCCGAATTTTGGCCAGATGAGGGTAAGAAGGATACCCATAAAGAAGATAAAGATTGGTTCCGAGGTATCCGAGATTGCGGAAGCAAGAGCGGCACTTGGGGCAAGAGAAAGTGCCAATCGGTAGAAGATGTGCGCAATGACGCCAATAAAGGCGTTTATAATCATTGGTTTTAAGACTTTGTTTTTACTATGAGTAGCGACATGATAAAAGCGTTTGCGAAGTTTTGGACGGGTGTAAATAATGGCTAGGCTACCGATACCTTTACCAGCTAATACTAGGCTCATTGCGCTAACTAGATTAATGCCGTTCGTTCCTTCTTTAACGAAGATGAAGGTACTCGTAACGTAAAAAACTACGTAAAGAAGGGCATAAAGGACAGCCTTAATTTTTAAGTGACGACTCTTTTTTCTAGCTGCGAAGATGATGACTAATGGTGCTGATAGAATGAAGGCAAAGGCAACAAGTTGAAGCGGAGAAAAGGCTTGGCCTAAGAAGAACCAACCAAGAATTAAATAGAGGATTGGCGCAAATTGAATAAAGATACCGATACTGGTCGAATCCTCGATTTCAAGAGCGCGTTGATAAGGAATACCACCGAAGCTAGCGATGAAACCGGAAAGAAATAGAAGAATAACTGTCGAGATGGTAGCTGTACTGAAATCGGCGCCAAATAATGCACCGATTAAAATACCGAAAAGTAAATCAGTCCAACCATAAAAAGTTTTTTGAGCGACAGAATGCTGCCCTTTAAAATAATAATCGGAAACGTAGTTATCAATAAAAATACGGATAGAATCCGCAACGACATTAACGATGAGAATTGGTATCCAGATCATCATATGAAGGCTCCGTAAAAGATAAAGCTATAATAGATTGCGAAAATGGCAAGCATGATAGCGCCTTCAATACGGGTGATATTGCGATCGCGTTGAGCGAGTACACAAATGATTAATGAGGATGCGATTAGCATAATAAGATCAATTACTTCAAAATTGTTCGGTGAAATTGAGCCCGAAAACGCGACCGGAAGAGCAAGGACAAAACAGATGTTGAAGATATTGCTGCCGACGATATTGCCAATTAAGAGATCGCTTTCGCCTTTTCTCGCTGCGGTGATAGTGGTGATGAGTTCCGGAAGAGAAGTACCGAGCGCGACGATGGAAAGAGAAATGATTCTTTCGGAAATGCCGATAGCCGTAGCAATAGTTGAGGCTGAGTTGACGACGAGTTCGCTACCTAGAACAACGCCAGCTAGGCCGAGAATGATAAAGAGAAATGATTTTCCAAGTTTCCATTTTGGCTTTTCGACTTTTTTCGCTTCTTTTTTGTTTTTACGAGCGAGGGAGATGAGATAGTAAAGGAAGATTGCGAAGAGTAATAAGCACATAATTGCGTCGCTTCTTGAAAAGACGTTTGTGACTGCCTCGGAAAGAGTAGTGTCAAGGACTAGAACGATAAGAGCGGTAGAAATTAAAAGTAAAAGTGGAAGTTCTTTTGAAACAGTATCCTTTTTAACTCTAATTGGGTGGATGATGGCGGCAATACCGACTAAGAGTAGGACGTTGATAATATTGCTACCAATGACGTTACCGAGTAAGATGTCGGTGCTGTTGTTGAAAATTGAAGAAAAAGAAACCGCGAGTTCAGGAACACTAGTGCCAAAAGCGACAATAGTAAGACCGATTAAGAGTTTACTAACTTTAAAATGCGAAGCGACGGAAGAAGCTCCATCAATAAGAAGGTCAGCACCTTTGATTAAACAGACAAAGCCGACGATGAGAAGTATGATTTGTATTGCAATTTCCATGTTTGTTTTTTTAGCTTATGCTTTTATTATATATAAGAGAGAAAAAAAGTCAATAAAAAATGGTGCGAGCGAAGAGACTCTAACTCTCGACCTCTTCCTTGGCAAGGAAGCGCTCTAAACAACTGAGCTACGCTCGCATTTGCGATACCTATATTATATCATAGTTTTAGTTTTTGCGGGAAAAAACGTGCTATAATGGTTATATAAATAAAAGGAGAAAAAAATGCCAATTTGGTTAATAGTAATAGTGGTGATAGTGGTGTTGATTATCATGATCGGCTCATTTATCGCTGGTATTTACAACAGTTTAGTAAAATTGGACGAGCGCGTGAACGAAGCTTGGTCCGACATTACAGTACAACTTAAATATCGTGCGGATTTAATTCCGAATGTAGTTGAAACTGTAAAAGGTTATGCGAAACACGAAAAAGAAACTTTCCAAATGGTGACCGAAGCTAGGACTGCGGCGATGGGCGCAAAAACCGTTAAACAAGCGGCCGAAGCAGAAGCTGAGATGCAAGGTGCTTTAGGAAAACTCTTCGCAATTGCAGAAGCCTATCCGGAACTTAAGTCGAATGAAAACTATTTGAAGCTTCAAGGTCAACTTCAAGATGTTGAAGACAAGATTCAAGCTGCACGTAGATTCTACAATGCCGGTGCGAAAGATCTTAATACGAAAATTAAAACTTTCCCGACCAACTTTGTAAATAATTTGATTGGTCACTTCAAGAAACGTGATTACTTTGAAGTTCCTGAAGGTGAAAGAGCGGCGATCGAAAAGGCGCCAGAAGTTAAATTCTAGTAAAGAACAATGTATAAACAAATTGCGGAAAATAAACGTCGAACCGTATATATTATTATTGGATTTGTAGTATTGGTGGGTGCAATAGCTGCGCTGGTGGCTTGGTTTTATAATGATGTTTGGATTGCGGTTTGGACGACTTTAATTGCAATTGTTTATGCGGTGATACAGTATTTTGCGTCAAGTAAACTTGCGATGGCGATGACTGGCGCAAAGGAAATTGAGAAGAAAGACAACCCGAGACTTTATAATATAGTCGAAAATCTTTCGATTACTACTGGTCTTCCGATGCCGAAGGTATATATGATTCAAGATAGCGCTCCGAATGCATTTGCGACGGGGCGCGATCCTGAACATGCATCGGTGGCGGCGACAACTGGACTACTCGATATCATGGACGATAAGGAAGTGACGGCGGTGATGGCACATGAAATGTCGCATGTGAAGAATTATGATATTCGGGTTTCAATGATTGTGTTTGGTTTGGTTTGTATGGTTGGTTTGATTTCGGATTTAGCATATCGGATGATGTTTTATGGTGATCGAAGACGGAATAATGAGGGAAGTCCGGTAGCTTATATGTTGATTCTAATTGTGGGTATTTTGTCGCCGATTGTAGCGAGCATTGCGCAAATGGCGGTTTCAAGACAGAGGGAATTCTTAGCTGATGCGTCGGCGGTAAATATAACGAGGTATCCGGAAGGAATGATTGACGCTTTGAAGAAGTTGCAATCACACAGTCAGCCGATGAAAAGTCAGAATATTGCGACCGAAGCGATGTATATAAATAATCCTTTGAGAAAAGGATTCTTAAGTAATTTATTCTCGTCGCATCCGCCGATTGAAAAAAGAATTGAGAGACTTGAAAATGGCAAAACGAACTTCTAAAAAGAAACAAAAGAAAGCAGGACGAGTTAAAAAGTTCTTTATTAAGATTAAAGATTTTTTTGTCGGAATAAAAAATAAAATTTCAGAAAAACGAAAAGAGCGAGTTAATCCACACAAATCATTTAGGCGTTCTTATCGGGAAGATTATAATCGAGAACTTGAAGTTCCGGGAATAATGTATCATATTTTTGCGAGCTTTAAAGTAATTTTTAAAAACTGGAAATTGTTTTTACCGCTTTTAATTATTGCAATTATTTTAAGCGGGCTGTTTGTCGGGATTATGGATGAAGGAACTTATGTTGAATTCCAAGATATTTTAGATGAAACTAGTGAACAAATTGCTGGTGGTGATGTGGGAAATGTTGCGAAAGCAGGTTTATTACTATTATCTACTGTGACGACGGGCGGACTTTCTGGTAGTTCTAATGAAGCGGCAGTTGTATTCGCGATTATTATCTTCTTAATAATTTGGTTAGTGACGATTTTCTTACTACGTCATCGTTTAGCGGGGCACGAAATAAAGTTGAGAGATGGGCTTTATAATGCAACTACGCCATTAATATCAACATTCGTAGTTTTCGTTGTTGCATTATTCCAATGTATACCGATCTTCCTTTTAATTATTGTGCTTTCGGCGGCGGTAAAAACTGAGTTTCTCGCGACGCCGTTTTATGCATTATTGTTCTTCGTTTTTGCGGCTTTAATGATTTTAATATCTGGGTATTTGTTGTCGAGCTCACTAATCGCTTTCGTGGCAGTTTCGGCGCCGGGACTTTATCCAATGAGAGCTTTACAAACTGCATCAGATTTAATGATGGGGCGACGAGTGAAATTTATTATTCGTTTAATTGCGCTCATACTTGCTTTAGCGATAATTTGGGTAATTATACTAATACCTTTGATTTTATTCGATCTTTGGATGAAGACATTTGAATGGACGAAGGGAATACCGTTTATACCGATTTGTCTAACAACGATGACATGTTTTTCTGGTATTTATATTACAGCTTATTTATATTTATATTACCGATGGATGCTTGGATATGAAGAAAAGTGATGCTGAAAAAAGAATTCTAAAACTACGTGAGCTGATTAACGATTATCGATATCATTATCATGTTTTAGATGAATCGATAATGAGTGAAGCGGCGGCGGATTCATTAAAACATGAGCTAACTTTACTTGAAACTGAATATCCGGAATTAATTACGCCGGATTCGCCGACACAGAGAGTAGCTGGGAAACCGCTTGATAAGTTTACAAAAGTTAAACATGAAAAACGGATGATTAGTTTAGCGGACGTTTTTTCGCGTGAAGAAATTGAAGATTGGATTACTAGAAATGAAAAGTTAATTCCGGGCGGTAAGATTGAAAAATTCTTTACAGACATTAAGATGGATGGGTTAGCGTGTTCGTTAAAATACCGTGACGGAGTTTTTTATCAAGCTGTGACGCGTGGAGATGGACTAGTTGGTGAAGATGTGACTTTAAATGTAAAAACGATTGAAAATATACCGTTAAGAATCAGTGAAGATGTTGCGGAAGTACGCGGCGAGATTGTAATTTTTAAGAAGGATTTTGAAGAATTAAATCGGGT
>JAEEGL010338952.1_pt1 | contig 17841 bp, 13 predicted proteins | sample 9134231 | NCBI WGS metagenome assembly JAEEGL01 (sample SAMN16246548, study PRJNA631951) | gut metagenome | biome: gut microbiome; feature: rumen; material: fiber-attached | host: Bos | place: Iran: Karaj | collected 2018-10 | reverse complement strand
GTTCCAAAGTCTCAACTTCAACCTCAATCTTCCTCACAAATGGAGCGTAATCCTTGGCCATTTTGATTGCATTTGTGATTCCACCAGCGGCTGCGATGTGATTGTCTTTCAGAAGAACTCCGTCAGAAAGATTGTATCGGTGATTGTTTCCTCCGCCGACTCTCACGGCATATTTTTCAAAAATCCTGTTGTTCGGAGTCGTTTTTCTTGTGTCCAAAAGTTTTGTTTTGCTGCCTTTTAAAAGAGATGCTACTTGATTTGTATATGAGGCAATTCCGCTCATTCTCTGAAGGTAATTTAAGGCGGTTCTTTCCCCTGACAAAAGCACGCGGATGTCTCCCGTTACTTTTCCGATTTTATCACCTTTTTTTACACGGTCTCCGTCTTTTACTGTAAAGACTGATTTTGTATTTTCGTCCAGAAGCTCAAAGACTCTTGCAAAAACTTGAAGGCCTGCAATGATTCCATCTTCCTTTGCAATTAAATCAACTTCTCCTTCTGTCGGAGTCGGCATTACGGCATTTGTTGATACGTCTTCGCTTGAGATGTCTTCCCTAAGCGCTTGCAGAATCAAGTTGTCCATGTTCAGTTTCATTGTGATTTCGTTCATGATATTCCTTCATCCTTTTTATTTCGTTTAATATTGATGTCTTGTATTTCTCAAAAATGGAAGCTGTGTTTTTGTAATCATCCTCACAAAAGTTGATTTCGATTGGAGGAATGAATTTTATGTCTTTTATTTCTGAGGAGATTTTTTTTGCGGCAATTCTTGCAAAGACAAGGCTTTCAAGAAGGGAATTGCTTGCAAGACGGTTTTTTCCGTGTACTCCATTGCATGAAGTTTCCCCGACTGCGTAAAGGTGATTCATCGTTGTCCTGCTGTCAGAATTTACGAAGACGCCGCCCATAAAGTAGTGCTGTGCCGGAACAACAGGAATGCTTCTTTTAGTGCAGTCATAACCGTGTGAGAGGCAGTGCTCATATATGTGCTTAAAATGAGTCTTTATTTCGTCCTCATCAATGTTTTTCATTGAAAGCCACACGCAGTTTGTCCCGTCTTTTTTCATCTGGGCAAAAATGGCATTTGCAACTACATCGCGCGGAAGAAGCTCGTTTACAAACCTGTTTCCATTTTTGTCGAGCAAAATTCCTCCTTCACCGCGGACTGACTCTGATATCAAAAATGAGCGCTCTTTCTTTTCCTGTGCGATGGATTTTTCATCATAAAATGTCGTCGGATGAATCTGTATGTAATCTGGATTTTCAAGCGCAATCTGGTGTGCAAGGGCAATTCCCAGCGCGTCACCTGTCAGATGCGGATAATTTGTTGAGTGAAGGAAGAGTCCTCCGATTCCGCCTGTAGCCCAGACTGTTTCCCTTGAAAGGAGCGCACAGAGTTTTTCGCCTTGCGATGTCTGTCCGAAAGAAAACTCTGCAAGCGGACTTGAGTTTTTGCAGGAAGCGATTATTCCCGCACAGTATTTTACTCCGTTCGAATCTTTTTTTTCGATTATGTCGAGCATTGTTGTGTTTTCATAAATCTCGACGTTCCTAAGTTTTTTTACGGCCCGCAATAAGGATGATGTGATTTCTTTTCCTGTTATGTCTTCGTGAAAGAGAATGCGCGGTGTTGAGTGCGCGCCTTCACGAGTATATTTGAGGTTGCCGCTTTCGTCACGCTCAAAACGCGTCCCAAAACGAATCAAGTCTTCGATTACGGATGGAGAGTGCCTTATCATTGTCCCAACTGACTGAGGGTTGTTTTCGTAGTGCCCGGCCTTCATCGTGTCTTCAAAATAGCTTTGAAAATCAGACTCCTCTTTTAAAACGCAGATTCCTCCCTGTGCAAGGTATGAGTCACATTCTTCGAGTGCAGATTTTGAGATTATCGTAATTTTCAAATTTGATGGAAGGTTCAGTGCGCAGTAAAGCCCTGCGACTCCAGAACCGACTATCAGAACGTCGCACTCATAAGCTTTCATTTTGCCATCTCCAGCATTCTTGCAAGCGGCTTTTCTGCCTTTAGCCTTGTTTCTTCATCAACATGACTTACCGGAGAATTGTTTTTAAGGCAGTCGCGTACTTTTTCAAGAGTGATTCTTTTCATGTTCGGGCACTCTTTTTTTGCGCCTACAAAGTAAAAATTCTTTTGTGGAGCGAGTTTTTTCATTTTGTGAAGGACTCCGATTTCGGTGCAGACGATGAAATCTGTTTCAGGACTGTCTTTTACGTAAACAATAAGCTCTTTTGTTGAACCGATGTAATCTGCAAGCTCGCAAACTTCTTTAGTGCACTCAGGATGAGCTATGATTTTTGCAGTCGGATGTTCCTTAAAGCACTGTGTTATTGCATCCGCTGTAATTGAAGTGTGTACGTGACAGAATCCTGTGTTTAAGATTATGTTTTTCTCCGGAATCTGCTCCTGAACGAATCGGCCGAGGTTCCCGTCTGGAATGAAGAATATGTTTTTGTTTGGAAGTTTTTTTACGATTTTTAAGGCGTTTGATGAGGTGACGCAGATGTCAGAAAGAGCCTTTATGTCAGCCATTGAGTTTATGTAGCAGACGACGGCCAAATCCTCATATTTTGCGCGCATCTGGGAGATTTTTTCCTTGTCAATCATCAATGCCATCGGACAAACGGCATCGGGAGCCGGTATCAGGACTGTCTTATTTGGGTTCAGGATGTTTGCGCTTTCTCCCATAAAGGTAACGCCGCAAAAAACAATAGTCTTGTTTGGAACTTCTTTTGCAACTTTTGCAAGGTAAAATGAATCACCGATATAATCTGCAATTTCCTGTACTTCGTCACGAACATAATAGTGAGCGAGGATTACGGCATCTTTTTCAATGCAAAGTTTTTTTATTTCGTCACGTAAAATTTCATCCATCTTTGTACCTTGTAAAACTTTTCTTAAAATGATACTAGCACTTATTCAAGAGGGTGACAAGACAGGTGTGAAGATAAAATGTTTTTGTTGTAAAGTTTTTTTTGTCAGGTCAGAAGCTCAAGTGAGTAACCGACGAGATTCCAGAACTGCTTTTTCAAGATTGGCTTTGCATCGGCTTCATCGGCAATCTCATTGAAAACTGATTCAGCCTCAAGCAAAAATGTTGCGATCGTTGAGGATGAGAGTGGGAGATGCGCGCCGATCAAGCGGTTTTCAAGTTCTATGTTCCTGAATTTGAATTTTCCGGCAAATGCAATCCTGAGGTTTGAAATCTGACTTTTTTGAGAATTGGCAAGGAATACGAATGAGGCAGAAAGGTCGTTTATTGAAGATGACGGACCGAGCCGCCTGAAAACTGATATCTCCCAATTTTCAGCAGGGACCCTTATCTTTGAGAGTATGTGGTTTTTCGGAATGCCGTCAAATTTTATGAACGGAGTGAAATACGCCTCGGACGCATTTTGAAATTCAAGTTTTGCATCCAGGGCGAGCAACGGGGCATAAAGCGTGTGATAGAAATCCTTGTTGCAGATGTTTCCTCCGATTGTCGCAATGTTTCGTACTATTGGATTTGCAACCGTTTTTGCGGCCTCGTAGAGCGTTGAGGGCAGATTGTGCTGTCCTATGTCGATTAGTCTTGATATTGAAACCCCGGCTCCAAATTCAAAATACCTTTCACGTTTTTCGATTGTCTTTAATTCGTCTATGTTCATTATGGACAGATTGTTTTTTGGGAATGGCTTTTCGACAAAACTTGTGCATCCGCCTAAAATCGCAAGGTCTGAGTTTGCATTAATCTGATAAAAGACATCGCTCAATGTTTTTGCATATATGAAATTTGTAGGCAGACTAGACATCTTTTCTCTCCTCGCTTCTGTGGCGGATTGCCGTTGCGTAAAGGACTCCGTTGATGAATGTTTTTCTGTCAGTGCAGGTGCATTTTATTGAGTCAGCAAGTTCGTTGAGTTCCTCAGTGGTAGGCCTGTAGCTTTTTTCGAGCAGAGTGTATGTCATGAAGATTCTTGAGGCATTGCAGAATCCGCACATCTCCATTCCAGCCTGTAGAAATCCCTTTGCAATGTCGCTTCCGGCCTTTGTCTTAAGAAAGTGTTCCAGAGTCGTTATTGTACACTCCCTTACTGTTCCGACAGGAATCAAACAGCTTGGAACTGGTGTTTCACCAAGCAGCACAGTGCATGAACCGCATTTTCCTTTTTCGCAGCCTTTTTTTACGGACATGAGATGCCTTGTCCTTAGCACGTCAATCAGTTTTTCATCAGGAGAAGCATCAATAATTGTTTTTTCGTCATTTATGGTCATAGGAATTTTCATGTTCATGCCTCCGGTTCATAAATTTTAAACAGCGTGTCTGTTTGAAGCGGCAGTTTTGAAACTGTTTTTGTGAGGGCCTGCGAGAGAGCCGAGGTAAAAGCTGCCGGAAGGATTGAAGCGATTATGTGTCCGATTTGCTTTGGCTCCGATTCCGACTGCAGGAACTGAACTGAAACATCAGGGCAGGTGAGCGTGTCGTCATCCATGAGAAGCGCAAGTGTCTTTTGAATTGATGTCTTTACTGCGTTTTCAGCGGCTTTTATGTGAAGGATTTTCCCTCCGTCAATAACGACGCATATTTTTAAAATCTGCTCCCGGTAAGTGTACTCGTCAAAAAGCACTTCTACTGTACAGGCTGCAAATGACGTGTTGAAAAAAGGAATTCCTGAAAAACTTTCGTTGTCCCACTGCTTCAGTTTTGACGGGGAGAGTGATTTTTTTACGGTGAGTGGCAGTTTTTTATCTTTCTGTTTTTTTATTGCCTCGACACATTTCCTCAAAAGCGAAGTTTTTATGCTTATGCTTCCCAAAAGTGCCTCTGGAGTCGTGGAGCATGGTGACTTTTCTTCTTTTGCATCAGAAACTGGAATCACAAAGGTGATGTTCTTTTTTTCAAAGCCTAAAGAGTCGCAAATTATCTTTGTCCATATTTCTTTTATTGAGTTTGAGGGCGGTATCGTGTTTACGATAAGCTTTTTTTCTTCAGTCAGCTCAAGCTGGATGTTTATGTTGTTGCCTTTGAATGTCGATCCGAAATAGCCGCTTCCCTCAAATGCACATGCAAGTCCGATTCCACGCCGCGGAGGCTGATATGTTCCCGAATTCTCAAAACGCTCTTTTTCAGCCAGTCTGAAGACAGCTGCCTTTCTGTTGAAGTCACTTTTCTTGCATACTGCCTCAAGGACAAGGCTGGTGTTTCCCAAATCGTGTAAGAAAGGCATCTCTGGATTTTTTTGAGTTGAAAGCTTTCTGTTTTGATTTCGCAGCCTGAGCTCAAGCGGAGAGATTCCTGTGACTTCTGATATTTTTTGAATCTGATTTTCAATTGCGAAAAAAGCCGCGGAATCTATGGTTGAAAAATTCAAGGCTGTTGGCGGCGTGTTTGAGGAATAGATCTTGCCTTTTATTTTGAGGTTTTTCGTCATGTAGATTCCAGTGCTTGCTATCATGAGCCGCTCAAGAATTTCTTTTGCGAATGGATTGTATGTTCCGATGTCGATTTCGATGTTTATCTCCATCGCGAGGATGTTTCCCTCTAAGTCCACCGCCGTCCTATAGTAAAAAATGACTGGAGACGCATTTTCGATGTATGTCCGCTGCTCATCTCTTGACAGCATCATCATTACAGGTTTTTGCATTTTTATGGCAGCAAGGGAAGTTTGAACGCAAATCAGGGTGTTCTTCCAGATTGAATTTCCGTTTTGGCTTGAGATGTTTGTTCTCGTGGTTATGATTTTTTCATCTGCAAGGTCGAGCGTGCATTGAAGTGCTTTCCTGAGGTGGGAAATCCATTGGATTGATGAGTAAACGTGAAGGTTTGTGTTTTTTACGAGGCAAAATGCGCCTGCTACTTCTTTATTCGGCTTGTTCTGGATTTTGCTCTGCCATGTTTCTTCTACTATAAAATCGTAATTTTTTGGATCTGAGAAAACATCATCTGTGTTTCCTGTTGATATTTCCTTTGTGCCGACAAGTCCCCTGGTGATTTTTACATCTTCATTGCTGTTTGAGGATGATTTTTTTTGTGATAAAGGTTTTCCTGTGTATGGATTTGAGGTGAGAGTTTCGTAGTGGGATGAAAAATCTCTTTCTTTTTTGGATATGATTGAATTGTCCAGCGTGATTTTGATTTTTGACATCAGCTCATCGATGATTTTTTTATCAGGACCACAGATGATTCCAAGAGGCTCTCCCTTGTATTTGATGTTTCCGTCGCAGAAGACATTGAATTCCGTGTTGATCGTCCTGATTTTTTTTGCTCCGGGCAAATCCTTGTATGAAAAAAATCCATAGCCTTCTGGAAATTTTTCTCCGGCCGCTAATCCCATCGACGTGATTTTGCCATACGGAAATGGACTCCTGAAGATTTTTGCATAAATCATTCCGTCCGCACTCATGTCGCTGTAAAATTCATCGGAGACGAGAATCAGCTTCTTTTTTAATGCGGATGATGATGTTGCCTTAGCGCACATGATGTTTTTTTCCTACGGATTTTACGGTTTCAATTACAGTCTTAACATCATCTTCGTTCATATTCGGCCACAATGGAAGAGTTATCGTGTTCTGATAGTGGTTTTCAGCGTTAGGATAGTTTTCTGCAGTAAAGTCAGGATACTTTTCTTTCCAGTATGTAAAGTGGAAAATGGCTATGAAGTGCATTGATATGCCGATGCCCAAAGACTGCAGCTCTTTTGCAAATGTATTTCTGTCGCAGTCAAGTTTTTCACTTTTTATTTGAACGAGGTAAAGATGCCATGCGTTTCCTTCTCCGTCTGGTGGAAGTGTGAGAAAATCGCAGTCCTTAAATGCCTCATTGAATTTTTTTACGATCTCAGTTCTTTTTTGTCGGAAAAGTTCTGCTTTTTTAAGCTGTTCCCGGCCGATTGCGCTTAAGACATCTGGAAGATTTGCCTTAAATCCAGGTGCAATTATATCGTATTCCCAGCTTGCCTTGTCACTGGTGTATCGGTCCCATGCGTCCCTGTCCATTCCGTGAAGCCTCATCTGGCTTATGCGTTTTGCGATTTTGTCATCATTCGTCGTCACCATTCCGCCTTCGCCCGTCGTTATGGTTTTTGTCGCATAAAATGAGAATACTCCGACATCACCTAAAGTTCCGGCAAATCCGTCTCGCGTCTTTGATGGAAATGAGTGTGCCGCATCCTCAATTACGTAAATCTTATGATCTGGAAGGGAGTATTTTTTTGCAAGCTCGTTTATTTTTTTCATGTTGCAGAGGTTTCCTGCGATGTGAACTGGAATTATTGCCCTTACTTTGTGACCGTTCTCTGCGTCTTTTTTAAGGATTTCTTCAATTTTTGCAGGATCTATGGAATAAGAGTCTTTTTCGATGTCAGCAAAATACACGTCCGCACCCAGATGAACGGCTGTCGCCGCCGTGGATACGAATGTGTATGGGGTAGTGATTACCGCCGTTCCATTCTTTACGCCGCACGCCTCCAATGCAAGAATCATTCCGTTTGTGTTTGAATTTACGGCAAGCGCGTGACGTGAATTTACATACGACGCAAATTCTTTCTCGAACTCGTGGGTGACTTTTCCGGTGGTGAGCCAGCCTGAGTCCATGACCTCAAGAACGGCTTTTTTTTCTTCTTCTCCCAATTCAGGCTTAAAAAATGGAACTTTCATGTTTCTCGCTGCCTCCTAAAACTAAAGCGTCCTTGAATTATTTTTTTTTATCGTCTTGTAAAACTCATCCAGAGACGGAACTTCTTTACGCAAAATGGAGATTAGTTCCTCTTTGTTGCGGTATTTATTTGCATCACCTTCAAATTTGCATATAGGCTCAAGTTTTTTGATGAGGGAATCAAGCTTTTCATCCTCGAATTCAATATTTTTTAATTCAAGGAGCTTTTCGTGTTCAGTCCTTTTTGGCTCTTCTTCCTTTAGCCAAAGGGGCTCATACACGCGCTCGCCCTCGCGGCTTCCGATAATCTTTATTTCGATATCCTTGCCAGGCTCAAGACCTGAGAACTTTATGATTTGTCTTGCAAGGTCTATTATCTTGATTGGTTCTCCCATGTCTAAAAGATATGATTTTCCGTTTGTGCCGACGCCACCGCATTTAAGGACAAGTGAGCACGCCTCAGGAATCGTCATGAAAAACCTCTCCATTTTTTCGTCAGTTACGGTTACAGGGCCTCCGGTTTTGATTTGGTTTTGAAAAAGCGGAAGGATTGAGCCTCTTGAGCCCAGGACATTTCCAAACCTAACGAACATGAACTTTTGGGAAGATGATGCTTTTTTAGCGTATTGAAGTATGAGTTTTTCGCACAGCATTTTGCTCACTCCGTAAATTGAAACCGGAGCAACAGCCTTGTCGGTTGAAATTAGCACGAATCTCTGTACGGAATTTGTAAGTGATGCATCGAGAAGATTTTTTGTTCCGAGCACGTTGTTTTCGATTACAGCAACAGGATTTTCTTCCATCATCGGAACATGCTTGTATGCCGCGCAGTGGAAAATGACGTCTGCATGAGTCTGCTTTATTATGTAGTTCACGTAGTTTTTGTCTTTCATGTCGCCGATTATCGGAACGATTGTGGCTTTTTCTCCGACACCTTCGTTTTGAAGGACAATCAGCTCACGGTATATGTTTACGATGGAGTTTTCGCCGTGACCGAAAAGATAAAGCCGCTCTGCGCCGCCTGACAAGAGCTGACGCGCAAGCTCGGAGCCTATTGAGCCGCCGGCACCTGTTATTAAGACACGCTTTCCGCGCAGGTATTGAAGGCTTTCGTGCAGCGGAATTATTACAGGTGTCCTTCCCAATATATCAAGCGGATCGATTTCGCGGACCTGAACAAAATGAGCCTTGCCGTCGATGATTTGGCTTACGCTCGGTAAAATCCTGATGTGCGCAAAACCACCTTTCTGCAGGTCCTCGTATATTTCCCTGATTTTTTCTGTGGACGCGCTTGGAATTGCGATTATTGCTTCGTCAATCGGCCCGCACCTCAAGAATTTTACGACTTCTGAAATCGGACCTAAAACAGGAATTCCCTCTATTTGAGTTCCTATGGCAGATTTATCATCATCAATAAAAGCCGCCACCGTACCGAATACTTTTTTTCGCTGCAAGTCCTGAGCTATCATTTGTCCTTCGAATCCGGCACCGATTATGTAAATGTTTGAATCACTTTTCTGTAGCATAGTTCTCTTCGTAAATTACGCAACCCCGCTTTCCCTGTTCCTTTACGATGTACAAGGCTTTGTCTGCATTTTTGAAAAGTTCATCTGTAAAACCATTCTCAGAAAATGCAATGCCTACGCTTACCGAAACAGGTGAGATGTTGTCCTTTATTGTTGTGAGCTTTTCATTTACGCTCAAAATTTTTCGTTTGATTGAATTTCCGACGTCTGGCGTACAGTTTGGAAGAATCGCCGCAAATTCATCTCCACCGATTCTTGTAATGTAGTCGCTTGTCCTGAAAGTTTCAAGGAGGATTCTTGCCAGTTCCTGAAGAGCTGTGTCACCTCCGGTATGTCCATAGGTGTCATTTATGTATTTGAAATTATCAAGGTCAATCAAGAGAAGGGCAATAGGCTCCGATTTTTTAGCGGATGTCTTGCAAATCTGGTCAAAAGCCCTTCTGTTGAGTAATCCCGTAAGTGCATCGTACTCAGCCTTTTCCAAAAGTGATTTTTCATTCTGAGCCTTGATGTTGTAGATTTCGTTGTAACTTTGAGCAAGCAGCTTGAATTCTAACGAGCCGATTATGTTGAGCTTTTCATCTTTATCGATTGCTTCCTTGAATTTTTTCAGCGGGTAGAGAATCAGACATGCAAACGCCATAAATATAAGCACCGTGACTAAAAGAAGCGTAAAGACCAGAATACGAAGGCGCAGGATGTTTTTACCTAATTTCTCACCGTTGCCTGACATTTCAAGCTGAATCTGCTGTTCAATTGCCTGAATCGTTATCTTGCAGTTTTCCGTTATGCGTTTTTTGTAGAGAAGGTAACCGTCTCCGAAAAGAGAATTGAGGGCCGTTTCCCTAAGAGCTGCTATCGGAAGATTTTCATCGAGTTCCTTTATCTTTATTGCAGCGATTTCTTTTGGCATGGTTGTGGTTGTCGCGCCGATTGTCTTGTATGCAAGGCGTATGGCATAAAGTTCCAGGTTGATGAGGCTTTCACTTTGTGCGAGAGTCACGCTTAAGCGCTGCAATGCAAGATCTTTTTCCGTACAGACTTCCTTTAAGGCCTCAAGTGCCTTTTGCTGCCTTTTTGTCTCGTTTATTTCTTTTAGATAAGCCTTGGCATATTCCTCGTTATTTGTTACGACAAAAAGGCGGGCCTGCTCCGTAAGAAAACTAGAAGCTTCTTCTATTAGTTTTGAACTTTGCTCACATATTATGAATTTTTTGTTCGCATCCTTTACCGCATAGAATCCTTTGCTTACCTTGCTTGAAAGAATAAGCATTACGAAAAAAACAAGCGCCGTTATTGCGATGAAGAAAAAATCGAGAATCTGAATCCTTATGCCTGTCAGGGGTGTTTTCCTATCGTTCATTTTTTTCTCAATCTGAAAAATTGATTATGCTGCTGAAAGTCTCGGTGTTTGCGCTTGCAGCATTTCTTATGACTTGTGAGCAGGCTTCCCTCCATGGAGAAATGTCTTCGACTGGAATGAACTGGGTGCCTTCTTCCTTAAGCCTGCTTATGGCCTGTTCTTCTGTCGCTTTTGAAAAATTCCTGCAGTATTCCTGAGTAATCTTTCCCGCGTCAATTATTATCTGCTTTTGTCTTTTTGAAAGGGAATCCCAAAAATTTGAGTTTACTATGATTTCGCGTATGCCAAGCTGATGTCCGTCCAAAAGTACAAATGGAGCGACTTTGTTGAAGTTGTTTGAAAGGTAATTCACTATCGGTTGCTCTGCAATGTCAGCTTCCCCGACTTGAATCGCCGAGTAGAGGATTGAAAAATTGATCTGAATTGGATTTCCACCGAGTGCTTTTATTACTTCCGTTAAAACAGACTGCCCTGCAGAGCGGATTTTTTTGCCTTTAAAATCATTGACACTCGCTATTCTTGAAGTCGAGAAAAAATGCCTGAAGCCTTCTTCTGTAAAGAACAGACCTTTTATCCCTGTGTTGTTGTCATAAGGCTCGTCGAGAATGCTTTTTGCAATGTCAGATTCAGCGAACTTCCAGAAATGTGAGCGGTCCTTGAACGTGTACGGAATATCCATGAGGGAGGTCTTTTTGCAGCCATATCTGGCGATTGCGGTTGTCGACATGCTTGCAAGATGAATTTTGCTTTCTTTTTTAACCATCTCATTGAGGACTGCTGAATTGTCGCCCAAAAGAGAATCCGTGAAGAGCTTGATTTTTATTTTTCCATTGGAAAGCTCTTCAACAGCCTTTACAAAGACTTCATCAGATTTTGCAGAAATTGTGTCGTCCGGATTAGACTCAGCCATTACAAGCTCCAGCGACTTTTCACGACTGCATGAAATAGAAAATAATCCAAAAAAGACAGCGAAAACGGCAAAAAACAATTTCCTCATGAGAAATATTATATGTACTCTTTATTTTGCTGTCAAATTAGAGTTTGTTTATTCTTAATCCGCCATATCAAGGATTTTCTGATATAAAGCCAAGTCTATTTGGGCTGAATCCTGCCTCATTTTTAAGCATGCATCCTGCCATTCCTTTGGATTTGACACTTCCGTAACCGTTACGCCGGATTCCTTTAGCGTCTTTAATGTCTGTGCATTCAACTCTGAGGTGATTGTCTTGCAGTACTCAGAGGCGTAATTTCCTGCCTCAGTCAAGATTTTTTTTTGATTTTCAGAAAGTGAATCCCAGCACTCCGCATTTATCATGACGGAAATTGCACCGAGCATGTGTCCGTCAAGTATAAGGTACGGCGCTACTTCGTGAAATGAGTTTGAAAGATAGTTTGAAAGCGGCTGCTCTGCAACTTCAACTTGACCTGTCTGAAATGCCGCGTATAAATCTGAGAATTTTACTTCGACTGGGACTGATGAAAACGAATTTGCAAGTCCTGTAAGGACGGCACCAGAAACACGCATCTTTTTTTGCTTCAAGTCTGCTACCTTTTCGATTTTTGACGTTGAGAAATAGTGGCGTAGACCTTCCTCAGCGTAAAAAAGTCCCTTGACTCCAAGACCTTCTCTGTAAGGCTCATCAAGAATCTCCTGAGCCAGAGGTGATTCCGCGAATTTCCAGAAGTGAGTGTCGTTTTTGAAAGTGTAGGGAATGGATAGAAGAGATGATTTTACGGTTTTTCCGCCAGCATAAGAGGCAAGGTTTGCAGGCCCCCTTATGAGGTGAATTGAACTGTCCTTGCCCATTATTGTTTTCATGACCTGCTTTTCGTCACCTAAGACACCTGCGCAGTGAAGGTCAATTTTAATTTTTCCGTTTGAAAGTTCCTCAACTTTGTCCTTAAAGGCCTGATCCATCCGTCCTGCCACGGTGTCGCTTGGATTGATTTCCGCCATGACAAGCGTTATTTCTTTTTCTGCTTGAGGCGTTTTTTTTGAGCAGCTTGAAAAAGGAATCAAAGTAAAAGCTGTGATTGCAGCTGAAAATAATAAAAATCTCTTCATGCTTTTATTTTATCACTCTTATGCCTGTTGTCAATTTTTAGTAAAATGAGTTGTGAAAATGAGATGAAAACTTCCTCAAAAATTGAAAATCATCTATTGATTCGAAAAATCATTTCTGATAAAATATTTTTCACTGATTAGCTTCACTCTAACAGTACTTTGAAAGTCAAGCAACTTTTTCTGCGCGGCTTGTGGAAAATGCCTTGATGAAAAAATTAACTTAGGAGCATCTAAAATGGCTACAAGAAGAGGTCCTCGTTTTAAGGAATGTAGACGACTTGGTGTAAACGTATGTGGACACCCAAAGGCTATGGACAGAGCAGGAGCACCAGCTTTCAAAAAGACAAAGAAGACATCTGATTACGGTCTTCACCTTATTGAAAAGCAGAAAGTAAAGGCATATTACAATATCCTTGAAAAACAGCTTCGCCGCTATTTCGAGCAGGCAACAAAGTCAAAGGAAATGACAGGTGTTGCTCTCTTAATCGCACTTGAGACTCGTCTCGATAACCTTGTTTATCGTCTCGGTTTTGCATCATCTATCCGCATGGCTCGCCAGATGGTAAGCCACAAGCACATCGAAGTTGATGGACAGAAGATTAATATTCCTTCTTATGCTGTAAAAGTTGGACAGACAATTTCTTTGACTGAAAAATCTCGCAAAAGCGAGCAGTTCAAGAAAGCTTTTCTTTCTGACAGCAAAGCAAAACTTGATTATCTTGAGCGTGATGAAGATAACTTCACTGGAAAACTTTCACGTCTTCCACAGCGTTCAGAAATCCCTGTTCAGATCAATGACCAGATGGTAGTTGAGTACTACTCTAAGTAGTCTGAGCAAAAAAACTCCCGCACGAGCGGGAGTTTTTTTATGTCCGAATGGTTTTTGACCGACTTTGTAAGCATGACGGCATTCAAAAAACACAAAAAAGCTCTCCTTCAAAAGCGAAGGAGAGCTTTTTTGTGTTTTAGTCCAAAAGGTAGTTGTAGTCCGGATAGTTTCCAAACTCGTCTTCCTTTAAGAAATTGTAAGATTCTTGAATCTGCTCGAACGTTGCATTGTCATCAAGGGAGAAGGTAAGAGGTGAATCATCTTTTATGATGAGTTCGCTTGCAAATCCCGCCTTGTAGAGTTCTTTTTCAAGCCTGTAGATTGAAAGAAGCCTTCCCGTTGAGTTTCCTGAGTGATAGGTACAAATCTCAGTCGGCTGGGTGCCCTCAAGGAATGTGAGGGTGATTGTGTGGCCTTCGCAGTCCTCTGTCGGAATTCCACCGCTTACAGAACATATCGTCGCGTCAACTGTGCCTGATGCCGGGCGAGTGAAATTTTTGTATGGAAGTCCCTCATGAATTTTCTGCATGTAAGATGCCATTGCGTATCCAGCCAATGTCGAACCTGTTAATTGCAGGCCGAGTGACTGACCTGGCTTATCAAATCCAAACCAGAAAATTGAAGTGTAGTAAGGTGTGAAACATGCTGTCCATGCATCCGCCCAGTTCTGTGTGGTTCCAGTCTTTCCTGCCGCTGGAATCGTATATTTTCTTCCGTTTTTGTCGCGGTAAGTGAATTTTGAGCCGTTTCCTGTCGGACCTGCCAGCGTTCCTGATTTTACGGTGTTTTCAAGAAGTTTTGTCATTACGTAGGCTGTCTGAGGTGAAATAACCTGAGCCTCACTTCCTTTTGCTGCCAGTGCCTGACGTGTTTCTTTTTCTGGATTGAGGAATACGTTTCCGTTTTTGTCCTCAACGCTTCTGATTGCAATCGGAACGACTTCCTTTCCTTCGTTTTCAAAGATTGAGTAAGCACGTGCAAGCTCAATTGGCCTGACTGAACATACTCCAAGTCCGATCGGATAGCCAGGAACAAAACCTCTGTTCGGAACTTCTTCCTTTGGAATTCCAAGCAGGGCGATTCCTCTCTCAATTGCCGCATCAAATCCTGTTCCATCCAGAACTTTTATTGAAGGAACGTTCATGGAGTGGGCGAGTGCGTACCAAAGTTCTACGTCACCTTTCCATTCTCCGCGGAAGTTCTGCGGAATGTAAGGCTTTCCGTCTGCAGTGTGGAATACTGTAGGAGTGTCTGATATTATCGTTCCCGGAGTGAATTTTAATGAATCAATTGCTGCCGAGTAATAGAGCGGCTTAAATGAAGAACCTGGCTGTAATTTTGCCTGTACCGCACGGATGAACTGATTTTCTCCGTCGTATTTGCTTCCACCGACAAGGGAAGTGATGTATCCTGTTCCGTTTTCTATTGCAATCATCGTGCCTTCGATGGTGTTTTTCCCGATATTTGATTTTGTGATTGCATTAGCCCTGTTTACGACACCAGCTTTTAACGTATCAACTCCGCACATGAGCGACATAACATCGATGATCGGGTTGATTGTGTTTATGTATGTTGACTGCGCGAGGGATTCGTTTCTCTGCTCGCTCATTTTCAGTCCGCCGAGATTGAATGTAAGGGAGAGCAATTCTGTAATCGGAGTATAAATCTTGAATGCCGTATTTTTTCGCTCAGAGGCAGAACGCTGATACGTGTTGTTTGCATATTTTATGTATTGCTCCATTGTTTTTTGAGCAACATTCTGATGCTTCAGGTTTAGGGTCGTGTTTACGGTAAAGCCGCTTGTGTAGATGTCATCTGTTCCATAGATTAGCTTTCCAAGTTCCCTTCGGACGTATTCACTGAACCATGGAGCCTTGTCATCGTTGCTTACTGCGGTTGTATTTCCTGTTCTTGTGTAGTCAAAATTTGCCCAATAATTGTCAAACGACTCGTCCGCATATTCCTGCGTTATGAATCTTGATGCAACCATTTTCTCAAGGACGTCCTGCTGTCGTGCCATTGCACGGTTCGGATATTCAAAAGGGTTGTAGTATGCGGGGTTTGAAAGCTGTATTACGAGGATGGCGGCTTCTGCAGGCGTAATTTCCGTGGCGTCATGTCCGAAATAGTATTTGCTTGCAGCGTTTACTCCGTAAGTTCCTCCGCCAAAGTAAATTTTATTGAGGTAAAGCTCCAGAATTTCGTTTTTTGAGTAGCGTCTTTCCATTTGGATTGCCCACCACAACTCCTTGAGCTTTCGTTTTATCGTCATGTCGCTTCGGTCGCAATAAAGGGTTCCTGCAATCTGCTGCGTTAAAGTAGAGCCTCCGCCCAGATTTATATGGATGAGCTTTCCGATGAATGCGCGGACAACGGCCTTTGCTGAAAATCCGTGATGCTTGTAGAAGTTCTTGTCTTCCCTTGAAACAAGGGCGTCAATCATTACCTGCGGAAGCTTATTTATTGAGATGATTTCACGCTTTTCTTCGCTTGCGAGTTCCGTTATAAGCTCACCGTTGATGTCCAAAAGCTTTGTAGGAAGTGCCGTCGAGAATTCAGTGAAATTTTCATTGTCGATTATGTATTTTGTATTTGACAGGGCGAGTCCGAGCGTTGCGCCAAAAATAATTGCGAAAAAGAACAGACCGAAAAATAGAGTCAAAGTTATGTATCGTGACTTTTGCATTATGATAGAATACGAATTAAAAATCCTTGTGTCAATTAAGCGGTAAAAAGCAAGGTTTTGGGCAAAAAAAAGACCGGCATCTCGCCGGTCAATAGCCATCAGGCTAGTCGGGCATCAATGGGTGGGAGGGGATAATTGCATGCCCGACTTTTAAATTATCGCCCTCAAGGTCGAAAATCTTTAGTGAAAAAAAAGAAAATGTGTGAAAATCCTAAAAAATCAATCGGAGCTGAACTATTGCTCTTCTGAAATGTTTGCTTCGATGTTGAGGCTGACTGTATATGATCTGCCCTTAACGGCCGTCAGTGTTTTTACAAGCTCGTAATCACCAAAGGTGAATGTTATCTTGTGGTCGCCCGGCGTGATTACTTTTTCTTCGTTTGGAATGAATTTTTTTCCGTCAAGCAGGATTTCTGAGTTTGATGGACTTAAAATCTTTAATGTCGGTTCAATCGTCCTTAAAGAAAGCGAGAGTTCCGTCGTTTTTGCCTGCTCAATCCTGAAAGTCCTTAATTCATTTCGGTATGAGTCGCTTTGGATCGACAGGTGGTGCTCTCCAGAGTTTAAGAGGAGTGTTTTTTCGCTTGCTGGAGAGCCGTCAATGAGGACCGTGTACTTTTTTTCGTCCCTTGAAGGTGGATTTATGCTCAGAGTCAGCTTTCCCTTGTTGCTTAAAACAGGCTTTGCGTTTATTTCAAGCTCTGCTCGCTCCAAAGAATCAGGCACTCCCTTCATGACTTGCTGAAAGCGGAGGAAAATGCTGTCCGTTACCTCTGGCATCTTCTGGATTATGAGTGAGTATGGATTTTCTTTTATAGAGAAATCTTTTGTAAGCGGAAAGTACAGCGTCATCGAAAATCGGGCTGGAATTGTGCTTAAGAAAACTTTTTCACCCTTGTAGTCTATTTTTTTTTCGTCTGGAGGAGGAGTGAGCGAATCATAAAGAGTGTATGCAACGGAATCACGCCATGAAGCTATTTCTTCAGGAATCTTTATGTTGAGTTCTATTCCGCTCAGGTATGTGTGCTCCTGAGGAAGCTTTATTAAGAGCGCATCGCTTATTCCAAGCCGCACTGTTTCAGAAGATGTCTTTTCCGGAACTTCAAGGCATACGACTTTTCTGACCCTGAAATTTTCTGCAAGGACAGAATGGGAAAGAAGGAGTAAGGATAGGAATATCGGAACTTTAAAAAATATATGGCTTTGCGACATCTCTCACAAAAAGTATAAGTTATAGAGTTCATAAAGTCTATTGAGAATTTTTTAAGTTTGAAAGAAAACTTTCTTTTTTTTGTATGTCTTTTTTTGTAAATGGAGGTGACTGGAGATAATTGAGAAAAAAATCAGTCTGGAATAAGCCTTCCAGGATCCGTCGGATTTCCGTTCTCGCGAATCTCAAAATGAAGGTGAGGTCCTGTTGAAGCTCCTGTTGTTCCGACCAAACCGATTACCTGTCCCGTGCTTACCCGGTCATCTTTTTTTACCAGAATTTTTGACAAGTGGGCGTACAGGCTGGTCTTTTTGCCGTTGTGCAGGATTATGATGTAATTTCCGTAAGTTGAGTTGTATCCTGTCGTGGTGATGATACCTGATTTGCAGGCAAAGACTTCCGTTCCGACCGGGGCTGCCAGGTCAATTCCCGCATGAAATTTCCATTTTCCTGAAATCGGACTTGTCCTGTAGCCGAAAGGGGATGTGAGGATTTTCTTGCTCAGTGGAAGCT
>JAEEGL013227097.1_pt1 | contig 17842 bp, 10 predicted proteins | sample 9134231 | NCBI WGS metagenome assembly JAEEGL01 (sample SAMN16246548, study PRJNA631951) | gut metagenome | biome: gut microbiome; feature: rumen; material: fiber-attached | host: Bos | place: Iran: Karaj | collected 2018-10 | reverse complement strand
TTATGATACATCAGGAATACTTCGGGAATGGTTCGGGGATTGTTCGGGGATTGTTCGGGATTCCTTCGGTTCGTGTTTTTTGACGTAATGACACTTACGTGTTCACTTTGTTGTGACAGAATGCTGCTTTCAAGGACATTTACTTTCTTTGCAGCAACAGGCCATTGTCATCTTTTTGTCATCTTTAAAGCAGATTTTTTAGCGGACAGTAATATTTGTTTTTACATTGTATTTATGCTTCTTTCCGTTTCCTTTTATCTCTATGCTTCTGTTGCCGAGATGGAGGGTTGCGATGGTGCCCTTTGGTATGCTGACGGTGTAGCAGTATGTGCCGTTGTCAAGGTGATGCCATTCCACATCGATTCTGCCGTGTGGGGTCATTGTGCCTCCCTTTGCCCATGTGAGACCTCCACCAAAGTGGGGGGCAAGAATGATGTGAGCAAAACCTGGGGCTGACTCGTCTGGACGAATGCCGAGGATGGTGGAGTAGAACCACTGTACGACGGCTCCGTAGCTGTAGTGATTGAAGGAATTCATGTTCCATTCGTGCTTGTTGAAGCCATCAGCCTTGGTATAGCTGTCCCAGCGTTCCCAGATGGTTGTCGCTCCTTGGTCAATGCTGTATAGCCATGAAGGATTCTCGCGTTGAAGGAGCAGACGGTATGCAAGGTCTGTCAGTCCACATTCGGTGAGTGTCTCCATCAGTATGCCTGTGCCTACGAAGCCTGTGGAGAGGCGGTAGCTGTTGTTGATGATGTTCTGACGGAGCGACTCGATGGCTGCGGGACGCTGCTTTGGTGTGAGCAGACCGAAGTGGAGTGCCAGCAGATAAGCAGTCTGTGTGTCCTTGCCTGTATTTATCTCACTGTTGGTGATGTAGCGACGCTGAAATTCGTCCACGATATTGTGGTGAAGTGCTGTATAGTATGCCGTATCATCGTTTTTTCCGAGCAGTCGTGATATCTTTGCCATCAGGTCTGCCGTGTGGGCAAAATATGCGTAGGAGACGTATCGTTTCTCTACTTCCTTGTAGGCAAGCCAGTCGCCGAAATCTGTCTCTGCACCAATGTGTGTCCATCCGTCCTCGGATGCTTCGGCACAATGCTTCATCCAGCGCTTCATGCTTTCATAGTTTTCTGTGAGAATCTGCGTGTTGCCTGTCATCACATACACGTTCCATGGAACAATGATGCCAGCATCGCCCCATGCACTTCCTCCGTAGCCCCACATGTTGGCGGCTGGTGCTGTGCAAGGATATGCACCGTCGTCACGCTGACCGTTGCGCATGTCACGCATCCACTTGCGGTAGAAGTCCTTGACGTCACTGTTGTATAGAGCAGTAGTGGAAAATATCTGTGTGTCGCCCGTCCATCCGAGACGCTCGTCACGCTGTGGGCAGTCGGTAGGGATGCTGACGAAATTGCCGCGCTGTCCCCACCACACGTTGCTGTATAGCTGGTTGATGTCAGGATTGCTGCACGAGAACGTTCCCCATTCCTCTATGTCGCTTCCTACTATCATACCAGTCACATTGGCTGCAATGTCGATGTCATCAGTTGCTGTGAGTTCTGCATAGCGGAATCCGAAGTAGGTGTAGCGTGGATGATATGTCTCATTTCCTTCGCCGTTCATGATGTAGCGGAGGGTAGCCTTGGCGTGGCGCAGGTTGTATGTCCACAGACTTCCTGCTGGTCCTTTGTCAAGACGGGCAGCATCGCCGTTGTAGTTGAGCATCTCACCGAAGCGCCATGTGAGTTCTGTGCCACGATTACCCCTTGCGGTGAACCGAATCCAACCGACTATGTTTTGACCGAAATCGAGCAGAAATGTCTGCCCACGTTTGAGCCTTATCCATGTAGGATGCTTTTCGCTGTATGTGTTGAAGGTTTTTATCCAATGCCCGTCAGGTCCAATGAGTTGCTGGTTGTTTATTTTGCCGTATGTTGTTCCTGTGGCGATGCTTCCTTCGTACACAGTTATGTCGGCAACTGTTTTCCACAGTTTCCTGTCTCTTATCTTTACTTGTGGTCCGAACTCAGGAATGAGTACGCCCTTGTTGTCTGTATTGATGATGGCATTGTGCCAGTGTGTGGGCTTGCGACGTGCATCGTATGTCTCGCCGTTGTAGATGTCGCCAAGCAACAGTGATCCGTCAGTTGCACATTGCCATGAGGTGTCGGTAATGAACCTGTCCTTGGTGTTGTCGGTGTATGTAACATCTATGTCGCAAATAAACGCATGACGGTTGTTGTTGCCATATACTCCACGTGTGATGCCTCCAATCCACCAGCCGTTGCTTATCTGTGCAGTTATGCTCAGACTGTCGCCTTTGAGCAAGGACTTAGGTACAGTCATGGTCTGTAGGAATATTTCCTTGCGGTAGTCTGTCCATCCCGGTTTCAGTTCGGAATAGTCTATTTCCGAGCCGTTTATCTGCAAGGTATATACTCCGAGTGCGCTTGAATGTAGTACGGCACTCTTCACTTTCTTGCTCAGATGAAATGTCTTGTGGAACACAGGCATTGAACCGTCCTGTGTTGGTGCGCTTATCCATTCCTGCGAATGTGTGGCAGAAAAGTAAGCGATTGCCATTGCGAATGTGGCTAAAAGTCTCTTTGTCATTTACTGATAGGTTGGTTAGTCTTATTTTGTTAATGTATGCAAAGGTATGTAAAAAATCCGATTATCCTTGCTTCCGTTCTGTGATTTTCATTGTTTTTTCAAGTTAAAGCTTTGAAAGAATCTGACCAAAGCTTTAGATTGGTCCGTTCAAAGCTTTAGAATGCTTTCACCAAAGCTTTTGTTTACTTCGATGAAAGCTTTGGATAATTTGAACGAAAGGGTAGGGTAGTACTGGTTATTGCTTTGAACTTCTTGAGCAACTGCTTACACCTTATATATTATAAAGGCGTGAATGAATATACAAAAGAGCCACCGCTTTGATGCAGATGCATCGGGAACGGTGGCTCTTGCCTTTTTGCCATAGTCTTAACGAAACGGACGCTTCGGAAACTTTGGCTATGTGTAAACTTGCAGCCCTTCTCCTTTGGTTGAGAGCGTGGGCAGAGCGTTACTTCTTCAACATTTCAATCATGCTTGCGGCAGCCTTGCGACCGTCACCCATTGCGAGGATGACTGTTGCACCACCACGAACGATATCACCACCTGCGAAGATAGTTGGGATGCTTGACTGCATCTTGTCATTTACTGCGATAGTGTTCTTGCGACCGAGTTCGAGTCCTGCAACTGACTTTGGAACGAGTGGGTTAGGAGAAACACCTACAGCCACGATTGCCATGTCGATGTCGATAGTCTCAATCTTACCCTCTACTGGTACTGGTGAACGACGACCTGATGCGTCTGGCTCGCCAAGCTCCATTACCTGAAGCTTAACCTGCTTTACGTTACCCTTTTCGTCAGCGATGTACTCGATAGGGTTGTGGAGTGTGAGGAACTCGATTCCTTCTTCCTTAGCATGCTTTACTTCCTCAAGACGTGCTGGCATCTCTGCTTCAGAACGACGGTAAGCGATGAATACACGTTCTGCACCGAGACGCTTGGCAGTACGGCAAGAGTCCATTGCTGTATTACCACCACCAACTACCATCACACTCTTAGCCTTGATGATAGGAGTGTCTGTTGCTGGGTTTGAAGCATCCATAAGGTTCACACGTGTGAGGTACTCGTTAGATGACATGATACCAACTGAGTTCTCGCCAGGAATACCCATGAAGTTAGGGAGTCCTGCACCAGATGCTACGAAGATACCTTTGTAACCTTCTGCCTCAAGATCCTGTATAGTGATTGTCTTACCGACGATGCAGTCCTTTACGAACTTAACACCTATATTGCTGAGGTTCTCAATTTCTACGTCAACTATAGCGTTAGGAAGACGGAACTCTGGAATACCGTACTTGAGTACACCGCCAATCTCGTGGAGTGCTTCGAATACTGTTACGTCGAAGCCAGCCTTTGCCAAGTCGCCTGCACAAGAAAGACCTGCAGGACCAGAACCAACGATTGCTACCTTGATACCGTTGCTTTGTGCAACCTCTGGAAGAGCCATCTTGCCAGAGTTACGCTCAAAGTCTGCAGCGAAGCGTTCAAGGTTACCGATGGCAACAGCCTTATGACCCATCTTGAGGTGGATACACTGGCTTTCACACTGCTTTTCCTGTGGGCAGACACGTCCGCAGACAGCAGGAAGTGCGCTTGTTGACTTGAGAACCTTTGCAGCCTCAAGGAACTGACCACGCTCGATGTTCTTGATGAATGAAGGGATGTTGATTGATACTGGACATCCTTCCATACATGTAGGCTTAGGGCAGTCGAGACAACGTTTTGCCTCTGTGAGAGCCTGCTCAACAGTGAGACCAACATTTACTTCCTCAGTACGTGTTGTTGCACGATATACAGGGTCGAGTTCGCCCATCACGCAACGTTCAATGAGGCCTCTGTCCTTTGGCTTCATGGCAGCCTGAAGTTCCTTTCGCCAAGCAGCATTACGGTCAGTAAGCTCAGCGAGTGGAGTGTCGGTAGTCATGTTTGAAGCATCAGCCTTTGGTGCTTCTGACTTGCATGTGTTACCTGCCTTGCAGCCACATACGCTCGCCTCAAGCTTTTTCATCTCCTCAATCTCTACAGGTTTGAATGCACCCATACGCTTGAACATCTCGTCGAAGTCAACCTCGTGGCCATCGAACTCAGGACCGTCAACGCATACGAACTTAGTCTTTCCACCTACAGTGATACGGCAAGCACCGCACATACCTGTACCGTCAACCATGATAGTGTTGAGCGATACGTCTGTAGGAACGTTATATTTCTTCGTAAGGAGACAGCAGAACTTCATCATGATGGCAGGACCGATAGCGAAACACTTGTCCACTTTCTCACGCTGAATTACTTCTTCAATGCCTACAGTTACTACGCCTTGCTTTCCGTAAGAACCGTCATCAGTCATGATGATTACCTCGTCGGAGTGCTTGCGAACTTCGTCCTCAAGGATGATAAGTTCTTTTGTACGACCTGCGAGAACTGAGATTACACGGTTGCCTGCAGCCTTGAGTGCCTTGATGATAGGAAGCATTGGTGCAACACCAACACCACCTCCAGCACATACTACTGTACCGAACTTCTCGATGTGCGTAGCCTGACCGAGCGGACCTACAACGTCTGTGATGTAGTCGCCCTCATTGAGGCTGCACAACTTGGTTGAAGAGTAACCTACAGTCTGAACCACGAGCGTGATTGTTCCTGCTTCTATGTCTGAATCAGCGATTGTGAGTGGCATACGCTCACCATTTTCACCTACTCGTACAATGACGAAGTGACCTGCCTTGCGAGACTTTGCAATGAGAGGTGCTTCAACAACAAGTTTGAAAACCTTCTCAGAGAACTGCTCTTTCTTTACGATTTTGTTCATGGGATAAAAAAGTAAAGCCTTTTAGGGCTTCCAATGTTTAGAGATTAAGTATTTGGTTTTATTTTTGTTTATGTGAAAGTTCATAGGAATCTCCCGTTCCTTATGCGGGGGAACGGGAGAGTGTATGATTGTTTTTTAGTCGATATATTCGAATCCAGTGTAAGGTACGAGTGCCTTTGGCATACGTATTCCCTTTTCAGTCTGGAAGTTCTCGAGGATAGATGCAACGATACGTGGAAGTGCAAGAGCTGAACCGTTGAGAGTGTGGCAAAGCTGAACCTTCTTGTCTGCGTTGCGGTAACGACACTTGAGACGGTTTGCCTGATATGTGTCGAAGTTAGAAACTGAACTTACCTCAAGCCAACGTCCCTGTGCTTCAGAGTAAACCTCGAAGTCGTAGCAGATAGCAGAAGTGAAGCTCTGGTCACCACCACAAAGACGGAGAATACGGTATGGGAGTTCAAGCTTCTGAAGAAGTCCTTCTACGTGAGCAAGCATCTCTTTGTGTGACTCTGCTGAGTGCTCAGGAGTATCGATGCGTACAATTTCAATCTTTGAGAACTCGTGGAGACGGTTGAGTCCACGTACATCCTTACCATATGAACCTGCCTCACGACGGAAACACTGAGTGTAAGCACAGTTCTTGATAGGGAGCTGCTTTTCATCGAGGATGACATCACGGTAGATGTTTGTTACAGGAACCTCAGCAGTAGGGATGAGGTAGAGGTCGTCAACCTCACAGTGGTACATCTGTCCTTCCTTGTCAGGAAGCTGACCTGTACCGTAACCTGAAGCCTGATTTACCACAGTAGGTGGCATGATTTCTGTGTAGCCAGCCTTGTTTGCCTCTGCAAGGAAGAAGTTGATGAGGGCACGCTGGAGTTGTGCACCCTTGCCAGTATATACAGGGAAGCCAGCACCAGTAATCTTGACGCCGAGGTCGAAGTCGATGAGGTTGTATTTCTTTGCAAGTTCCCAGTGTGGAAGCTTTGCTTCGCCATTTTCTGGAACTGTTGTCCAGTTGCCTACAGTATCACCTGGTTTGCACTCACGGAGTGATGACTTAACTACTACATTGTCCTCAGCGCAAGAACCTTCAGGTACTTCGTCGTAAGGAAGGTTAGGAATTGTGCATAGGTGAGCAGTAAGTGCATTTTCTGCCTCAGCCTTTGTATTTTCAAGTTCAGCGGCAGTAGCCTTGAGCTTTGCAACCTCTGCCTTGGCAGTCTCTGCATCTTCCTTCTTGCCAGCCTTCATGAGCTGTCCAATCTGTGCAGCGTACTTCTTGCTTTCAGCGAGAGTTGCATCAAGTTTTGTCTGTGCATCACGACGAGTCTTGTCGAGAGCAATTGCTTTTTCTACAGCTTCTTTAGCACCATTGAAGTGCTTCTTCTCGAGACCTTTGATAACCTTTTCAGTCTCTTCTGTGATAACTTTAAGTGTAAGCATGTTATGTTATTTTTATTATTTACTATTTTATGTTCATGTGTGTTAGTACATTTTGCCACACATTTCGCCAAATCAATTGCAAAGATAATAAAAATAATTCAACAAGTTGCCAATGTGCAATTAAAATTATCTTTTCGCTCCAATCTTTAGCAATACAAGTGAACTGAAACCTCGGAAACAGAGTTCAATACACATTGCTGTCCATACTCCGTTGAGTCCATAATCTTTTGATAAGTACCATGCAAGCGTAATTCTTACAGCCCATATACTGAACAGGTTGAGCATACATGGATAATATACAGTCTTGCGTCCCACGAACACACCGTATGCCACGATGGATGCTGCAAACATCGGCTCAGCCCATGCCTCTATGCGGAGGGCATCTACTGCAAGTGACTGTACCTCCATGTCAGGAGTCATCACACTTATTATCTCTGGGGCAAAGATATACATTATAATTCCTGTAAATGTCATTATAATCATTCCTGCAGAGATAGTTATGGACGCAAAACGGTCGGCAAGTTCCTTACGCTTTGCTCCAAGGCTCTGACCCACGAGTGTGGTAGCTGCTTCTGCTATTCCATATCCTGGGAGATAGCAGAGTGCCTCTATGGTTATGCCGAAAGAGTTGGCAGCAATGGCAGCTGTACCGAGTGGTGCAACAATGATTGTACTCATAATCTGTGCACAGCACATAAGGGAGTGCTCTATGCCCATTGGCAGACTTATCTTGAGCCACATCCTTATGTTGTGCATCTTCGGGATGTAGCCGTCATAGTCCTTGTCATCATTGTGGATAAGGTTCAGTTCCTTGCATCTGAATATAAGGAACCACCACATAAGAATACAGGTGATTACGATGGAGAGCATTGTCGCTATGGCAGCACCTTTCACTCCCATACCTGCTCCAGGAATTGTGATGTCAATGTTTCCTATATGTGTGTCGTGGGTAGGAAAGATAAAGAGATAGTTGAACAGAACATCTTCTACACACATAAAAATATTGAGTACGCTTGGTACTTTTACATTTCCACAACTTCTTAACATACCTCCTGCAAGGGTCTTCAGCTGTATGATAGGTAATGTGGCTGCATAGATGAAGAAGTAGCTTGTGGCATCCTCGCATATTGCGTTCTCACCTCCGAGCCATATAGGAAGATAAGGCGATATACAGATACCTATTAACATGAGCGTAAAGGAGAAGAGAAGGGTAGTGGTGATAGACTGACGCAACACATCCCTTGCGCCTGCATAGTTCTTTCCTCCTACGAGATGAGCCACTTGTACATAGAAACCAGTGGCAGCAGATGTACACAGCCCTCCGAACAGCCATATTGTGGTGGAGACAATACCTATTGATGCCGATGCTCTTGCACCGAGACTTCCTACCATTGATGCGTCTATATACTGCATTATTATAATGGACAGCTGGGCGAGAATGGCAGGAAAACTCAATTGGGCAACCAGATTAATCTGATTGCCCAAAGTCATAGTTTTATTGTCTCTTAACAGTTGTAGGAGAGTGTCCTTATTCATTTTTATTTTACTACAAACTTAATCTTGCATTCGTCTCCGTTTGTATTTGTTGCTGTTGCAACGTATATGCCTGTGCGGAGAGTGCTTACGTTGATTGAGACGAAGCTGCCATTGCTACGGATAATGTTGCCTGCAACCTTACTGCCTGATGCATTGAATACATTGACTGAACTGATAGTGTAATCCTCGCTCTTCACATTTACAACACCATTTACGTATGCGATAGTCATTCCACCGTCACGTACCATAGCTATTGCATCTGGTACTGGTTCTGGAATAGGCTTTACATATTCTACTGCGTAAGTAGTATAAATGTTTGCCTTTCCTGGAGTTGGCTTATCCATCACGTATGTCTTTGTTCCAGCATCTGGGTAGCGTCCGAATGACTGCTGTCCGAGGTGCTCAATATATGTTATTGTATCTGAATATGTGACATTACCTTCTGCATCTCTCTTCAATATCATAATATCGCCACCTTCAGCACCAAGCTTGAAAGATGTGTGGATGACATCTGATATATTGTCGAGCTTGTCGCACCATATTACCTTGTAGCCATGGGCAGAAATGACTGTGTTGAGAGTCACGTTGTCCTCAGGAACCTTGTACTTAGTAGGCTTGGCAAGGTTGTCTGATATGTAAAGACCAGCAATATCAACATCATCTGAAGAGTTGTTGTAAAGCTCAATCCAGTCATTCTTCTTGTAGTAATCATTTACATATACAGAGTTTGATGCACTTACCTCATTGATGACAACTGGTGTAGTGTTGAGACCTTCAGCAATCATTTCCTCATCTGTCATCTTCTCCCATTCTGCGATGTAAGAGATGTTCTTTGGAGAGTTGATATGGATTACAGAGTCTGTGTAAGCATAGCTTGTTCCAGATGTTGAGAGACTATTCTTGATAAGTTCTGCACTCCAGAAGATATCAGATGAAGTGCTGTTGTTATTGTGAACCTCAACTGCTATCACATTTTGTCCCTTCTTGAAGAGTGAAGATTTGAACGTAGCTGTGCCATTGTCATACTGACCGTCTGCGTATGTAGAAGAGTATGAATCGTAACCAACGTAGCCTGATGGCATGTTGTGACGTTCTGCTTCTACACCGTTGATGTAAATAATCCATCCATCGTCAACGTTGAAGTTGAGTTCGAAGTCGTCTGTTGTCTTTGGTGCATCACTGAGAGTGAATGTCTTGCGGAAGTAGTATGTTGGACGCTTGCTCTCAGTCGTAGTTGTCTGAGTCTTTCCATATCCAAGTGGGGCTGCACCTGACTTCCAACTGTCATCGTTATAGTTGCTTGCAGTCCAATTTGTTCCGTCAAGGCTTCCCTTGTCGTAGTACTTCCATGAAGTTGTTGTTTCGAAGATAGTACTTGCAACCATGCTACTTGTACCTTTTCTCCATCCCTTGAACTTGTAACCTGCTGGCGCTGTTGCCTTGATAGTAACAGGTGAGAATAGGATTCCGTTAAGTTTGCCGGTTGGAAGTGGCTGGTCATTGATAAGTATCTCTGCTTCTGCAAGGTCTGATGACAGATTGGCAGTAAACTGCTGTGCGCTATTGAGTGCCATTTCTTGTCTTCCGATTAACTTGCTTATCATTGAAGACTGACGGTAAGAATTGTAACTGTTTGCTAAATTGTTGGCAGAACTCCAAGGATTTACATAACCGCCTGTAGCAAGATAGCTTGCTCTCTCATTTACTATCTTCTGTACGCGTTCTGGATCGAAAAGTGAACCGTTTACGATACAGTAAGCGTCAATGAATCGTCTGCGGAAATCGTTATTCTTGAGCATGTTCTCAAAGATTGTTACGAACTGAATCTCACGTAGTCTTTGCTGTCCTTGAACATTTACGTTTCTTGAGTAGTCGTAGCCTCTAAGTTTATCGAATGTAAAGTTCTTCTTGCCGAAGAAGTTTTCAAATGGATCGTTCGTTCCGAGTGCAAAATCAAGGTCGAAGATTACGAAGTGGAACTTACCATTGTTGCGATCACGGAATCCCTTTACGTTGTTCTGTGGCCAGTCTGTACCACATGCGTAAAACTCACATGCCATATAGTTGATATATTCGTCGATGTCAACGAGAGTCTTTATTTCTTCGTATGACTCCTCTTTTGTGGCAGTCTTACTGAGCTCGTACCATCTGTCAAAGCTATCCTTTGTACCTTCCATCTGAACGTAACCAGAGTCAGGTGACATCTCAAACTGATCCATCTCGTCTGTGTCTATGCCATAGTTAGCGTAAGCGTTGTGTTTGTTGTTTGGCTCACGCATATTGAGAACGGCATAGTGCTGACCATTGATGAATACACGTACTGGTTGCCATGCCTGATAGTCAACGTAGAACTTGCTATCCTGTGTGATGATACCCTGAATAGCACCATCGATGATACGACAGTTGTTGTCATTACCTCCGTTACGAATCTGGAGAGTCTTATGCTTGAGTCCAGGCTTATCCTCAAAAAACTGGTAATTGAATGAGTTCTTGAGGTCGTATATCTTGTTTGCCTTCAACTTGAATGAATGAGGCGTATAGGCACGGCTCCATCCTCCACACATTGAGAAGTCACACTCCTGACTGACTACACACTCATTGTCTGTTGTGATAAACTCAAAGTTTACAGGGTGATCCCAATCCATGTTCCAGTTACATTTGTCATCCCTTCCGTTACCAGGACGACCGTATTGACCAGTCATGAATGCACCATGATTGTTGCTGTAGATATTGTCTGGGTCAGTAACGATACTGATGATAGGGAATGGATTATTGCCATCGTTTGTGATGTAAGAGCGTGTTACAACTGTACTTGGCAGATAACCATCCTTGAATACACGGAAACGGAATGTCTCTGTGCTGTTGATGTTGAAGATACCAGTTTCAGATACTTCACCGTTTGTGAGTGTTGGAGTGGTACCATCTGTTGTATATTTGAGTGTACTTCCTACTGGGAAACTTACTGTTATTTGCATAGAGCCATTGAACAGCTGGGCATCCTTGTCAACTACAGGTGCTTCAAGCTGCTCGTTTGCAAAGGCACTTTCTGCATTTGACTTGGCTGGAGTTGGATTGCCTGTGTAGCCCCACTTGTCGCCACCATCTGTTGTTCGTGCGTATGAAATACGGCCGATAGATGCTGGATATTCTTGTTCTGCAAATATTGTTGTTCCATCGCTGATGATAATTGTTCCACCATCGCAGTCGAGCTTGTCATCAATCTGACGGTATGACATTGGTGTCCATACCTCATGGTGGTCGAAGTTGAGTATTGCGTATCCGCCAGCAGTTAGTGTACCATAACCCTTTACGAGTTTGTGCTTCTTGAGGTTGTTACGGTCGTCGGTAACGTAAAGCCCTTCGAGATTTACGCTTCTGTCTGTTGGGTTGTAAAGTTCTACCCATGAACCATAATTCTGGTTAGGGTCGAGATATACGTCAATGTTCTGAGCCATTATCTCGTTGATGATGATATTCTCGCTTGATGGTTCGTTGTCGAGTACATCAACCTTGAAATTACCATATTCGAGCGAACCGTCTGTTGCTACAGCAGAAACTGTTGCACTTCCCTTTGCAAGGGCAACAATCTCACCAGTCTCCTTGTCAACTGACAAAACCTTATCGTTGTTTGTCTTCCAAGTGACAGTCTGAATTGTAGCATCAGCTGGAGCAATGATAGGTTCTACTGTGAGTATTTGACCGATCACCATCTCAATCTGTGCTTTGTCGAACGTGATAGATGTTACAGGATTTATTTCTGTATATACCTCAAGCTTCCAGTTGTCGAGACAAGTCCAGTCGCCATTTACTGTTACATCCTTACGTACGCCGATGCGGAGATTTCCATCTTCGCCAACTTCGCATTGTACTGTGTTCTTGTAATAGCCAGCTTCAAACCAAAAATAGGCGGCTTGCATGTTGTTCGGAATATACAATCTGTTCCACCAGTTACCTACTTCAGAAGCATTACCACCAAGTGATTCTGATAAAGCTGCACTTGAACTTGGTGCAATACTTACCTGGTATGTACCTTTGGATGAAGATGCATACAACTTTGCATGCTGATTTTCGGAATAATTGCCTGAAGAATATATCCTGTAATCATCACCTGCCTCTCCCATGCGGTAGAAAGCGCTAAGACTGAGACGGTACTTACCTGGTGTTAATCCGCTAAGATTCTGGTAAGTGTCGTAGTTTCTCTGGTAATGTTCCGCATTCTCATGTGGACCTGCTGCTCCGAATTGGGTTCCTTCCCAGTATGACCAATAGTCGTTGCCATCAAAACGTGGGTTACGGATGTATTTGTCCGTAACATCTACCCATGCCTTTGGCGCAGCTGCCTGTGCACAGATTGCTAAGAGCAATGCTGTGAGTGTTGTTGCTATTTTGTTCATTTCTAGTTGATTTAGTTTCTGTTTATTGATTAAACCCATGTCTCTCTCGCCTGTATCGTTACAGGTACTAACGCTATGTATGCTTGTGTGGCTGAGTTGTCAGAACTGCATAAAATGCTTAATGACCTATAGATCATCTCAACCATCAAACAGTACATTTGCGTTAATTATAATATTTCTTTCAATTTGCAAAAATAAGATTTTTCTTGTTCTTACCCAAATATGGAATGTGAAAAGTGATTATATCTGTACTTGAAGACCAATAATTGGACTATTTTCAATGTTGTTACCTCACATTTCTTTGTTTGTTAATTATTTTGCGTTTATTTGACAATTTTCACTCTCGATGGTTTATTTTCTATTTTTGTTTTATATGTAAACTTAACTCTCGGATTTTGATATATATCTAAATCCAAGGAGATATGGGTGTAAATCTCGTCAGATATGGGTATAAATGTCGGGAGATATGGGTATAATCCGATGGAGAGGTGGGGTGTGGATAGAGTGTGCGTAATTCCCTTTGTGGTGTTCATAATGTCGAATATTACAAATTTACAAATTACAAATTTACAATTTCGCGCTTTAGTGTATATATATGAGCTTAAGTAATTGATATATAATATAATAAATAAAATTTATACTATTTTGCAAAATTGTAAATTTGTAATTTGTAATTTTGTAATTTTTCCTTCAAATAATTCGCATATTGTACACGATGGGGCTGAATTGTAGGCAAATTTGCTTCTTTTTGCTCGATATAATATGTTTTGACAGGATTTGACGACCGTAAAATAAAGAAAAAATACCGAATAATGCCATGAAATGTGGCAAAAATGGTGCTTCTCGTTAGCTTATTTTTGGGGCGTTTTCAGCGATTTTGCGTCATTTTCCCTTCATTTCCTTATGTTTTGGCTCATAAACCATGTCTTTTCTTGAGAAAGTTGAAACCGCAAACAAATTTGAGAGTACCGTATGTGTTTGTAAGTCCGAATGTCTTCTGACGGTAGGAATAGGTGTGGAGGTCAAGTATCAATCCTGTGAAATATTTTGAGTTGTTCCAAATGATACTTGAACGGATATTGACGTCTGTTGACATATTCTCTAAAAGGCTATGGTCATCATCTGCCTCTGTGATTTCCGAACGTCTGTAACCTAAAGCTGGCTGTATGTTGAATGCAAAAAGCGTGTTCTTGCCAAGTACACAGTTGTAGGCATAACCGATGCTGAGAGAATAGTCCTTGTAATCTACCTCGTTGAACATCATCGTTGGGTCTATGTCCTTTAGGTGGTCAGGCAACTCGTTCTTGTCGAATGAAACGGATTGGTGATTATAAGCAAAACCGAGGTTGAACGTGCCACAGCTCTTCCTTTGTACGGCATTTTCCCCGTAGGCAGCAGGCCATGAGAAGTGCTTGTTGTTGAAGATGTAGAACGCTTGAAATCCGTTGCATCGTGAGTCAAGTCCGAGGAACTTGTTTGGTTTGTTGGTGAGGTCATAGTCAGTTACGTGCGTAATCTTTGCGCCCTTACCAGAGTTGAATGAATATATTTCGGCAAATATCTTGGCTGTGTGTATGGATAGTGACTGTCGTCGTGACGTTCCATTCTTTGCTCCATTAGGACTGTTGATGTCGTTTAGATTCCATGACACGCCATATCCGAAGATGCTGTAATAAACGTATCCTCCGGCTACAAGGGATGGGTCGGATTCTATGACCATGTTGTTGCCAGTTTCAAGTGATTGCATGTGGTAGAAATCATGCCAATAGCTCAGTTCTCCCTGTACGGTGAACTGGTATTTCTGAGGTGTAACATAGTTGGTGTCGCAACCCATGAAGAAGTTTGTGAATCCATCAAGGGCACGACTGAAGAACCCTGGCTTCTTGACCGTCTCGTTTACTTGTATGATGGAGTCAGAGGCAAGAGCTGGTGTCTCGCATATCTGAATACTGTCTTGGGCGTATGCCATGACTGACTGTATGAGTATGATTGCGAGGGTGAGCGTTTTTTTTCTGTAATTAATCTTATCGAGTATGTATGTCACTTTTTAGAATCTGTTTTTTATCTAATCTATGTTATTCATGGGAGTAAACTCACGTTACCCCCCCCCAATCTTTATTGAGAATGATGCTTTTTTTTAGAATTTGCCGAGTATCTTGTCCATCACCCAGTTAGGTGGTGTGGCACTTACGGAATCACAATCACATTCGGCAATACCTCTGAGGTGGTCAACAATCTTCTGGATGAGCGGGAGCTGTACGTGTTCGGGATTCTCAATCCTTATTTCCTCGTTACCGCTTTCCGAATATACTCGTATCGGGTCGTAGTTGTACACGGAGAATACTATTGTACCCTTGTCTCCGAGTATCTCTATCTTATCACTCTTTGACGACTGGTGAGCCACGAAACACCATGATGCTGAGCCTCCAAGTCCGTTTGCAAAGCGGAAGATGGCATTGAAAGTGTCCTGTACCTTATAGAGGTTACCCATGTTGTTGCAGAATCCCTCTGCCTCTATTATGTCGCCAAACATATATTGCAGCAAATCAAACTGATGGCTTGCAAGGTCATAGAAGTATCCTCCTCCTCCTGCTACGTCTGGTTGGAGTCGCCAAGGAAGATTCTTGGAGTTGTTGTCGAACTCACGTGGAGGAGCGACAAGTCGCATCTGTACAGAAAGAATTCTGCCAATACGTCCGCTGAAAGCGAGGTCTTTACCTTCTGGAAATATGGAAGATAGCGTCTGTAGTAGGCTACAAAACAAGGTACGTCGAGTAGCTTGGAGATACGGTTCACCTGAAAACATTCCTCGTAGCTTACTGCAAGAGGTTTCTCCACGTATGCAGGTTTGCCTGCTCTCATTGCCATGATGGCGTATTCTGCATGTGAAGAAGGAGGTGTGGCAATATATACAGCATTTACCTCAGGATCTTCAATCAACGCTTGTGCGTCAGAGTAGTATTTCTCTATTCCGTTACGCTTGGCGTATGACTCTGCCTTATTCAGGTCACGGCTCATCACAGCTACGACCTTAGAGTGCTCGACAAGTGGGAATGCAGGACCGCTTTTCTTTTCAGTAACCTCTCCGCAACCGATAAAGCCCCATTGTACAGTGCTTAATTTAACCATTTTTAATATAATAATATATAAATGCTTCGTTATTGGATTGCAAAAGTAGTTATTTTTCTCTATCTTTGCGCCTAAAATATAAAAAAACATATAAAAGATGGAAAATATAGAGTCAATAACGGAAGAGAAAGAGGCAAAGTTGCCTTTCTATTCTTATCGTAGCGTATTAAAATGTTATTCCGCTGGCATCAGTTTTGTGACGGATAATTTTCTGTTTATTCTAAAGACATTCTCGCCTGTATTTGCGTGTGTGGCATTGTTCTTTGCTATATGGATGGATTTATTGTATAGCTTCCAGCCGTATTTTATGGTGATGTCTTACTTGTCTCTTTTTTTGTGTGGCATCTTTATGTATGTGATTATGGCGATGACCTTTAGGGTGTTTGAACAGATTGCATCTGATAAAGGCTTCCTTGGATATAATACGCTGACACTTCTGAAGGCTTCCCGAAAGAAGTTGGTGAAGATGGTTCACATTTATTTCATCAATCTGGCATCTACAATTATTTTGCTCCTTCCGACTATTATTACAGGAATTGTACTGTATTTCTACGGAGCAGGGGAGGAACTGACAATGGAATCCTTAGGCATAAAGTTCATTATTTTTTTTGGAGTATTATTCGTAAATGTCATGTTTGCAGGATTTGCTTTCGGTGTTCCATTTTACCTTGCGCTTTATTACGTTGCTATGGAGAAAGGTAACTCATTGGCTAATTTGTGGAAAGGCTTGAAGGTTGGCTACAGAATGTGGGCAAAGTGTTTTGGTTTGGAATTACTCCTTTCCGTTACTTTCTCCTTGCTTGGCTTTGTTCTCGGCTCTGTTCTTTCTGTAATATATAGTGCAAAGACAGTTGCCCTTATGAGTGCTGCTCAGGGCGATACGGTGGATATGCCAGAGGCAATAAATTGGATTCTGCCAGTAGTGTCATTTCTCACAATGTTCTTTGCTTGTTTCCTTGATATTATGGCTGTTTCTTGTGGCATCTACCTTTATGCTTCTGCCAAGACAGACGAAAGGAACAAGGAGAATGCAATCGTGTTTGTTGACGGAGAAAGCAAATAGAAAATCTCAAATCTATCATTTCAAATTTATGCGTCCCGATATAATCCGGAGGCATAAATTATAAATTTGAGACTTGAGATTTTATCTGCCATAAATTATAAATTTGAGATTTGAATTTTTTGATTAATATATATGCGTAAAAAGAAGAATCTTCCTATACTTGAGAATATCACGATAACTGCTGTGGCAGCAGAGGGTAAGGCACTTGCACGTGTTGATGACAAGGTTGTGTTTGTGCCATACGTAGTGCCAGGCGATGTGGTTGACCTTCAGGTAAAGAAAAAGAAGAATAGTTATATGGAGGCTGTTGCCGTAAATATCCATGAGTATAGTCCTCTTCGTGACACTCCTTTCTGTCAGCACTATGGAGTGTGTGGTGGATGTAAGTGGCAGTGTCTCAAGTATGAGGAACAGCTCAAGGCTAAGCAACAGCAGGTATATGACAACCTCAGCCGTATTGGTAAGGTCGAATTGCCTGAGTTCATGCCTATCCTCGGAAGTAAGAAGACACGTGAGTACCGCAACAAACTGGAGTACGGTTTCTCCGACAAGCGTTGGCTCACAGAGGATGAGGTGAAGCAGAATGTCAAGTACGACGTGATGGATGCTGTCGGTTTCCATATTACTGGCGCTTTTGACAAGATTCTTGACATAGAGAAGTGTCACCTTATGGATGACCTTCAGAACAAGATACGTAACGACATACGTGACTATGCCCTTAAGAACGGACTTGTCTTCTATGACCTCCGTGAGAACAAGGGACTTCTCCGTAGTATGATGCTACGTAACTCCAATACTGGTGAGTTCATGCTCCTCATGCAGTTCCGTATAGATACTCCTGAGGAG
>JAEEGL011332037.1_pt1 | contig 17842 bp, 15 predicted proteins | sample 9134231 | NCBI WGS metagenome assembly JAEEGL01 (sample SAMN16246548, study PRJNA631951) | gut metagenome | biome: gut microbiome; feature: rumen; material: fiber-attached | host: Bos | place: Iran: Karaj | collected 2018-10 | reverse complement strand
GCTGGGGGTTGCAGGGATCCTTCCTCCTGCGGCTTCGGCATTGCTCCACAACGGATCTACCATCATAGCGGGAGTCAAAAGCATGACCCCCCTGCTACCCGAATGACCCATTGGGGACGCACTGCTGCGCAGAATGCTGTCTCATCCCTCCTTCGGAGGCATAAGACATATGACGGGGTTAGTGGTTCATTTTACCCACGAGGCAGCAGACCCCGAAGGCCACGGCGTCAGCGGCTACTATGGTAGAACCTACCGGAGTGCCTGCCAGGATAGAAACAAGGATTCCCGCCAGGGCACAGACTACGGAAAGGACAGCTGAAAATACGGTCACTTTTTTGAAACTGTGGCATATCCGCATGGCTGAGAGCGCCGGAAAGATAACAAGGGCAGATATCAAAAGAGATCCCACCAGATTCATGGAAAGGACTATGATAACTGCGGTAATGACTGCGATAAGGAGGTTATAAGCATTTGCATTTACTCCGGATGCTTTTGAGAAATCTTCATCAAATGTCACTGCGAAAATCTTGTTATAGAACAAAACAAATATCACTACCACTATCAGGGAAAGGATAATGCAAAGCCACACCTCATTTACGGTAAGGGTAAGTATGGAGGTGGACCCAAAGAGGGTAGAGCATACATCCCCGGATATATTAGGTGATGAAGAAAAGATATTCATAAGGAGATAGCCGAAAGCCAGGGCACTTACAGAGATCATGGCGATAGCGGCATCTCCTTTTATCATGGCATTCTGACCGGTCCGAAGAAGCAGTATTGCGCATAGTATGGTCACCGGCAGAATAATTAGCATGTTATTGGTTACTTTCAAGACAGCGGCCACCGCCATGGCGCCGAAAGCCACGTGGGAAAGGCCGTCGCCGATATAGGAGAAACGCTTTAATACAAGGGTTACTCCCAGGAGTGAAGAACATAAGGATATAAGAACACCCACTATGAGGGCATATCTAACAAAGGGATAGGAAAGGTACATGGACAGCGTATCAAGCATGAGATCCGGCCTCCTTTCCTAAGTTGAAGCCCTGACCGGAACTCAAATACTCATCCTTAGTTCCGAAGAAAATGGAGCTGCCGATATGAAGAATATGGCTTGCGTATTTGTAGGCAGCTTCAAGGTCATGGGAGATCATTATTATGGTCACTCCCTCTTCATTTAATTCTTTTATAAGGCGGTACATATCCGCCGTAGCATTTACATCGAGACCGGAAACCGGCTCGTCAAGAAGGAGGAGCTTGCCGGTGGCGCAAAGGGCCCGGGCAAGTAAGACACGCTGCTGCTGGCCACCTGATAAGTGACGGTAATTGCGGCGGTCCAGGTCAGTAATCCCCATGCGGGCCATATTATCTGCGGCAAGTTTCTTCTCCGCTGCATTGTAAAATGGGCGAAAACCGCATTTTCCCTGGCATCCTGAAAGGACTATCTCCCTCACGGAGGCGGGAAAGTCCTTCTGGACAGCCGTCTGTTGGGGAAGATAGCCTATTTCGTTAAGCTTTAAGCCCTCTCCGGGAGTTATGCTCCCGGAAATGGGAGGAATAAGCCTAAGCAGGGTCCGCATAAGAGTGGTCTTGCCGGCGCCGTTTTCTCCCACGATACACAGATAATCTCCGGGATTAACGGTAAAGCTTAAATTCGATATTACAGCTTGTGAATCATATCCGACAGACAGGTCGGAAACAGTCAGTAATGCCAAGGTTAATTCTCCTATTGCAGTGCTTCTTTAAGTATTTCTAAGTTCTTCTCCATTGCAGACAGATATGAGGCACCATTCTTCACATTATCGGAAGTGGTAGACTGGAGGGAATCCAGTGTAAGGATCTTAAGATTCTTACGTTTTGTGTTTGAATTAATGGTTTCAGCGATCTTCTTATCGGAACCCTCAATTGTAAGTATGGAATTAAGGGATAGCTCATCTGCCTTTTTTGCAAGGAAGGAGATGGTCTCGAAACTTGCCTCTGTTTCAGCAGAACATCCGATAAAGGCCGCATAGTATTTTAATTTATAATCTTCTGTCATATATCTGAAGGGGAAGCGGTCTCCGAAGAGAAGAGTTTTTTGCTTTCCGCTTTCCACTGCTTTGGCATATTCTTTGTCGAGATTGGTCAGCTTGTCTGTATAGGATGCAGCATTTGCTTTGTATTTGTCTGCGTTTGCCCCATCAAGCTTCTGTAAGGCTTCTGAAATCTTACCGACACAGGTTGCAGCATTTTTCAATGAAAGCCAAACGTGTTCGTCATATTCCTTCTCTTCCTCTTCATGGGCTTCGGAAGAGCCCTCATGTTCATGCTCCTCTTCACCCTGCATTCCTTCTACAAGTTCCTCTTCTTTAACAGCATCACCCAGGGTTTCCATAAGGTTTATAACCACCATGTTCTTATTAACGGCTTCTTTCAAAGCACCGTCTACCCATTTGTCGGATTCTCCTCCTACATAGATAAAGAGGTCGCAGGAAGAAATCTTCATTATGTCGGCAGCTGTGGGCTGGAAACTATGAAGATCCACGCCCTTATCCAGGAGAAGTGTAAGCTCAGCGTTGTCTGATAAATCTCCAAGTACATTCTTCACCCAGTCATACTCCGGGAAAATGGTTGCAACGATTTTCAACTTCTTATTATCTGCGCTCTTAGATGAAGCAGGAGCGGCAGAAGCGGATGGTGAACATCCTGAAATGCAGCCCATGATAAGAAAGGCTGCGACTAAAACTGACAATACTCTTTTCATTTTGTTATTCTCCTTTTAGATAAAATGATAAACATTAAGCACTGGTAGAGCATTTGCTGCAGAGTCCGTAGAAGACAGTACGTGCCGTGTTTATCTTAAAATTGTGTTCTTCGTAGAGATGACTTTCTATACCCTCAAGAGTGTCGCAGTGAAGATGAATTAAGGAGCCGCATTTTTCACATTTACAATGAAAACAGACGGATTCTCCCACATGAGAGTCAGCCTCTACATATTCGAAACAGGCCGGAGAGTTGGAGTCTACTATATATTTTTTAAGAAGGCCTTCATCAACAAGCTTCTCCAGCTGCCGGTAAATAGTGGACTGGCCTATGGAAGAATCCTGGTCCTTAAAAAACTTGCATACGTCCGCTGCCGTGATATGAGTTCCTTTAACTGTTTTAAGATATGCAATGAGTCTTTCCCTCTGCTTGGTCTTGTAGGTTGAACGTTCGCTCATAAAAAAATCATCCTTTCGAAATTGAGAACACTTCCCGATTTTAGACTCCAAAAAAAGATTTGTCAAGTAATTTGAGAATCATTTTCATTTTTATGACCCATTGGGGACGGGGTTAGTGGGTCATTTTAACATCCATTATTGACATATGTCAGAAATGATGTTAGTATGGTCACAGTTATTGACATATGCCAGAAAGGAACCGATCATGCCCAGACCCAAAAGATGCCGAAAAATATGCGGATACCCAGTCTGCTGGAGCTTTGCCCCGGAAGGGGTAGACAATCCTGAGACCATAGACTTTAAGCTTGATGAATACGAAGTAATAAGGCTTATCGATTACCGGAAGATGACCCAGGAAGAGTGCGCACAGGCCATGGGAGTATCCAGGGCGACGGTTACCGGCATTTATGAGAATGCCCGGTTCAAAATTTCTGAAGCCATGGTTAAGGGCAAAAGAATCCGGATCACCGGGGGCTCTTATATGATCGATTCCATACCGGCCAGCTTACAACTTAATGAAAAAGGAGATAATATTATGAGAGTAGCGGTAACTTTTGAAAACGGAATGGTAGGACAGCATTTTGGAAGAACAGAACAGTTCAAGGTTTATGATGTGGCAGAGGGAGCAGTTAAGAGCTCACAGATCATCGATACCAATGGAACGGGTCACGGTGCCCTGGCAGGATTTCTTCGGGCAGCAGAGGTTGAAACCCTAATCTGCGGAGGGATAGGAATGGGCGCAAGAAATGCCCTCGAGGATGTGGGAATAAGGCTTCTTCCCGGAGTAAGCGGTGATGCAGATGTTGTTGTAGCAGATTTTCTTGCGGACAAACTAAACTATGATCCTAATACAGAGTGCCACCATCATGACCATGAGCATGGGGAAGGCCACGATTGCCATCACGGTGACTGCGGTTCCCACGGTTGTCATTAAATAAAGAGGAATTTGACAAAGCAAAAAAGAATACTATAATAACGGTAATTGTTTTCAATTTATATTACCGGGGGTAACACATCATGAAGAGACAGAGATCGATATTTCTTATTATAGCCGCCTTAGTTTTTGTGCTGGCGCTTTCTGCCGGCTGCGGAGGCCAGGACACAAAGTCAAGGACAGCCAACAAACAAAGCGGTGTAAACGACATATTACAGCAGGAAATGTCAAAGGCTGACGCAGCAAATGAATCCTCCCGGCAAAACCCCCTGCCGGAGCCTTCAAAGAATAATACATCACAGGATGTTACCGGTCAGAAGAAAGACGGGATAGATGTGGACCTGACAGTCTTATCCGCCAATATGGTCTACGCAGAAGTCTACAACATGATGATCTCTCCTAATGATTACATAAATAAAACTATTAAGATGGAGGGTACGGCGGCATCATACCATGATGAAAAGACTAAAAAAGATTATTATGCCTGCATTATAAAGGATGCTACAGCTTGCTGCTCACAGGGCATAGAGTTTGAACTCACCGGGGATTATAAGTATCCCGGTGACGGACAGCATGTCAGTGTCACCGGGGTGTTCACCACCTATAAAGAAGGGGACACTTCTTACTGCACCCTTAAAAACGCCAGGTTGGGATAGTGACCCACTGACCCCGTCCCCAATGGGTCATAAAGACAGACCGTATTTTTGAAGATAGATAGCGTATTGCTCCTTAAAGCTTTCATCGGAATTCTTGAAGATCCGCTGGTTCTCGTGGATATTCATTGTATGATCTATCTTATCAAGTACACAGCCGGAGATGTTGGAGCAGTGGTCAGAGACTCGCTCTAAGCTGGTAAGCAGATCTGACCATATAAAGCCTGCTTGAGCTGAACACTCCCCTTTTTGAAGGCGAAGAAAATGATTAGTCCTAAAGGTCTCTTTCAATACATCTATCACCTGCTCCAGAGGTTCTGTTTTTCGTGCGGAATCGAGGTCGCGATCAGAAAATGCCCGGTAGGAAAGGTCGAGTATTTCCTCTACGGCAGAGGTGATCACCTTGTATTCTTCCAAAGCAGGTTCTGTTAATTCAATATTTTTTTCAACCATTTCTTCGGCCGATTCCAATATGTTTAAAGCGTGATCAGCAATTCGTTCATAATCACCCACCAGTTTCATATAAGAGGTAGCCTTGGCACTTTCTTCTTCATTTAATTGTCGCGATGTAAGCTGCAGAAGGTAGGTCCCTATAACGTCCTCTAAATGATCTGTTTCGTCTTCTGCTTCCCTAATGAAAACAGCATCATCATCCTTGTATTCCAGGACACATGAGATGCTTTTCTTAAGCGAATTAATGGCAGATGTGGCCATTATATCAAGTTCATGACGGCACTGGTTAAGCGCAAGGGCCGGGCTTTCCAAGAGACGCGTATCGAGCTCTGATGTTTTTTCTTCCTCTTTTGTGTCGGGGATTATTTTGCAGACCATTTTCTCCAAGAGTCTGCCAAAAGGAAACAGGAGGATAACACTGGCCAGACTGATGACAGAGTGGAATCCGGCGATTCCCATAAGGCTTGCAGACTGTGTCAGCAAAGCAGGGGAGAAAACATTTTTTATGATACAAAATACAGTCAACCAAACAGCGGATCCTATCACATTAAAGGAGAGATGAACTGCAGCAGCACGTTTGGCATTCCTGTTTGTTCCTATGGAGGAGAGCATGGCTGTGATACATGTGCCGATATGCTGCCCCATAAGGATGGGAATGGCAGCGCCATAAGTAACGGCTCCGGTGGATGAAAGGGCTTGGAGGATTCCGACGGATGCCGAACTGGACTGAATAATTGCAGTAAGACCTGCGCCCACAAGCACACCGAGTATGGGATTGGAAAAGGTCAAAAACAGCTGCTGGAACTCAGGGATGTTCTTAAGCCCCGATACAGCGCCGGACATTGTTTCCATACCAAACATGAGAACAGAAAAACCCAGAAGTATCAATCCGGTATCTTTTCTTTTGTTGTCTTTGGACATCATATAGAAAATGATGCCAATTAGCGCGATTATTGGGGTGAAAGAGGATGGCTTAAGAAGCCGTACAAAGAAATTAGTGCTGTCTATTCCTGCCAGACTCAGGATCCAGGCGTTAACAGTCTGCCCGATATTTGCGCCCATTATAACGCTGATAGACTGGCTTAAGGTCATTTGCCCCGAATTAACAAAACCAACCACCATAACAGTTGTAGCTGAAGAGCTCTGGATAATGGCAGTTACAACAAGACCGGTCAGAAGTCCCATATATTTATTATTGGTCATTCGGCCCAGAAGTTTTTTTAACCTATTACCGGCGCGACGCTTTAAGGTTTGTCCCATCAGGGTCATCCCAAAAAGAAACAGGCTTAGTCCGCCTATCATATTCAGTACATTAAAAATATCCATAACATAATCTCCATTCTGTAAATAAGAATATCCGTAAAATGTTAAGAATGATACCGTGCTATTGTAAATTCTATGTAAAAAGCCGGTTATTTCGGGAGTGATCCTTCCTTTGGCAGGGTAATGATAAATTCGCTTCCTTCTCCCGGCGTACTGTTTAATCTGATGCTGCCGTTATGGATGATAACAGCGTGTTTTACTATTGAAAGACCCAGTCCCGTGCCACCTACTTCCCGGCTGCGACTTTTGTCAACGCGATAGAAACGTTCAAATATCCGCTCCTGTTCATCCGGAGGGATTCCGATACCCTTATCACGAACCTTAAGTATAACATATGAGTCATTCTGCTCTATCACGATGCTGATAATACCTTTACTATAGCTGTATTTTATGGCATTATCACACAGGTTGTATACGATGCTGTACAGCATTTGAGGGATTCCTTGCATGAGAGCATTTTTTCCCTCAATATTGATGGAAATATCCATGGCCAAAGCAGCCGCCTCAAGAGAATCAACGGCATTTTCCGTAATCTTAAGCAGGTCACAGTCCTCCCATTTCATTTCGGCACCACCATTATCAAGCTTTGTAAGGTCGATTATATCCTCAATCAGTCTTGTCATCCGTAGGGACTCCTTGTGGATCTTTTCTGCAAAGGGCTTGATATCATCCTCTTTTACCAGGCCATTTTCAAGGAGTTCGGCATATCCGGAAATAGACTGAAGAGGAGTCTTAAGCTCATGGGATACATTAGCCGAGAATTCCTGTCGGATAAGAGAAGCACGCTCAATCTCTTCTTTATCTCTTATAAGCTGGGATTGCTGCGTGGAAATATGGCGAAGCAGAGGTTCTATTTCCTTATAATCATCTTTGCCGTAGTATTGATCCGGTGTTGACAGATCGATTTCGTTGATGGGTTTCATAATTGCCTTAGAAAGCCGTGAGGCCAGGAAAAAAGAGAGAATAAGGGCAATAAGGATTACCACGCATATTGGTTGGGCAAACCCGAAGAGAAGAGCCACCACGGACAACTGTCTGATAGAAAGGCGAAGGACGGAACCGTCAGGAAGTAATTTCGCAGCATAAAACTGTTCATCGTCAAGGGTGTAGGACTTTCTGGTGGCTTCCCCGAAGCCCTTGGAAATGGCTTGAGCAATTTCCTGTCTTTCTAAATGGTTCTGCATGGTTGCCGCATTTGCCCCGTTATCAAAGAGGACAGAACCGGTAGCACTTACCCATGTAATTCGATAATCCTTGGTGTTAAGTTCATTAAAATACTCCGCGCCGGATAGTGCCACACCTTGTGCAGCAAGTTCAGTCTCTATACGAAGCTGTTTCCTCTGCGTGGAAGAAAAGTAATCATAAGACACTCCCATGATCAGAACCAGGGATGCAAGGAAAACGGTGATACCAACTATCCAGATGGCCTTGAAGATCCTATTGTTCATTTACATCCTCCATCTTATATCCGACGCCGCGGACAGTATGAATATAGTCACCGGCACTTTCGAGCTTGGTCCGCAAAGTCCCTATATGAACATCCACAGTTCTTGTTTCGCCTGAAAAATCCATACCCCACACGCCGGATAATATGCTATCTCTGGTAAAAACCTGATGTGGATGTTCCATAAAGAGCTTTAATAATTCATATTCCTTCAAAGTAAGTGCAACCGGATTTTCATTAACGGTTACGGTATGTTTTTTTTCGTCCATGACAATATTTCCATAAGACAAGACCAGAGGCTCTCTGTTTCCGACACGGCGAAGAACAGCCTTTATCCGGGATACCATTTCCATCATTCCAAAGGGTTTGGCCAAATAATCATCTGCTCCGGAGTCAAGACCGATCACTTTATCATATTCGCTGTCTTTGGCTGTTGCCATAATAACAGGAATATCTGAACTGTAATGCGATGAGCGAAGCTTACGAAGAATGGTAAGGCCATCTTCTCCCGGCAACATAACATCAAGAATAATAAGGTCCGGCAGTTTCTCTTTCATTGCAGGCCAAAAGGAAGCATCACTTTCAAAGCCTTGAGCCTCAAAACCGGATGCCCGCAAGGTGTACACCATCAAATCCCTTATGGAGTCGTCATCTTCTACACAATAGATCATTAAATAGACCTCCTTTTTCTCGTTCTAGTATAGAAGTCTATTGTAAATAATGAAATAGTTATTATGTAAAATAAATGTAAAACAGAAATGATTATAGGCAGATCATTGTTTCGCCTAAATCGATTTTGAGGTCACATTTGTGTGGAAAATAGGTGGAAGTTCTGTTATTTTATAGTAAAGACAGATACAGAGCCCAAGGCGAATGAAATAATCGGAAGAGGAGGTATTTAAAAAATGAGCCTTACATTGGAAAGAGCAAAAGAGATTAATAAAGAACATATAACAGAGGAATCCCTGGTTATCCATTCTTTGAACGTGTCCTATGCCATGGGAGCCATGGCCAAACATTTCGGGGAGGACCCGGAATACTGGGAGGCCATAGGTTATCTTCATGACTATGATTATCAGGAGTTCCCGGAGGAACATTTACAGCATACAAAAGACCCCCTTCTGGCAGCAGGTGTTTCTGAAGAGGACGTCCGGGCTATATTAAGTCACGGATACACCATCATAAATGATGTGGAACCGGTGACTAACATGGAAAAGAGCCTTTTCGCGGTGGATGAGCTTACGGGGATAATCCAGGCCTGCGCCCGCATGCGGCCCAACGGGATTACGGATCTTGAGGTTAAGAGCTTCATGAAGAAGTATAAAGACAAGAAATTTGCAGCAAAGTGCAACAGGGAATTGATCGCCAAGGGCTGTGAGATGCTTGGGATGGAAGTAAAAGAAGTGGCAGAGATCTGTATCGAAGGTATGCGGCCTCACGCAGAAGAGATAGGACTTCTGGGCACAGAAAGTAATTAAATGATGAAATAAGCTATTGCAACTTAACGCATTATGGTGTAAGTTAGATATGGCTAACCAAGAGATAGAAAGGAGAGCATTGCTCTCCTTTTATAAAAGGCAGTAGTTAGCATATGCTAACAGAAATTGAAGGAGTGAGAGCACTATGAAAAAAAGAGGAATACTCTCCTGGGTACTGGAATTTGCCGGGAGGAAAAAGAGTTATTACGTAGGCAGCGTTATCCTGGCCATATTGGGAGTGGCAGCGTCATTTGCCCCCTATCTGGTCATAGCGGATATAGTAAGATCGCTGCTGGCAGGCAACAATGATCCGAATCATTACCTTGTAAGGGTAGCATTAATGGCAGGTTTTTGGGTTGTGAGAATACTAATGCATAATGCCTCGACAACATTATCCCATGTGGCCACCTTCAATGTACTGGGAGGTATCAGAACGCAGATCTGCGAAAAACTGTCTAAGATCCCCCTGGGGTCCGTCCTTGATGATAACAGCGGCAGTTACAAAAATATCATCGTTGAGCGTGTGGATTCCATGGAGACAACCCTTGCACATATAATACCGGAATTTACGGCAAATATCCTACTTCCCATAGTTATGTTTGTATATATCATGACTATCGACTGGCGGATCGGACTGGCTAATCTTATTTCAGTAGTAGTAGGCCTGTTATTTGTATCGGGTATGATGGCAAAGAGCAAGGGTGAATTCGAGGTTACCATAGAAAAGACTAAGTACTTGAACGATACGGCAGTAGAGTATATCAACGGCATTGAGGTTATAAAGGCCTTCGGTAAAACCGGCAGCTCATATGAAAAATTCGTAAATGCGGCAAGAGAGGGCGCAGACTGCTTTATTAACTGGATGCGCAAATGCATCTGGTGGCAGTCGGGAATGATGTCCTTTATGCCGGCCACTTTCCTTGGAGTTCTCCCGGTGGGACTGCTTCTTGTAAACAGCGGAAATCTTTCTGCAGATAACTTCATAACCTGCATCATCCTTTCGGCAGGTCTTGTTACGCCTCTGGTTATCGCCTTTTCATATATGGATGATATGGCCAAGATTGGTTCTATATTCGGTGAAGTAATAGAAATCCTGGAGCGAAAAGAAATGGAGCGTCCTGTAAGCTTAAAGGAAAAGCCCCGGGGTTCAGACATTGCATTAAAGGATGTACGTTTCACATATAAGGAAAAGGAAGTGCTCCACGGTATAAACATGGAGATAAAGCAGGGTCAGGTAAATGCCTTCGTCGGTCCCTCCGGTTCGGGCAAGAGCACCATTGCAAGACTCATCGATTCATTGTGGGATCCGGACTCCGGAAGCATTACCTACGGCGGAGTAGATGTAAGAAACATTCCTTTGGATTATTATACACGTCAGATTTCATACGTAGCTCAGGACAATTTCCTCTTTGATATGACCGTCCGGGAGAATATCCGTCTCGGAAAAGCCGGCGCATCCGACGAAGAAGTGGAAAATGCGGCTAAAGCCTGTGGTTGCCACGACTTCATTATGGGGTTGGAAAATGGTTATGATACATTAGTCGGAGGCGCAGGCGGTCACTTATCAGGCGGAGAACGTCAGAGGATCTGTATCGCCAGGGCAATGCTTAAAGATGCTCCGGTGGTCATTATGGACGAAGCCACCGCATACACCGACCCGGAAAATGAAGCCCTGGTTCAGGAAAGCGTTGCAAAACTGGTACAGGGAAGAACCCTTATCGTAATAGCCCACAGGCTCTCCACTATCATGGATGCAGATAAGATATTTGTTATAAACGGCGGAAATGTTGAGGTTTTTGGCACCCACGAAGAGCTTCTTAAAAAGTGTCTGCTGTATAAAGTTATGTGGGATGCCCACAGTTCTGTAAAGGATGATTCGGGAGAAGCGATCACACCGGAGAATAAAAAGGAGGCAGTATAACCATGTTTGAAATGTTAAGGAAGTTCTTTGATTTCTGTAATGAGAAGAACAGAAAGAAATTATACGGAGCTGTTGCGCTGGGAGTACTGGACGCTTTATTCGGAGCGATGAAGATCCCGGCAGCATTCTTTGCAATTACGGCTGTGCTGGAACAAAAAATAGATACTAATGCATTTATATATGTAATGGGTTTTATGCTTGTAAGCACCATCGGAAAAATGGTGGTAAACCGCTTTTCCAATATGCTGCAGACAGAGGCAGGGTATGACACCTGTGCCCAGAAGCGAATAGAGATAGCGGAGCATTTAAGATATCTCCCCATGGGATATTTCAACGACACAAGCCTGGGACACATTACATCCGTAACCACCAATACATTAGAGCAGATGAGTGATATAGCCACCAGAGCCATCATGATGGTGCTTCAGGGAAGTATAACAACCATCGTTATCGGACTGGGAATGTTCATTTTCGATGTCCGGATAGGATTCATTTCCTTAGTATGCATCATTGTTTTCATGATAGTCAATACCATTACAAATCGTAAGATCGCCAAAGTGGCAGACGAGAAGATCACGGCCGACCGTGAGATGGTAGGAATAATCCTTGAATACGTTCAGGGAATCGCTGAGATCAGAAATTATAACATTTTCAAGCAGAATAATTCCAGAGTTGCGGGAAGCGTAGAGAGGAAGAAAAATGCGGACATTAAGGCGGAGACCACGGCGATCCCGGCAGTAGGGTTGCAGATGCTTATATGTAAGCTTTCGGGAGTAGTGATTGCCGCAGCATCTCTTTACTTCTATTTCACCGGAACCATGGCCCTTAATTACCTTATCACAATGCTCATGTGTTCATTTATGGTATTCGAAGCCCTGGATTCAGCCGGGATTTACACAGCCCTTCTGAAAGTAATAGGAAAGGGCGTTGACCTGGCAAATGAAATATTAAACATAGAGCAGATGGATATTAACGGAGCCGAGATAATACCGGAGAATAAAGACATACATCTTGATCACGTAAGTTTTGCTTATGAGAACAGAAAGATCATAGATGATGTGACTCTTGATATAAAAGAGAAGACAACCACGGCTATCGTCGGACCTTCCGGCGGAGGAAAGACCACTATAACATCTCTTATCGCAAGATTCTGGGATGTCCAGGAGGGAGAAGTAACTCTTGGCGGAAAGAACGTGAAGGATTACAGCTTTGATTCCTTAATGGAAAATTTCAGTTTTGTATTCCAGAGAGTTTACCTCTTTGAAGATACCATAGCTAACAATATCAGATTCGGAAAACCGGAGGCAACCATGGATGAAGTGGTCGCTGCATCCAAGAAAGCCAGATGTCATGAGTTTATCATGTCTCTTCCTGACGGCTACGAGACAGTAGTGGGAGAAGGCGGAGCAACCCTCTCCGGCGGTGAGAAGCAGCGTATCGCCATAGCCCGTGCCATCATGAAGGATGCACCGATCATCATTCTTGATGAGGCAACGGCAAATGTTGATCCGGAGAATGAAAAGGAACTTACGGAGGCTATCGATAATCTTACAAATGAGAAGACCATCATAATGATCGCCCACAGATTAAAGACGGTTCGAAATGCAGACCAGATCGTTGTAATAGACAAAGGCCGCATCGTCCAGAAGGGTAAGCACGAACAGCTTATGAAGGAGGAGGGTATCTACAAGAACTTCGTTTCCGGAAGAAAGAAAGCCGTAAGCTGGAAGATCGCATAAAATGACCCAATGGGTCAAAAAAGAGAGGAACAAGTTATGTTTAAACGAGTTGCCCCTTACATAGGGGAATATAAGAAGTACACCATCGGGGCGGTTATCCTGATGTGCATAGGGATCGTGGCAAATGTTCTGCCATACTTTTTCCTGTATCAGATAATCTCGCCTCTTACAAAGGGAGAATCCATAGATTTCTCATTTATTCTTATCAGAGTGGTATCTGTAGTGGTATGTGAATTGATATATGCCCTAGCTTACGTTCAGGGTCTGGAGTTCTCCCACATAAGTGCCTACAATACCTTAAAGAATCTGCGTGTATCACTTCAGGGCAAGCTTGAGAAGCAACCCCTGGGAAATATCAAGGAGCTGGGAACGGGTCGTATCAAGAAAGTCTTTACCGATGATATCGATCAGGTTGAGCTCCTCCTTGCCCACGCCATTCCGGAAGGAATAGCTAATATTTTCATACCGGCGCTTATAATAATCCTTATGTTTGTCATGGACTGGAGACTTGGACTCCTTTCTCTGGTGCCCCTTATCATCGGTTTGTTTGCCATGAGCATGATGATGAAGGCCGGAATGACCATGATGAATGATTATTATGAATCAGCGGCCAAAATGAATAATACAATTATCGAATATGTTAACGGAATGGAGGTCGTTAAGGTATTCAATAAAGACGGTGATTCTTACAAACGTTTCGGTGATATGGTCCGAAGCTACAGAGATTTTACCATAGCATGGTATAAGGTTTGCTGGCCCTGGATGGCCGCATATTCAAGCATACTTCCCTGTCTGGTGCTGTTGATGCTGCCCTTTGGCTCCATGATGGTACTTGGTGGAATTATTCCACTGGACAGGCTGGTATTGGTATTCTGCATGTCATTTGCGGTAGGCCCCTCGGTTTTAAAGGCGCTGAACTTCGCGGGGAAATTCCCCCAGCTTGATTATAAGATCGCGGAGCTGGAGAAAATGATGGAGCATCCGCCCCTTAAGGAAGGAAGGTCCGGCTTTAAAGGAGAAAACCTTGATGTGGAGTTTAGGGATGTCCATTTCGGGTACGTTGATACAGAGGTGCTCCACGGCGTTAACCTGTCGTTAAAACAGGGGACTATAACAGCTCTTGTAGGTGAGTCGGGAAGCGGCAAGTCTACCCTGGCAAAACTCTTGATCCATTATTATGACTTGGATTCGGGCAACATTACAATAGGAGGCCAGGACATTACAGATATGTCCCTTGAAGCCTTAAATGATCAGGTGTCATTTGTGTCACAGGAGCAGTTTTTGTTTAACACCTCTCTTTATGAAAACATTCTAATAGGAAAACCTTCAGCCTCAAGGCAGGAGGTGCTGGAAGCGGCTGAGCGCGCCCAGTGCAATGAGTTCATTGAACGCTTCCCTGACGGATTGGATACCCAGGCGGGAGATGGGGGCAAACAGCTCTCCGGCGGCGAGCGCCAGAGAATATCCCTGGCCCGGGCAATACTTAAGGACGCGCCCATCATTGTTCTTGATGAGGCCACTGCCTTCATGGATCCCGAAAATGAGGAGAAAATGAATGCGGCTCTTGATGAAATCATAAAGAACAAGACTGTGCTGGTTATCGCCCACAGGCTGTCAACCATAAAAAATGCCCATAAGATCTGCGTCATGAAGGAAGGCGTATGTATTGCTGCTGATACCCACGGTAGATTGCTTTTGTCCTGCCCTGAGTACAAGAAGCTTTGGGATGCATCGGTTTCGGCAACCACATGGAAGATAAAGGAGGCGTAAGGTTTTGCTAAAGATATTGCATAGAATTATAGGCATTACAGGAAAATACAAAGGACGGATACGGGCTTCCTATATCACAGCCTTTATCAAAGGGATAATGATGAAGGTTCCCCTGATACTTTGCTTCTTTGCCATAAGCTGGTTTATGCAGGGACAGATGGATATGCAAAAATGCGTCTATTTCGGCATTGCAGTTTTGATAAGTGTAATCCTGGAGGCTGTATTTGAGCACGCAACAAATGTATTGCAGTCCGCTGCCGGCTATATGGTATTTGCGGATATGCGACTTAAGCTGGGGGATCATTTACGAAAGCTTCCTATGGGATATTTTACAGAAGGAAATATCGGAAAGATAAGTTCGGTGCTGGCTACGGATATGGTTTTCATTGAAGAAAACTGTATGGGAGTTCTATCGGAGCTGGTATCTTTTATAATCTCCCAGGGCCTTATGGTGGTAATGATGTTTGTTATGGACTTCCGGATGGGTCTCTTGTCCCTTGCCGTAGTTGCTGTATTTTATATAGTCGGCAATCTTATGCTAAAGACCACCTTAAAGCATTCAGTGATCAAACAGGAGGCCAGTGAGTCACTTACCGAGGAAGTTCTGGATTTTGCTGAGGGTATCGGCATTATCAAGTCATATAATATGCTGGGAGATAAGTCTAAGAGGCTGACTGATCAGTTCGAGAAAAGCTGTAAGGAAAGCATCGATTTTGAAATTGCATACAGTCCCTGGTCAAGGGCACTTTACCTGACCTTCGGAATAGGAACATCCCTCGTGCTTGCTTTAAGTGCATACCTATTTAATGCAGGAATGATAACGGATGTGTATATGGTCGGAATGACCTTGTTCTTATTTGACCTCTTTGTTGCCATCAAAAGTTACTATGGCCAGATGGCGAGACTAACCGTTACGGATGCAAGTTTAGACCGTATTGAGGAAGTATTTGCTGCTTCCGAGCTTAAGGACGAAGGGACGGGGAATATCGAAGAAAATGATCCTTCTCCCGAGATAGAGTACGAAAATGTTTGCTTTGGCTATACGGAAAAGGAAGTCCTTTCAAATGTGTCATTTAAGGTAAATGCCGGCGAGATGGCGGCCCTGGTAGGCCCCTCCGGCAGCGGAAAGTCCACTATAGCGTCACTTTTGGCAAGGTTCTGGGATATTAAGTCGGGAAGCATTCGGCTAAAGGGAAAAGATATCAGGGAGATCCCGCTGGGAACACTGATGGAACATATAAGCATGGTGTTCCAAAGAGTCTATCTCTTCCAGGATACTATCTATAACAATATTGCTATTGCAAGACCCCAGGCCACCAGGGAAGAAGTGGAAGAGGCAGCGAAAAAGGCCAGATGTTATGACTTTATCATGGCGCTTCCGGAGGGCTTTGATACTGTAATAGGTGAAGGCGGCGCATCTCTTTCGGGAGGAGAGCAGCAGAGGATATCAATTGCGAGATGTATCCTGAAAGATACGCCAATAGTTATTCTGGATGAAGCAACTGCAAGTGTTGACGCCGATAACGAAAGAGCCATTCAGGAGGCAATCTCGGAATTGTGCAGAAATAAGACTCTGCTGGTAATCGCTCACAGACTTAATACGATAGTGGATGCGGACCGGATCCTTGTTATTGATCGGGGGCGGATTGCCGAAGAGGGAACCCATACTCAGCTGATGGAGCATAAAGGGTTATATCATAACATGTTTACAAAGCTTAGTGGAACAAGAGAACTATCATATTGACAAGTTACCCGGCGCTAACTATAATTATAAAATGTAGTTAGCGCTAACTAACTGTTGGGCGAACAACTAAATATTAATGCAGAGGAGAGATAAAAGAAATGAACTCAAACAAGTTAGAAGGGAAGGATTTTATAACTATTGGAATTTTCACAGCCATATGGTTCGTGATAGAGTTTGCCTTCGGGATGCTGGGATATATTCACCCCTTTATAGTTGCGGCATACGTAATTATTCTGCCCCTGGTGGGCTCTATTCCCATGATGCTTTTTTACACTAAGGCTCAGAAGTTCGGAATGATCAGCATCATGTCGGTTCTTATAGCAATTATTATGTTTCTTACCGGAATGGGTTATTTGGGAGCGCCCTTTACCATAGTTGCCGGTTTGATAGCAGACTTCATTGCAAAATCCGGTGATTATAAGAGCTTTAAGAAAACGGTTATCAGTTACGGAATATTCTGTTTATGGATATGTTCCAACTTTGTTCCCATATTGGCAACGGCAGAAAGCTATAGACAGGCTCTAGTGGACGGAGGTTATTCTGCAGAGTCTACCGAGAACCTTTTTAAGGCCATTAACATGAATACCATAGCCATCCTTGTGATAGTATGCTTCATTTGCGGATGCATAGGTGCATTTATCGGGAAAGCAGCGGTTAAGAAGCACTTCGAGAAAGCGGGTATTGTTTAATGAGCTTAAAACTTGATCCCAGAACAAAGATGTATATGATCCTTATCGTATCAGCAGTGGTAATGATGAGTGCCACATCCCCTTTTTTGTGGACTGTAAGGATCATTATAACAATGGTACCCTTAGTGCTTCTTGTGGCTGAGAAAAGGTATGCCAGCGCCCTTCGTTTTTTTGTGCTGTATTCCCTGGCTTTGGTCCTTACTTTTAAGTTTTTCTCAGAGGCAGACACAGGGTTAATACCTTCTTTAATCACGGGATATACGGGTATCGTTGCCCAATTCCTTCCGGCACTTATTACTGCGTGGTATGTTATTAGAACCACCAAAATAGATGAATTCATGTCGGCTATGCAGCGTATGCATATACCTGATGGAATTACAATATCTCTTGCAGTGGTTATGAGATTTTTCCCCACCATAAAAGAGGAATACGCATCCATCAGTGATGCCATGAGAATGAGGGGCATAGCCCTGGGGGGAGGCAGTGCGGCAAAGATG
>JAEEGL010158314.1_pt1 | contig 17842 bp, 19 predicted proteins | sample 9134231 | NCBI WGS metagenome assembly JAEEGL01 (sample SAMN16246548, study PRJNA631951) | gut metagenome | biome: gut microbiome; feature: rumen; material: fiber-attached | host: Bos | place: Iran: Karaj | collected 2018-10 | reverse complement strand
GCAGAAATGGAATGGGTTATTCGGAGGCCAAGTTCACGTTCCGCATAGAGATGTCAGACTACATCATGGTACTGGGCATATTCCTATCCGGTGGTGATACCTCGAAATACGCCCATCGCTATAAGATTCGAGACAGCGTATCCTCGGTACCTTATAAATCTTTCGACCGCTCATGATTTTATATCTTAGATTTTCTGAATTTGGATTAACGACAGCAAAGAATTCTTCGTATTGGTCACGAAGAGACTTTGCTATCGCTCTCGTTACTCTTGTAGCACCTGTAAACTCTGGTGTTTCAAAAAACAGTATCCGTTTCAAAACTACAGGCGACCATCTACGATTTCTCTAGGAAGGATGCACTTCACATCGAAGATAACATGTCGCTTTTCGAGAAGTTCGTCCCATTTCACATCATTCTCGCGGAACTGCTTGTGAGCCACAGCCACGATGGCAGCATCAAACTTACCTTTAGGCATTTCTGTAACAATATCAATACCGTACTCATGTCTCACCACATCGGGGTTAGCCCAAGGATCATACACCACTACGTTAACATTGTACTCCTGCAAGGCATGGAAAATGTCAATCACACGGGTATTGCGAACATCGGGGCAGTTCTCTTTGAAGGTGAAACCCATAACAATAATGTTGGATTTCAACACTTGGATGCCCTTCTTCAGCATGTGCTTGATGGTCTGGTCAACCACGTAGGCTCCCATTCCGTCGTTCATGCGACGACCAGCAAGGATAATCTCAGGGTTGTAGCCCATACGCTGAGCACATTGTGCCAAATAGTATGGGTCAACCGAAATGCAGTGACCTCCGACCAAACCAGGATTCATCTTGATAAAGTTCCACTTGGTGCCTGCCGCCTCAATGACATCGGTAGTGTCAATGCCCATCAGCGTGAAAATCTTGGAAAGCTCGTTGAAGAAAGCAATCATAATGTCGCGCTCCGAGTTCTCAATCACCTTAGCTGCTTCAGCCACTTTCATCGATGGTGCCTTGTGTGTGCCATTCTTCAACACTGAGTTATACACACTGTCAACAATGTCAGCCACTTCTGGAGTCGAGCCAGAGGTAATCTTCTTAATCAATTCGACTGTATGGATTTTGTCACCAGGATTTATACGCTCGGGGCTGTAGCCTGCAAAGAAATCCACATTGAACTTCAAACCAGACACGCGCTCAACCACAGGGATACACTCGTCTTCTGTAACGCCAGGATATACGGTGGATTCATACACCACGATGTCACCTTTGCCGATAACTTTACCCACTGTTTCGCTTGCACCCCAAAGAGGTTTTAGGTCGGGTGCCTTGTTTTCATCGACAGGTGTAGGCACGGCTACAACATAGAAGTTGCAGTCGCGTATTTTCTCCAAGTCTGTTGTGCAGATGAAACCATGGTTTTTGATGGCATCCCGAAGCAGGTCGTCAGCCACTTCGAGGGTGGCATCGTGGCCGGCCATAAGAGCATCCACTCGCTTTTGGCTCATGTCGAAACCCACTGTGGGGTACTTAGTTGAAAAAAGGCGAGCCAGAGGCAAGCCAACGTAACCGAGACCGATTACAGCAATCTTAATGTCTTTCATTGTATGTAAAAATGATTGTTTATCCATTTTTAATTTTTATTTAAATAACGTTTCAGCACTTGTTTTGTCAACATAGCATTATTTTTTGAGAATAATTCCACAGGTATTTGTACATGTTCTGGGATATTCCTTATCGTATTAATAAAATCGACTTTATTATTTAAGTAGTATGCGCCATTCTCTTCCTTCAGGAAACTCCCATAATATAATTGAGCAACACCATTGAAATCACAAAAAACAACTGGTCGTTCAAAGTAGTGAGCCTCCAAACATGTTGTAGATGAGATGGTAACGTGAACATCACACCACTTCAAGTATTCATATATGTTCACACCGTAAATATACTTCACATTCTGTGACGAAAAAGAAATTGTATTTGGTAGTCTTGGTATATATATGAAATAACACTCTGTCAACTCTTTTGCCACACTATCAATAAAAGAAGACAATTGCTCTTCAAAGCCAGTTTGGCCTGCTACGACAATTAATTTATTGTATTCCTTTCGAATATCTTTAAATATATCATCACTAAAATATGTGGAGCTCCTTTCCAAAATATAAAGGCCGACTTTTGAAACCCTATCTACAAACTGTTTTTGAACATTAGTAAAATAATTGTATTCCTGTTCTCCATAAACAAGTATCTCATCAGGGTAAAGCTCCTTAGAGTGGAATTTCGAATTATAGGCATAATGAGAAGCATTTAACACTCCATGTTGTAATTCAACTACTGGAATATAATGGTTATGTGCTGACCAAATTCTACCCATCTGGGAATAATAACACTCAAGTGTAAACAGCTTTGGTCTTCGCCCTATTGCCAAGAAAAAATCAGTTGTCTTCTTTTGGGCATAGAGCCACCTGAGACGAAGATGATAGTTCAACGAGATATTATAGTCCTTATAAATGGCCTTCAAAACATCTTCTCCTTCAATCTTTAAAGGGAAGATGCGCAACACCATCTCTATTAACCCCGATAGCAATCTAGCCCACGATTCACTGACTATTATTTCTTCTGGAATATCTTTTTTCTTTAGTCGTTTAAAGCCTGAGATTGGAGTCTCTATCATTAAATAAGATAAACCGCTATTTGCCAAGAAGCCAGAAACGTGGTGTTCGTATAGTTCTCCTACCTGTTTACGCGTATAACTAGAGGAATAATCCCATATTAGACACTTTCTAAAAAAAGAAAAGACATTGTAATGGAAAAGATCCTTAAATATTAACGAAATCGCTGACGAGGAATATCCTTTGGCTTTGGGAGACTCATTTAAGGAGTCGCAAATGTATATTCTTAGATACGGCCAAACAGAAACCCCTTTATACTTTATTGACATCACATCATATTTGTCCTCTATCTCATGTATTGTATTTGTCGCATCTAAATATTTCATAATATATGATTTATGATACTACTGCAGAGTAAACCGTTGCATATTCTCGGACTACATGCTGCCAGTCAAACTGTTTTCTCGAAATTCTTTTGCCAGTGCCTTGATTCATCCAAGCTAAAAAACTACTTTTCTTAACATTATTAAAATCAACAATATAGTAATTTTCTTTATCATTTACTATATCTCCTATAACCGTATCAGAAACAACATTGTTCACTATAACACGTAGACCACACGAATAAGCCTCAATCTCTGACAAGGCTTGTGCCTCGAAATAACTGGAATGAGCATAGAAATCCGCTCCTGAATGATATTTATAGATTTCTGTATCTTGAACATATCCCAACAACATCACCTTATCTTCTATACCTTCGCTAACAACATATTGCATTATCTTTTTGCAATCAGGCCCCTTCCCGATTATCCAGTATTGATAATCAATGTCAAGAGATTGTAATATCTTCAAAAAATCGAGCTGGCCTTTTCTGTCTATAACAAGACCTACAGTAGTAAAAACAACAGTGTTTTCAGTGGCTCCCATTAATTTTCTTATCTCATTTCGCTCTGTCTCTGAATAATAAAACTTCGATGAATCAACCCCATTAGCAACTACAGAGATCTTATCTTTTTCTATGCCAAGAAGCCGTAACCTCTTAACAACACTCTCATTCAACGCAGTATAATGGTTTGCAAAAGACAGTGTAAGCCGAGTGGCTTTTATAATAGGATCATTATAATCACCAAGCCAAACCATCCCATGGGGAGAATAAATAATTGGGATTTTTGTTTTAATCGTTGCAAAATGCATGGCAGACAGCGCAGCACCATGAAAATGAATTACATCTGGTTTTATAAGTTTAATAACCCTTACAAAATTATCCCTGATAAATTCCATGTGAAGGAACGAAGCTTTGTCTGTAATACTGTATGTTTTATATGACTTTAATGTACTTATCGGATAGAACAGCATGTGAAAAAGCATGTGAAATGGCCTTTTCACATAGCCCATATACTGATTATTGTAAGAACACAATGATTGTGCCTTCTCATTGGACATATTGGTAGCATACAAAAAGGTCTCATGTGAGCCAAATTTATGTTTGCTCAACTCTCCAACAACTCTCGCAACTCCTGTAGTATAGTTACCCCCCATTTCCACAGGGAGTTGACCTACCTGTAAAACACGCATAGTTAAATATGTTTTATTTCTTTAAGAACTTATTTGCCAAGTTTCGTATATAATAATACTTATACCTCTTCAAATCAACGACAAATGTATCATTTAAAATATTGAAAGTATGAGTCCCTGCATACTTGCCATTTGACACGGACCTTATTTCCCCAACAAGGTCCATACCGCTGTAAAACAAAACAGCTTCCCCGTAATCGTGCGTACAATCTTGTGCTGGTCTTATCAGACCTTGGCTTGTTTCCAACAAAGCACCAGCCATACGAGCTGTCCTCTTTCCGAAATCCAAAACATCACACTTTATGAAAGGTTGGGTTAATGATTGTGACTGGAAAACATGTAACTCTGGACCGCTATTCTGGGACAACAACGTTGAATACATAAAATACGCCCCCTCTTTTCTTACAATCGCCGCATCGACCAATGGTTCATTCACCAAAACAACTGGTTCAACAAGTTTATCCTGCTGTTCGTCATATCTATATATTGTACTTTTGCCCGAAGCAGAGTTCTCTGGATGGACGTAAACATCATCAGCTATCCGGTAAATGACTGGGAATGACAAATGAGTATCTAATTCAAGAATAATCGTGCAATCCACAATAGTATAGTTCTCTTTTGATATAGTAATACGAGCTATGCGACCTTTATTAATATCACTGTCAAATTCCTCAACCAGAAGTTGAATGTTTTCGCTGTTTTCGTCAAGAATAAACGGATCAGCGAACCATTTTTTCTTATAAGGGTTGCGAATATATTTCAACTCGGTCCAATCAACTCCATTGGAAACGATGTTTTCATCGTAATGGCCAATAGCCAAATCCCAAACATATTCTGCTAGTTTATTTCTAATAAAACCCATTTTTTCAATCATTCAAAAGTTGTTTATATATACTATAATATTGTTCTCCCATTGTTGACAGAACAAACCGAGATTTCACCGTATCGCCTGCCTTTTCGCCCATAGTTTTACGTTCTTCCTCTTTATCCAGCAATTCTACCAATCTATCACATGCCATTTCCACATTTTTTGGTTCTATAATAAACCCATCGTCACCGGATGTGATTATTTCTGCGGTACCACCGCCAGCTGTGGCAATAACTGGCACCTTGGCTGCCATCGATTCCATAATTGAATTGGAAACGCCCTCAGCGTGCACATCATTATTGGTAAACAAAACGCTTACATCGGTCACAGTCATAATCTCCATCACATCACTTCTGTTTGTAACGAAATGAATATTCTTCAGACCTTTGTCTTTTATCATCCCTCGATAATGTTCAACCATAGCACCCCTTCCAGCAACACCCAAAAAATAGACATCGTCCCTTTGTGTTGACATCTGCTCTGCCAACAACACAAATGAATCCCAATCTTTTGCAGGTTCCATTCTGCCACACATCACCACTAAATAATTTGAAGCAACTTGAAGCTCTTTCCTCTTTTTTGCAAAATCTACTGTTGCCAAACGTTTAGGATCAAAACCATTGTAAATAACGAAAGACTTATTCAACGGTGCACCTTTGGCTATCAAACCCGCCTTTGAATTACTGATTATGGCATCCGCTTTATGGAATGTGTGATTTATTGATAATCTTTGATATCTAGGTAGTTTCCTTAGGCTGTTTCCGTCTGCAACAAATCCGGCAATATACTTGCAGCCATACCTTTTTGCCAACAATGGCACAGCAACACAAAACATGGCAGTTTCTACCCAAAGGTGAATTATGTCTGGCTTGAACTCATCAACCAATTTTTTCAATTCTTTGTAACGAGTTTTCAAATTTCCATTTTTCATAAAACGGACAACAGCCGAAGTGTTGTTTATGTCAGTGTACTCAATCTCTTCGCGCGTAATGGCAATCATCATTTTTACATCTTCGTAAGAGTCCAAAGCCTTTACCAGCTGAACCATTCTTCGTTCACGCCCTCCGTTACCGAGTTCATTAATTATGTATAGGATTCTCATCTTATGTGATTATTTTTTGTGTTACACTTTCATTTTTGTAAGCAGCCATCCCAATAGCCATTGTAAATGTCGAATAAATTGACATCTCATTAATGGACATAGAGAAAAATGTCTTCAAAAATAACGACGAAAGAGATAAAGCTAAGACCAACTTAATTTCATTTTTATCAGTTTTTTTCCATAGCTTGAAATATGATAACCAAAATAGCCCAAATAATACTATTCCGAACATGCCTTGATTAATTAATATTTCAAGCCAGTCATTATGAGCAAAGTTATGCCCTGTATGAATTGTTCCATCAGCACCACGACCTATTACATATTCGAGGAATGAACTGTCATCCCAATACATTCTCCAATAATAAGAATAAAGATAGTCCCTATTGCTTGAATTACCTTCCATTGTATCATCAATTCGTTGTACAAAGTAAGCATTCGATTCTAATAAATGAACAATATAGAAATAGCCTACATAAAGAATAACTGCTGTAAAAAACAGTGTAAACCATTTTTTCGTACCTTTTGCTTTAACTGTATCACCTATAAGAATAAGCAACATTATAGCTAATGATAAGTTTGCACCACGTTTCATACTAGATACTATAAAAAAAGCACAAATAGACAAAAAGAAAAATTTAACAAGCATTTTTTTATAGAAAATTACCAAAGGGAGTAACGCCACAAACAAATAACCATAATTATTTGTAATTTCACCTTCACTAGCGTCAATCGTAGATAAAACCACATCCTGTTTAACAAAGTATTGTCCAATTGATAAAACAATAAAAATACCACAAAAAACACAAATCCATTTTCTATTAATATACCCATCTTTCGCAAATGAATAAAAAGCATAAAATGGCAGCATCGATTTTACTACATTTTGAAGATAAAAATCTGTTGGTATGTGTTTATATGTTGTATCTACATCAGCAACCACCATATTTATCGCCCCATAAATACACAACACAGCAAACAAAACGTTATATGCCTTAATGAAATCGGGGTTATTCTTTGACGCATAACATTTAGCAGCATAATACAACGATATTGCGACAATAATAACATATGCAGCAACAGATATGAAATTAGATTCATATACTATAAATTTAACATTCATTATAATCCACAAAAATGTATATAAATTGCAGATATTAAACAGTTTATTTTTCATAAAATGTCATTAAGAGATCTCTAATAATCAATATTTATCATCCTGCCAAGTATAGTGTCGAAATCTTTTGGACAGAATCCTCCCATACCACTTGTCGGGAAAAGTGTAAAATCTCCAAATAAAACCTTTTCACCTGTATCATAAAAATCAATTCGGCTAAACGGATTCCCATTTGCCAATTTCCTTGCCAAATCTAACATTTGTTTAAAATGGATTGGTTTTTGTGGTTCTACATCTGCAAATGGGAACTCATGTGGTTCGTGAAATGGCTGATGTTTCCATTCTAAATCAAAAAAGTCAATACACATTTTTGTACCTCGTCCGCTAATTACTTGACAATACCTCGGTTCACCATTAAAACAGAAAAACTTATAATCAGGAAGGTCTGATTGGCTCATCTCCAAATCCCCACCTCATAACTCGCTGATAATCACCCTCACCGTTTCTCTCCAGACAAAGTCAATATTTCACCAAACCGTTTATCCCATTCCTCGGGTTCAAACGGAACCATTCCGCTAAAGTGGAAAAATGTTAATTCACCAAACAGAATACCTTCATCAATATCATAAAAATCCACTCTCACATGAGGTATACCTTTTGAAAGTTGGGCGGCTGCCTTTTTCATCAAATCAAAGTTGCGTGGTTTTTGTGGTAGAGTTGTCGCATGATCATGTCCTTGGCGGAATGGTAGTGGTTTAAAATCGGCATCAAAAAAATCAAATTTCACATCTTCATCTGGTTTTTGACGTTCAGTTCCAACAAACAAGGCTTTCACTTCACCATCAAAACAAAAAAACTTATAATCTGGTAAGTCCTTTGTATTAGGACGAGGTTCGATATATTTTTCAGCAATAATTCGTTTGGGAACGTTTTTATACGGCCACTCTCTCCAGGTTCTGTATATATCGGCTTTAAGACTTCTATTTAACTTATCGATAGCATTTCTTCTGTCAAAACTAGATTTGTCCTGACAAATGACCACGCCACTATTACCCCCGCCATGTGTGGTTTTTAAAACAAACTGGTTTGGAAGGCAATCCCAATCAATATCTTCTGGTTTGTCCCAAACCCCCAATGTTGGTATTACATATTCTTCACCTATTATTCCAGAAACATATTCTTTCACAGCGTATTTATCGACCATTCGCGTATATTCAGGTCTTCGGTTATATAGTTTTAACCATTGCAGTTTTTCACTAAAAGTTTGCGGATTACGCAAATTAAGCCGCCTATTCATAACAAAGCGGAATAATAATTTCAAGTATAATTTGTCGGGTAACCATGAAAAATAACGCATAAGTATTTTTACCCCTATATCCTCTTTGTGTCTTAAAAATTGTATAACTGATTTCATATTTCTACAGTGTTATTAAGACTTCTTGTTAATTTGCCCTTTTATGAAGTAATTTAAATCTATTAACAATGAATGACCGAACTTGTACATACGCATCATTTTTATATTGTTTTCCAACTGCTCCAGGAAACGCAATAAAAATTATAGAAGAAACCACAATAAATGTTACTAATAATATTAAATTTCCCAACAAGGTGTTTGGGGTAAGTATGAAAACCGTCAATGTTGGAGGTATTACAAACAACGAAAACTTCCAGGAAGAAAAGAGTTGCTCTAAAAGTTCCTTTAATTTAATGCCAATTTTGTTCGATACATAAACAACTTTAATTATTTTAATCAGTGAATTACTCAACATTACCAAAACAGCAACACCCATAACTCCCCATCTATAGCCTACAATGACAGAAATGGTAGCGACTATAGTTTCCACCACCCTAAAATAGAATTGCTGTTTGGTCATACCCATACTACGCATATAACAGTCAGCAAGTCTTCCAATTGAATTGAACAACAAGGAGCAAGAAACAATCATTGTTAGATTACGTAAGTATAACCAGTCTGCACCAAAGAAAATACGGATAATCAATTCGCCATTAAACACTACAGCTATGGTAAGCAACATGGAAAAAATATTCATATAGTAGTATGATCGCTCAAAAGCACTAGCCAACCTTTCTTTTTCATCCTGAAACCCGGACAATACGGGAAATAATACAGTATCAAAAATTTCATTCATTCTTGTTGATATTTGCCCTATAAACTCTTTAGGACGCACATATTCACCAAGTGTTTGTACTGAAATCAAACGTGGCATTATCAATCGGTCAATTTGCTGGGCAATATTGCGAAAAACAACACTGGCCATCAACCATCCACTAAAACTAAATATTGACTTGAAATTTGTTTTGTCCAAAGCAAACCCATATTTTGTATCGCATAAGAAAAATGACAACGACACCATAACGACGGCTGAAATAACAGATTGATAAATGATTGTATAATACCCAAAACCTTTTAGGGCTAGAACCACTGCACATGCCAAACCCAAAAGACTTGATGTAACGCTTATTATTCCCACCCTTAGAAATTTCATCTGACGTTTCATCATGCTATAGTTAATTGATGTCAAGCAATGACAAAACAAAGGAATAGCCATCAATTGTAAGGGTTTTTTTACTGATTCATCAATAATCGCCTTCGACAAAGGTGCAGATAATACAATTAATAGTATTGAGATAAATAAAGCGAATAAAAGATTAATAGTAAAAGCATTATCTATATATCTTTTATCGAGAGTTTTCCTTTGTATTAGTGCTGCACCAATTCCTGTTTCGGTAAAACTAGAAAAAATGACGGTTATGGCAGTTATGGCAGCATAAAAACCAAAGTCTTCTTTCGTTAATAAACGAGACATGACGGAAAATGAGACAATGCTCACCAACCCCGACATTATCGTTACGATGGTTTGGGCTGACAAACCCTTTACCACTTTTTTGGTATTTGACTCTTGCACCATTTTATTTGTTTTTCCAGTAATAATCGCCCCCGTGTGCTGGTTTTTGCTCATCAACAGGCGGAGGTGTCATATAATCACCATATCGTTGATTTAAAAATTTGTCATAATGAGATGTAATCAAGCAATTTAAATTCTCAAACTTTGATTCCATCAAATCGTCAAACACATCATAGTCATAACACATAAGTTCCCATTCACTTAAAGGTCCAGCAATCATATAGAAATAATGAGCTGTTTTATATGGAATTGACTTTTCAAATAAATAATTTCGGTATTGTTTTTGAATCATCGAAAAAAAAGGTATAGTTTTTATAGGTATATAACTAATTACTCTGTTTCGATTTTTCATCATCTTGATTCTTTTTTCATACAAAGGATAAGCACCGTCTATGTATTCCTTACTCTTATCGGGAATACCCAAACATATATATAAATCAACACAAATACCATCGCCTTGGAAATATTTACCATTTTTACTATACGTGGATTTGTATACTAGGCGTGAAAATGGGAAACTATGGTATTTATTATTATCAACGTCGTGGTATTCAATATTTGAGGATTTAAAAATCTCTTTAAACCTCAATAATTCTGGCAAAGGCATCATAATGTCAACATCATCATCCCAAGGGATAAATCCTTTATGTCGTATAGCACCTAATAAAGTACCAAAAGCCAAAGAATACTTTATATCATTTGCTCTACAAAAAGCATCTATTTCTTTAAGCATTTCAAGTTGAATGCTTTTTCTTTCTTCTAAAGTTAATGGTCTTTGGGTTTGTTTCATTACTTTATAACTATTTCTTATCTTATAGATGACATTTTATATTCATAACTATGTATTCCTTCTTTTCTAAAATCGTCATGGTAACGCTGTAGCACTTCTCGGATAATTTCGTAATATTTGGGTATAAAGACATCGTCTTTCGTTTCCAAATGACTTAATACTTCATTAGTTAAATCCTTCAATTCCTCCAGATTTGTCTTTCCAGCATAAAATCCTGTTCCTTTAATGGTACCAGGGCTAATATTAAGTATCTGGTTGGTAGTTCCTGCTTTTAGCAATTCCACATTAACGCTTTCAATGAGATTTTCAAAGCCGCCTTTGTCGCGCCATATACGGCAAAAAATGGTGACGACATCCAACCGGCTATACTATCCGTCACACCACAGTAGAAATCTTCCTTTGCTTCCAATTTTTGATAGAAACATTTGATTAAACGTAATACAGGGATTGTATTTACATTGAATGAATCGATAATATGTTGTTCAGGGATATCTTTAAACAAAGCCAACTTCCCGAAACCTGCTGTAATCATCAATGAATCTATATTATTGAACTGGTCAAAGAAGGAGTAATCATTTGAAGTTAGGTCAAATTGAAAAGACGTAATTTTCAAATGAAAATACTCTGGTTGCAATGTAGCTTTGTCAACAATATAAACTTTTTCAGTGGTGCTTCGCTTTGCCATTTCTTGTGCTATAGCAAGACCTATGCCATTGGCACCACCTACGACAAGCATTCTCTTCATCATATCACTGTAACATTTTCACCAGTGCGGTATTTTTCAATTATTTCAGCAAGTGCAACACTTTCTCGACGACGAAACTTATAGCAACTACGACGATTGTTCACTATCATTGATAGCCATTCTTGTATCTCGTAGCGCAAACCTTCTCCATCGTAACTATAGAAGTATTTTTTGTTCTTTGTCTGATCCTCATAACGCACCTCAAAGAAATCCGTAAGCCACCAAGGGGCTGGTACATAGATGTAGCCTTTAGTTCCTGAAACCACCAGGTTACCTTCTGTTTTCACTCCAATGCCTAAGGTGAATGATGCTGTCGCATGTGGATAATTAATTACACCCTTTGTGTAAATATCCACACCACTCTCCATTCGACTATGGAAATCAACATCATGCCAATCTATTCCCAAAAGCTTAATAATTGCAAGCAACGTCAATGGAGCATGTTCCGTCATAGCTCCTCCCGCCTGTTCTGCATCTAACTCACGAATGGGAGGTTCGACCATTTTACTCAACGAAGCCTTGACATCCACCACATCGCCAATAATACCACTTTTCACCAATGTAACGATATGCCCAAAAGCAGGACAATAAGCAGTCTTCGAAGCTTCCAAAAGAACAAGATTACGCTCCTCGGCAAGCCGGTACAACTCAAGAGCCTGTTCTTTCGACAGCATAAAAGGGATTTCGCATAGGACGTGTTTGTTGGCCAACAATGCTCGTTTGGTGTAATCATAGTGCGTAAGATGTGGTGATGCCACATATATTAAATCAACACTTTGTAAGAACTGGTCATAGTCTGTGAAAGCCGACAGCCCATACATTTGTGCAAAAGCATTAGCCTTGTCAGGATTCATCACTGCCGTAACTTGTGCACCATTCACAACTTTGCTCTCAGGAATAAAACGATGGGCAATACGACCGCTGCCTACTATACCTATTCTATAATTGCTTTGGCTTTCTTCACGTAGCATTGTTGAAGAGATTCCTTCTGTTCTGGGTAAATAAACCACTTTGCAGTATTCGTTCAAATAATCAAATTTTCCTACCCAATCTGAGCCAATGGCGAAGATGTCAACGTCATATTTCTGGATGTCATCTATCTTTTGACCAAGATAATCTTCAATAATCACCTCATCAGCATAGCCCGTGGCTTTCACAGCCTCAACACGCTCCAAAACATTGTTACGCACATTGAGTTTACCTCGCCCACGGTCGAAGCTGTCGCTAGTAACACCAACTATTAGATAGTCTCCCAATTCTTTGGCACGGCGTAGCAAATTAATATGACCCTGATGTAAAAGGTCGTATGTGCCATATGTTATTACACGTACCATACTATTAAATATGAGTATTCTATATTAAAAACTAAATTACAACCAATTACAGTCCATTTACCTATTTTAGGTGTTTTACCAAATCCATCGCTCTTTTATACTCTTGAGGGTTACCAATGTCAATCCATGTACCATTTATTGGAAAACGGATTACTTTGTTTCCATTGGCAATCAACGCCTCAATTAAATCTGTAGCGTTGAAGAATGTATCATCCGGTATTAAATCTAATGCCGATTTTTTAATCAAATAGATACCAGCGTTGGCATAATAGTCGTAGGTAGGCTTTTCTATCAAACCTTTTATGTTTCTTCTTTCCTCCAAGTCCAAAATACCATAAGGTATGCTAACACTGTATGGCACCGCTGCTACACTCATATCGGCATCGTGTTCTACAAAATGTAAATAAAAATCCTCATAATCAATATTGGTAAAAAGATCACTGTTCATCACCAATACCGTATCATTATAAAAGGCTTTCACAAATATGATAGAACCTATCGTCCCTAAATATTTAGGCTCACGCACCGTCTGGATTTGAACTCCTTGGCGAGGATTGGCATAGTGTTCCTCTATTTGCTCCTTTAAGTAATTTACAGTAACTGAGATATGCTGAATGCCGTATGATATAAGCCTATCCACATTATGGTCAATGATAGCCTTGTCTCCAACAGGCAATAATGGTTTGGGGGTCTTTTCAGTTAAAGGACGCAAACGCTCACCCTTTCCGCCAGCCATCAGTACAGCATCGATCGGAAGTATTGATCTTAGCACACCGACATTGTAGATTTTTTCAATCTTACCCTCTTTGGTAAGTGAAGGAATCAACGACATGCCTTTCGACTTGCAATACTTGAACTTTTTCACATCTATTGAGCCTTGTTCAAAAAACATGAAATCACGATTCATTACAGAGTCAACTTGGTCTGTCAATTTAGCACCAGCAACTAGTCCTCGACGCAAATCGCCATCGGTGACAACACCTATCACCTTTCCATCATCTGTTTCCACAAAGAGGTCAAGGAATTTGGTGCGTATACCATTCAATGCCCTCAAAGCATCCAATATCGAACAGCCAGATTTAATAATATGGTTTGAATAATCGTCCATTATTTTCTTCTATTTAATAGGAACTCCGCATATTCAAAATCCTCAATATAATCGATGTCAACAGAACGTGTGCGAGGCATAACGTATGCGTATGATTTATCAGTATAGTATATACGCTCACGAATCATATCCGTCTTAAACACATACACCGCTCCGTTGGGATAAAATGAAGTACGGTTCGCCTGACGATTGTCTATCGAATCAGGGAATATATTCACAAACCCACCCTCTTCATCCAAATACTTGTGCCAGGTTACAGGGTGAGCCTCGGGAGTGTAGCTGATAACAGAATCGGCATTCTTCTCAATAAAAAGCTCTACGGCCCCATCAATATCTTCAGCAATACGAAGAGGTGATGTGGGTTGAAGAACTACAAAAGCATCAATTGTGCAACCTCCTTCCTTTTCCAGACGATCAATAGTGTAAATATAATTATCAACTGCCTGAGCCGTATCGCTAGCGAGAAATTCTGGACGCATAAAAGGCAACTCGGCACCATATTGAACCGCAATATCTGCAATTTCCTTATCATCAGTCGAGATAATCACACGGTCGATGTGCTTGGCCTTCAAAGCTGCCTCAACAGCATAAGCAATTAGCGGCTTACCGTTGATGGGCTTGATGTTTTTTCCAGGTAAGCCCTTGGAACCACCACGGGCTGGTATTATCGCTATCATTTTACCAAATCCTCCCAGAACAATGTTTTGTCGGCTTCGATTGCATGATTGACATGGCGGCCTATCACTTCATAAAGTCTATCAGCAGGTATACCTGTTCCTGGACGTTTGAACACAAAATCATCATAAGTTAGTTCGTGTCCTTCGGGAATAGCGTGTTTCGTCACGAGTCCTCTTCTGAACTTCAGTCGTTTTTGCTGTTCAGCTTCAGAAACAACTTTTATACCAGTACCTAATGCATCCACAATTCTCTTTGATTCCTCACAAATAATCTTCATCTCCTCTGGATTGGCAGAAACCTTATGATCCCAACCAGGCATCGAATGGTCGAGAGTGAAGTGTTTCTCCAACACGGATGCTCCAATAGTCATAGCAGCCAACGGAACACATGTTCCCAAGGTATGGTCAGAGAAACCCACTTCCAAACCAAAAGCCTGCTGAAGGGTGTTGATAAATCTCAGGTTTACATCAGTATCTTTGGGTGGATAGAGCGACACACAGTGCATAAGCGTCACTTTATCTCTCGTTTCTGCAGGAATCATATTCACCACCTGCTCTATCTCGCCAAGCGACGACATACCAAAAGCTATCATCGTTGGGTAATCTTTTGAAAAGACGTATTCAAGCAGATCAAGATTCAATGCGTCACAAGAAGCTATCTTGATGAAAGCTGTTTTCTGATCAATACAGAAATCAACGTCCTCCTTCTTAAAAATAGAAGTAGCATAATCAATACCGATTTCTCTTGCATAATTAAAATAGTCAATGTGCTCTTTTTGCTGTACTGCAAACTTATCCACCTGATCAAAAATGCTATTCAATCCCAGCTCCTTGCTTTTCCATTCTGGAACATTTTCCAGTTTGACAGCTCCCGTGTCAAGTTCAACAAGGTTGTCGTATGTGTTCAAATCATGAGGTCCAAACAACTGAAATTTCACACAATTAGCACCGCATTCTTTAGCCTTTCTGATCAGGGTCTTGGCCAGTTCCAAATCACCGTTATGATTGGCACCAATTTCGGCAACAATGTAAGGGTACTTTCTCATTTTGAATGTAATTTTATGATTATTATCTTGTTATTATTTGCCACCACAAGGGTTGTTTATGAACCAATAGATTTTTCTTCACTATTTCTTCTATATCATTGTCAGAAAATATAAGCAACTTTTCGCTTTCTGTGAGAGCATGTTTATATTGAGCAAAACCATTCCTCACCAGCAAACCGTAGTGGTTGTTCTTCAGATTGGCTAATCTTCTAAAACTCTGAACATCAAATCGGTTTATACCAATCATGTTAGAGTCATATTGACGATAATTTACATACGAATCCCCAATATATTTAGCTTTCAAACCTTGGATTAGTAGCATCGTAAACAGATACCAGTCAGCAATTGGCGTTTCAGGCAAATTCACATCTTCATTAAGTGTAGCCAAACGCAATGCAGTGTTTGACATTCCAAAGATATTCTTGTCCTTTATAAAATCAGCATCAATCCATCTGTTGGATGGTATTTCCATTGAGAAATAATCGCCGATTAGCATAGACATATCCTTGTCGACAACATTAAGATTGCCAACCAATATATCAGCACAAGAAGTTTCGAACTCCTCTATAGTTCTCTCAAATCTCTCTGGAAGAAAAGTATCATCACTATCGCAGAAGACAATATACTTATAACCATTCTTTCTGGCGAAGTTTATTCCTTGTGTCCTGTTTTCCGATGGGCTTCCTATTGCATCAATAATGATATGGTTCAATCCATCAAGTTTATCTTCCAAAGCCGCTGTCTCACAACCATCATTTACAATTAACAAATCAAAATCCTTGCGAGACTGATTTGAAATGCTGTCACAAAAATCATCGAAAAAACGAAATGCTTGAGGATAAACAACTGTAAACAGGACACTTTCATTGTTCATTTTACTGGTATTAACGAATTTTTATCGGTTTAGCAGGAACACCAACCGCTGTGCAGTTTGCAGACAAGCTCTTCGCCACAACAGCACCTGCGCCAACTATTGTATTCTCGCCTATTTCCAATTGATTGATGATTTTCGCACCAGTTCCCACATAAACTCCTTTGCCAACATTCACTTCGCCACTAATATTCACTGATGGCATAAATGACGCGTAATCGTTTATTATCGTATCGTGACCGACAGTGCATTGAAGATTTAGCGTTACAAAATCATACAAGGTAATATCCGTAGTGAGGATGCAACCAGCGCAGATTATACAACCATGTCCAAATCTGACGGATTCCGTATCTCCAATAACCACCGATGGATGTATCAAGGTTGGAAAAGTGACAAGCGGATTAGTGTATTTTGACTTTATTTTTTCTTTGAGGTTTGGCTCTCCCACTGCTAATACAAGCGAAATGGGTTCGGAGGTATTATTTATCTCTTCATCTGTGCCAATAACAGGAATGCCGTGAATGCTTTGATTCTTATCCGGTCCAACAAAGCCTATAACCTCGTACTTCCTTGATTGATTATTGATGTTGTTTATCAAGGCCAGAATCTCACGGGCGAAGCCACCTGAACCAACTATTGCAATTTTTTCCATGACCCAATGATTGGTTATTGCTTCACTGGGAAAGGAAAGTATGTTATAGCAGTTTAATCAGTCTTGCGGGGTTGCCGGCATAAATCCCTTTCTCAGTAATATCTTTATTAACTACTGATAATGAGGCAATTACCCCCCCCTTGTTCAATTTTAACACATTGATTTATAACAGATTGACTACCCACAAAAGTGTCATCGGCAACCGCTGACCCACCATTTACCATTGCTCCTGTGGAAATGTGGCAATAATCTCCTATAACCACATCATGCTCAATATTGGCAAAAGTATTGATGATGCAACCTTTCCCTATCTTGGCATCGGCATTAACCACTGCTTGGTGCATCACCACAGTGCCAGCACCCAACTGGGCATACTTCGACACATGAGCTGTTGGAGCAACAATGGTAGCCAACTTGGCTCCCACCTTTT
>JAEEGL017428741.1_pt1 | contig 17843 bp, 12 predicted proteins | sample 9134231 | NCBI WGS metagenome assembly JAEEGL01 (sample SAMN16246548, study PRJNA631951) | gut metagenome | biome: gut microbiome; feature: rumen; material: fiber-attached | host: Bos | place: Iran: Karaj | collected 2018-10 | reverse complement strand
GTTTGAAGGCGAAGGCATCAACGAAAAAGGCGTTTGCGTCAATGGCCCTGCAAATCTCGTCGGCAAGACATTGGTGGAGGTCATCGAAGATTTCTATCGCCCGACGGATGTCGTCAACCTTCTTGGCGACCCGACCAAGGCGAAGTCAACACTTGGTTGGAATCCTCAAAAGACGTCCTTTGAGCAGCTTGTTGCCATTATGGTAAAGCACGACATGGAAAAAGTTGCAGCCGAGCACGTTGCAAGCGTGATGCGCACTAACCTTGCCGAATACTTGGAGAAAGGCGTGGTGAAATAAACATAGTAATTCCTTTCTTAGACTTTTCCCCACCCCTACGTATTACGACATTGTAATATGTAGGGGTGGGTTGTTTTATAAACATAACTTCACATCGCCAAATCCCAAAAACTTTCCTGCGTAACATTCATACTTTCAATAAGTTCGGCGGTTAAAACCATCGGATTTAGTCGAAATCTGTTAATCCACTCAAAGCGGACAAGGAATTATCCATGATTCTTTGTCCGCTTTTTGTTTGCATCGTTTTGTATTTCGCAAAAAAAATACGCACAAAGATTTTCTAAACATTATACTTTTAAAAAAATTTTCTTAAATTTGCACTTTGGACGAAAACGGCTTTGCCTATGAGACTGCGTATATACATATTGCTGCTGGCTATTGCATTGGTGGGAGTCATTCTACCAGTGTGTGGCGGGGTGTCTTATGCGCAGGTGGAGCCGTTGCAGCAGCCCATCGACGAAAAGGACTACCTGCTGCTCATAACGTCATATGCGCACGATTCGAGGCAGGTCTCGGAGTTCATGTCGGAATTTGAGGACGCCAACTTCGAACGACATTCCGCGCTTGATGTCAAGATAGAAAGCATGGGCATCATCGGGCTTGACGATTGCAACAACTGGCGCGGCGACCTCCTCACCATCCTCCGCCGTCAAAACCCAAAATATCTCAAAGCCGTCATCCTCATAGGACAGGAGGCTTGGACCACCTACCTCGGGCTTGGCGACCAGCGTCCCGACGTGCCGTTTTTTGGTTCTGGAATCAGCGACGCGGGACTCGAAGTGCCAGACAGCCTTGAGAATCCGTCGTCGTGGGAGCCGAGGAGCATCAGCAACAGGCAGAGGATAGAGGCAATAGGGTACGGCGGTGCGATTTTTTACAAGTTTGACGTCGCTGCCAACGTAAGGCTAATCCTTTCGCTCTTCCCGGATACCAAGACCATCGCCCTGCTCACCGACAATACTTACGGCGGGGTCTCCATCCACGCCAACTTCCGCAAGGTAATGCACGAGCAGTTTGGCGACATCAGCACCATCTTGCTGGACGGACGTGAGATTTCGCTGAGGGGGATGCAGGAGGCCATCGCGCAGCTGCCGCCGCAGACTGTATTGCTGCTTGGCACATGGCGTGTGGACAGCAAAGGCACATTCTTCACAGGAAAGATATTGGACGAACTCGTGCAGTCGCGTCCCGACCTGCCGATATTTTCGCTCACGGGCATCGGCATGCGCGATATAGCGATAGCCGGCGTTCTGCCCGAGTTCAGTACGCCGATCAGAGGATTCCTTTTCAGGGTGTTCAGCGATGTGGAGCACAATGTCAAGGACACTTTCATAATGGAAGTCCCCAATCAGCTCAACGTCAACAAGGGCAACTTCCGCAAGATGAAGCTCAGCGAGAAGGCTTTGCCAGCAAAATACAAGGTGGTGGATTCCGAAAACGAGGAGGTTTTGAAATACAGGCGTTATTTGCTGATTGTCATAGTCCTGTCGGTGGTGATGCTCGGCGTGTTGGTGTACGCGCTGTCGCTTATGTCTGCCGTAAAAGCCAAAAACGCCATGCTCAAGCGTCAGGCGGAGGAGCTCAAGGCCGCCAAGGAGCAGGCGGAGGTGTCCAAGGAGCAGGCGGAGGTGTCAGACAGGCTCAAGACCGCCTTCCTTGCCAACATCAGCCACGAGGTGCGCACCCCGATCAATGCCATCGACGGTTTTTCGAGGCTTATAGGGCAGTCGGCGTCCATCGACAACGCCAGGGAGTACATCCGCTACATCACCGACAACACCGACAAACTGCTTCGCCTGATGACCCTCATAGTAGATTTTGCAAAAGTGGATTCGGGCATCATAGATTTCAATATGGCAGACATCGGGCTTGCTGAGTTTTTTGACAGGATCCAGGCGCGTTACGAATCCAAAATCCCCCGCGAAATACATTTTGAGTGCGTCAAGCCGTACGACTGCACCATCAATTACGACGCCGAAAAGCTTGAGCAGATGATTTCTATTCTGCTCGACAACGCCATCAAGTTCACTCGGAGCGGAAAGATAACGATTGGGTATTATGCGACGCCGCAGAGCATCAAGGTGTACGTCACCGACACGGGGATTGGCATCCAGCAAAGCAACGTCCACAAGATTTTCGACAAGTTTGAGAAGCTTGGCAGTTTTTCGGAGGGCACCGGCATCGGGCTTTCATACATCAAGACGTTGATAGAGAGGTCGGGCGGCAACATTCGGATGGTCTCGCGCCCCGATGCGGGAAGCCGTTTCGTCGTGGAGCTGCCGTGCCGCATTACAACCTCTGTAATCAACCTTTACGACTACGACCGTACGGAGGAACTTTTGGACGCCGACTCGCTCATTGTGGACAAGCAGTTCGACAAGCCGCTCAAGATTCTCGTCGCGGAAGACGACAACACCAACTTCACCCTGCTCAAGTCGATCCTGAAAACGCACGACCTCAACAGGGTGTGCGATGGTGCAGAGGCTGTAAAGGCACTTCAAGACGACTGGTACGACATCGTGCTTATGGACATCAGGATGCCGATGATGGACGGAATCCAGGCCACTGCCGAAATACGGAAGTTTGACCTCTCGACGCCAATCATCGCCGTTACGGCCTATGACCCGGATACATACAAGCCACAGGCGGAGAAGGCGGGCTGTGACTTTTTTATAGAAAAGCCGTTTACGAGGAGCAAGATTTATTCTGCAATTCTCGGGCTGATGCACAGGCAATGAGACAACAACAAATGGTAATATATAAAAGAATATAAAACATGAAAACAGACATGAACTACACACAGGTTGCCGAGTTGATATGCAAGGCAAAGTACCCGGTGGCCTTCACTGGCGCGGGCATCAGCGTGGAGAGCGGCATCCCGCCATTCAGGGGGCAGGGCGGTCTTTGGACCAAGTACGACCCCGGGTTCCTGACCCTCACCAGGTTCCACCTCCAGCCCGAAAAGTCGTGGGCGATCATCAAGGAGATATTCTACGACCACTGGGGCGAGGCGGAGCCCAACCCCGCCCACACCGCCCTTGCCGCCCTCGAGAAGATGGGCCATATGAAGGCAATCATCACCATGAACATCGACAATCTCCACCAGAAGGCGGGAAGCTCCAAGGTAATCGAATACCACGGCACCATCGGCAGGATGATTTGCGAAAAGTGCGGCAGGACATACCCCACAGAAAACGTCAGCCTCGACGCCATCCCCCCGAGATGCTCCTGCGGCGCGGTGCTCAAGCCCGACTTCATATTCTTCGAGGAAGGCATTCCGACAGAGGCCTTCAACGAATCGGTGGACATCGCCCAGAAGACCGACCTGATGCTTGTCATAGGCACTACGGGCGAAGTGATGCCAGCCTGCCACGTTCCGCTTATCGCCAAGCAGAGCGGAGCCACCATCATAGAGATCAACCCGTCGGAATCCTCCTACACGCGCACCACCACCGACATCTACATACCCGAGAAGGCGGGCGTCGCCCTTGCCGAAATTGCAAAGGAGGCGAAAAGGATCTGTAAATGAAAGCATTATTCACGACCGCCGTGTTGATGGTGCTATTGACGTCGGGCATTGCCACGGCGCAGGTCGGCGGCGATGCGGGCTTCGACAAAATAGTTGCTGTCGAAAAACTGGTCCGCGATTGTTACGCCGACACCATCAGCCACGACCGGCTCATCGAAATCACCATACGCTCCGCATTCGGCTACCTCGACCCCCACACCGTGTACAAGACGCGGCAGGAGGCCGAGGAGGAGGAAAAAAAATACGGGGCGGAGCGAACCGGCATAGGGGCTGAGGCGGCGCGTCTGCACGATACGCTTACAATCCTCACTGTGGCGGCGCACACCCCGGCGTACAAGGCCGGCCTCCGCGCCGGAATGCAGATCGACAGCATCAACGACATCCCCGTCACCAACCGCATCCTCAACGACGAGCAGATGATGAAGATCATCAACGCCCGCGAGGATTCCATCAAGCTTTCGCTGATACGCGGCAAGGGGCGGAAGGTCATCGTCATTCCGCGCTACACGATACGCAATGCAAGCGTCGAGTCGTATTACATGCCCAACGACAGCACCGCTTACATCAAAATCTTCAAGTTCAACAAATACACCGGCGAGGATTTTGAGAAGATTCTCGAGGAGCTGGGGCCCAAGCATCTCCGCAACGTCATCATCGACCTCCGCGACAATCCGGGCGGCACGTTGCAGGTGTGCGCCCCGATATGCAACCAGATAGTCCCCGCCAACATGGTGCTGTTCACCACCGCGCGCGCCTACGAGGAGTCGATGCCCGAGTTTTCCAACAAGGACGGCTTCCTGAAAAACAGCCGCATCTACATCCTCATCAACGAAAACAGCGCGTCGGCGAGCGAGGTGATTGCGAGCTGCATACAGGACAACGACCGTGGCGTCATCATCGGGCGCAGGAGTTTCGGCAAGGCTTTGACGCAGCAGGTGTCGCACCTGCCCGACGGGTCCAAGGTGCTCATCTCCAATGGCAGGATCATCTCGCCGTCGGGGCGTTGCATACAGAAGGATTACGTCCGTGGCAATTTTGCCGAGTACCACAACGAGCTCGGACAGCGCAAGCTCCGCCGCGAAAACATCTGCCGCGACAGCATCTGCACCGAGGGCAAGCCTCTGCACCATACAGTGATGAGGCACCGCATTGTGTACGGGCATATGGGCGTGGTGCCTGATTGTTTTGTGCCGGAAGATTCCACCAACGTCATACCGGTACATTCCATCGCCGAAAAGAACAGCCTCTACGACGACATGAGGTTTTTTGCTCTGATATTTGTGGACGACCACCGCGCAAGGCTCCGCTCCGCATACGGCAGCTTCAAGAGTTTTTGCAAGTCGTTTTACGTGTCGGACGGGATGGTGGCGGATTTTTTCCAGTACAGGCGCAACAAAGCGGTCTCCCTGCGCGGCACATTCGAATCCAAGACCCCATCCGCCGTCGCCAGTCATATCCACAGGCAGATAAAGGCTTACGTCGCCAAGGCGATGTTTGGCGACAACGAGTTCAGGCGGCTCCTCAACGAGGACGACAGCGACTTCCTTGCCGCGATGCGCCTTGTGTCGGACCCGAAGGCGTATTGGGACTTGCTGAAATAAATTCTGGTGTTGTTCTGTCGCTATCTCCGGTGCATGGCGGCTTATAGAACGCCCGCTCCGTTCTCAAAAATAAAATGAAAAATCCCGTCCGCGGGCCTTCTGTGGCTGCCGGACGGGATTATTTTTTAGGGGGCGATACTTGGTCTGGTGCGCAACGCATTGTGCGCAGTCCATCGCACGACGCCATGGCGGAGTCTGGCTGGCTAATATCTGCTGTCGTAGTCGTCGTAATAGCCGCCTTCGTTCTCGATGTAGGTGTCGAGGTCGTCGTCGAAGTCTGTTATCGTGGTGTAATTGTCGAAATCCTTGAACTCGTCGTTGTAAAACGCGCTGTCGTCGATTTCTTCGTCATAGATGTCCTCGTCTTCGTCGCGGTGCTTGCGGGAGTGCGGGTCGTCATCGTCGTCGTCAAAGTCGAAGTCGTCGTCAATGTCGTCGTCGAATTCGTCGAGGTCGAGGTCGTCGAGGTCCACGCCTTCTATTTCGTCGTTGAACTGGTCGAGCAGGTCGTCGCCTGTAAGTTCGTCGTCGTCGTCGTCGATGTCGTCAATGTCGTCAATGTCGTCGTCGAGGTTGATGTCGTCGTCGATGTCGTCTTTCTGGTTTTTCCTTTTGGCCGCCTCTCGGCTTGGTGTCTTTGTGAGGGGGTCCACAATCGAATGTCCTGAGACATTAGCATTGTACTTACTTTCAAATTTCATTTTTGGTTATCGCTTGATATACTATATTTTTCAGTTAGTTGCAGGGACACAGTACGCCCCTTGCCCTGTGTCGTCGGGGCGGGAGGGGTGGTGTCAGTTGGCGTTGGAGAATCCTACGAGGATGCCCAGGCACCCTTCGAGTTTCAGGCTGCCGCCTCCGTCAAATGGGACTATCTTCACCTTGATGAGCAGTTCCATGGTGTGGTCGGGTGTGAACTCAAAGAAGTTGAGTCCGTTGAGCGGAAGCGATGTGCCGTCGGATGTTGTTATGATCTTGTCTTCGGTGTTTTTGCCGAAGTTTTTGAAGAGCACGTCGCGCACCACGCGCTTGCCGCCGTCTTTCTTCTCCACTTCCGAAATTGTAATCTCCTTGAAGAACATGTCCATGCCGCAGACGTCTATTTTATAGTTGAGCCCCGACATGAAAGTCCTGTAAAACTCCACGGCGTCGCCTTCCGTGACGATTGGGCTTTCGAAGTTGCCGTCTAACACGTACGGGTCGAGTTCCGCTTCGGCTATTGCCTCGATATACTCGCGGCACTGGGCCTTGGCTCCGCCAAGCCCCAGCAGCCAGATTACCAAAGAGAATAATAATGTCTTCTTCATATCTTATTTACTGCTTAGTTACACACTAATTGTTTTTGCGTCAGAATAACTCGGTGAAATCGGTTCTGACCGCCTTGACGTCGGCGCAGATGCGCTTGAATGTCTCGGCGTCGAGGTTGATGTGCTCGCTCGTGAATACGAAAGATCCGCCGAGCGTTGCCTTTATTTTGTTGTAGTCGTCGCCGATTACGTTTATTTTCTGCTTTATGTAGGCGATGTCGTCGTTGTTTGGCACCGATTCCAACATCCCCAGGAGGTCGTCGAACACGAGCCCCTGCTCCACGATGCAGCGTGTGAGCGACGGGTTGTGGTCGGGGTCGCCGTTTGACAGCGTGGTGGCTATGTAGATGCTCTCCACCCACATGCCCGCCACTATCATTATGGCGGTGGGTCGGCGGCTGTTTTCCTTTAATAACGCATCAGAATGGAAAAAAGTCTGGGCGACTATCCTTTTTAACTTTTCTTTGTCGTGGATGTTGTCTTCCATCTCGCGGAGTTTCTTTACCGACGTGGTGTCGGATACGTCGAGGCCCGAGCTGAGTTCCTTGATGCAGTCGAGGTACTTGAGTGCCACCTGCTGCTGGTTGAACAGGATAGAGTAGCTGAGGTCGGAGCCGTAGACGCCGAGGTTGATGGCCTGCGACTTTGTGGTGGAGTACCTCACGCCGAGTTCCGTCTTGTGGAGTATTTTCGGCTCGTAGCCCACGCCCGAGTTTTCTACTATGAACGCCACTTCGAGCGGCGATGGCAGCGAGTAGTATATCATCGAGCCTTCGTATGTGGCGGCTTTTACCTTCGCGCTGTCGCGGAGGCTCTGCTTGTCCTGTGTGCCGGCATTGGGCGCGCCGCTGCAGCCCGCCATCACAAGGGCCGCAGCAGCCAACAGCAAATATACTTGTCTAATCTGTTTCATTTCGTTGATTTTCAGATGTGTAGTGTCTTTCTTGGGGTGGGGGAGCGCTCCGCCCCTTTCAAGGCACAAATATATAATTAATTGTTGCCATTATAAAACTTTTTTTAATAAAATTCTGCAAAAATAATGCAAAATAAGATTTGTTTTCCTTAATTTTGCACCAAAATAGTATCATTGATAAAAAATTAAAATGAACAACGCAGAAAAACAGCTTTTTGTCAAGAAACTTGATTCTGACAGCGATGACGAGCTTGCGAAAACGCTGCATTATTACCGCAGCGACGCCGACCTCGAATTGCTGCCCAGGATTCTTGGTCTTTTGGTTTCAGACCGCTCCGACGCGGTGAAGGATTGTGTGGTGACGCTTTGCGGCGACATAAGGGATATTGATGCCGCAAATGTAGTCTTTGACTTCATGGCGCAGACCCACTTGCCCGGCATGAGGTGCCGCCTTATGCAGTCGCTTTGCCTCACCGGGCTTGATTTTGCTCACAATGCGGAGCGGATTGTGGGCATATTGATTTCCACTGACGATTTCGAGATGGCGTTTGAGGCGTTGTCGCTGCTTGAAAATTGCACCGAATCGCTCTCTGAATCCGTTGCCGACACCCTTCATGATGCCGTGTCTGCCGCCGAGATGTCCGCACCTGAATCTGTCAGGAGTCTCTACAAGGCGGCGAGGGAGTACCTGCTTGTCAAGTCGAGAGTTAATGCGTAATTCATAATGCTTAATTGCCATTCGGACGTTTCTCCTGTTTGGACGACATTTTTTGGTTATGTCGTCGATGCGCGTGCGGATGCCGTATTATGCATTGTCATTAGCCCATTCCTTGTATGGATGTTTCGACAGTTCGGCGTTGAGGTAGCGGTGGTCTTCCGTCACGTCGTCGCCGAGGAAGTCTGGTTTTTCGAACTGTTGGTTTTCGTAGGCGAGTTCTATTTCGGCGATTACAAGGCCTTCGTTGTCGCCGTAGAATTCGTCTACTTCCACCACGAGGTTTTTGTAGTTGACGATGTAGCGTGTCTTTTCTATTATGCCGGAGTCGCAGATGCGGAGCATTTCGTTCACCTGCGGCGCGGGGATTTCGTACTCCCACTCGTTGCGGGTGATGGTGGAGTTTTCGAGTGTTGACTTGATGGTTATGAAGCCTTTGTCGCCACGGAGGCGCACTCGTATCGACTTGTTTTTGTCTGCGAACAAGTAGCCTTGCACAATGTAGTTGCTGCTTTGTGCAAGGTGCTTGAACTCTCCTTTTACAAGGTATTTCCTTTCTGTTTCAAAAGCCATTTTTATTCTGAATTTTGTTTTTTCCCGATGAATTTATTTTTTGTATGCGCCGTCGCTTACACTCTTGCTCCTATGACGATGATGTCGTCGAGCTGGTCGTATTCCAGTCCGCGCCAATGCTCGTGTGTGTCGATGAGTATGGATTCCTGCGCCGCCATCGGCTTGTCGTGGATGTCCATGAGGAGCTTGATGAAGTTGCGCGAGAGGAATTTGCGTCCGTACTTGCCGCCAAACTGGTCTACGTATCCGTCGGATGTAAGGACGAATGTGTCGCCTTTGCGGAGCTGGTACGATGTCATTGTGAAGCTTTCTTTTTCTCTGAGGTAAACTCCGATTGGCATTGGGTCGGCTGGCATTATGGTGAGTTTCAGCAGCTTGCCGTTGCCTATTTCGCGGAGGTGCTCCGGCTTCTGGAGGTCTTTGCTTATGATTTCGCGCTCCGATTCGTCAAACTCCTGGAGTAGGTAGCCGTTGTTGTTGGCGGCGGCGAAGTGCATCATCATTGTGTCGATGTCTATGCGCACGAGCGAGAGGTCCATGCCGTCCTTCTGCGATGAGTTGATGGAGTCCTGGTGCAGTGCGAGCTTCACTTCCTTGCGCATTTCGTTGAGGATTGTGTCGGGCTGCAATATCTGACGCTCCGCCACTATCTTGTTGAATAGCGAGACGCCGAGCATGCTCATGAATGCTCCCGGCACGCCGTGTCCGGTGCAGTCGGCGGCTACGATGAAGAGGTGCTGCTGGCTGTCGGCGTAGAACCAGTAGTAGTCGCCGCTCACGATGTCTCTCGGGCGGAAAAACATGAAGTATTCTATGTTGTATTTTGAGAGGAACGACGGGCTTGGCGCTACGGCGTTCTGTATTCGTTTTGCGTAGACTATGCTGTCGGTCATCTGCTTGTTGGCTTCCTCGATGACGGCTTTCTGCTTGGTGATTTCCTGGTTGATGGATACGATTTCGTCGTTTTTCATCTGCAGGGCGTCGTTCTTGGCGGCGATTTCCGCCTGCTGCGCCTTGAGGCGGCTGTTTTTCTTCCTTACCACGAGTACGAATGCAAGTGCGCCAAGTATAGCCACTCCCGCCAAATAGAGGAGGTAGCGCATGTTTTCCTCTTTGAGGGTCTGTGCTTCGAGCTGCTGCTCCTTGGCGTCGTTTTCGGCTTGCAGCGCCCTCTGTTTTTCTTGGGCGGCTTTTTTGTCCGCGTCGCTCCTTTCGAGCGCAAGCTGCTGGCGTTCGAGTTCGAGCTGCTGGATTGCTCTTTCTCGTTCCAGTTTCTGCCTGTCGATTTGGTTTTTGAGTTCGACCTCGCGCTGGTGGGCGATTTCGGCGTCGCGCTGGCGCTGGAGTTCCTGGAGTTTCTGTGTCTGCTGGAGCCGCTTGAGTTCCGCTTCCTGCCTGTCGAGCTGGAGCTGGTAGTTTTCGGCGTCGAGTTCGTTTTTTTCTTGCTGTGCGAGGTCTTCCTGGAACCTTGTTTCGGCGTCGGTTAGTTTTTTGAGGTCTTCCGACATGCGGCTTTCTTCGAAGCTTCGCTGCGATTGCACCGAGTCCCTTATTGAAAGGAAGTTCTGGTAGTATTTCAGAGCCTCTGCGTATTCGCCCATCTCCTGCAGCACTTTGTTGTAGGTCTGGTATGCTGCTTTTTTGGCGTCGCTGTCGTCGGCGTTTTGCGCGTCTTTTATTGCTTCCTTGGAGTAATGGTCCGCGTTGTGGAGGTCGTGGTTTTTGAGGTAGATGAGCGCGATGATGTTTTCTACGGTGGAGCGTTCGAGGGTCTCTGAGTGCCTTTTGTGGAGTTCTGCCGCCTTTTTGAGGTATTCTACGGCTTTTGCGTCGTCGCCCATGTTTTGGTAGCAGAGTCCGAGGTTGGTGTAGTTGCCGGCCATGAAGCGTTCGTCGCCCGTGGTCTTTGGGTCTACGTCTATGAGCTGGTTGTAGTACCTTGCGGCGTTTTCGTAGTCGCCGAGGCATACGTGCGTGTATGCGATGTTGTTGAGCGCGTTGTATGATTCGCGGATGTTGTTGTGCGCGATGCACTCGGTGTACAGCGCCCTGTTGTATTCGAGCACTTTGTCGTAGTCTTTGAGCGCCACCGAGACTTCGTTGAGCCTCTGGTAGATCATCATTGTGCCCTCCCAGTCGTTGCGCTGCTTGTAAGCGTCGAGGAGCTGCTCGTAATAATCGAGCGCGCTTTCGTAGTCGTTGCGTTTGCAATATGATATTGCGAGGAGGCTTTTTGCGGAGATGGCCTTGTCGTCGGCTCCGATGGATTCGTATGTGATGAGCGCGTCGCTGAAGTCGTCGATGGAATGGATGTAATGTCCCCTTCCGAAATAGACTTTGCCAATTTCCATTACGATGTCGGCTTCGGTCTCTGTGTCCGCAGTTGGCCTTTCGAGTTCCTTGATGTTTTCCTTTGGCACGCCGTTGCGTATCTGCTCCTCGTTGTGACGCTTGCGCGCCTCGTTGTATTTCTTGTCGAGTGCGCTGCGTGCCGAGAGGTACTGCTGGATTGCGTTGACCGCGTCGCCTTTCATGCCGTAGTATTTTCCGCGCAGGATGTATGCTTTGTAAAGGATGTTGTAGTCCTTACATTCGTTGCAATAGCGCACGGCCTTGTCGGCGGCGTCGAGCAGCTTGGGGTATTGCTGCAGGGCGTCGTATCGCTCGGCGAGTTGGTAGTGGAGCACGGCGAGCCTGCTGGCGTCGTGCTCCTGCGAGATGAGGTTGATGAGGCTGTCGCGCTCGCGCGCCACACCCGCTCCCACCTGTGCCTGCGCCAGTATGGGTATCGTGAGCAACGCCACCGCGAGCAGCGTCATTCTGCAGTATGTTACCAAAGTTCTCATCAATGTTTTTGTTCCTTGTTTTTACTTGTACAAATTGAGTTCCAAAAAAAATGCCACTTGGCCAAATTATCTCAAATTCTTTAAAAATCGTATGTGGCGCCGAAGCTGAACGTCCTGAGCTGCTGCGGGTTGTATGGCAAATCCACATCCATCGCCTTTACGTCGATGCCGGCGTAGAGGGAGTTGGTGATGTTGGACAGCTTGAATACCAGGGTGAGGTTTTTGCCGATTTTGCCTGTGACGGCGCAATCGAGGTTGTAATACCTTGGCGACCAGAAGTAAGGGTTGTCGGTGGCCTGGTAGTACATCCTGGCGAATTTGGAGCAGAAGGTGTTGTCGAACCTGATGTGGAATATTTTATTCTTGTCCAGGTAGCTTTCCACCGACACCTGCGCCATGTATTTGGGCGTTCCCCTGATGTAGTCGACTTCTATGAACTGCTCTGCGATGGCGTCGTTGTTGGAGAGGTTTTCTTTGCCGAGGGTGTATGTTACGGCCGCGCTCAGATTGAGATTGGTCGGCTTCACGATGTCCCTGACGACGCCTATGAGCTGCAGCCCGTACAGCTTGGTCTTGGCGTTGGTCTCGTTCTTGTAGGCGCGTGTCCAGTCGCGTCCCTTGGTGGTGCTGAAGAAGTCGGTGACGCCCACGTAATATCCGTCCGAGTTGTAATACTTGCCCTTCGGGTCGTTTGGATTGGGGACGAATATGTTGTACTGCTGCACTTTTGTGAATCCGCAGTCCTCCATCTTCACCCACGCGCGCACGAGGGGGTCCTTGATGATGTTGGTGTATGCCACAGCCTCGATGTACGAGTCTTTGTTTACATTGAACCTGACGCCTACTTCTGTGGAGTTGATTCGCTCGGCGGTGAGTTTGTCGATGTCTGATGGCACGTGGTGGAGCGCCGTCACGGTGCCGAGTCCGTCCACCGCCATCGCCACGCCCACACTATAATAATATTGTCCCGGCGACGGCGTCTTGTATGCGTATGCCTGCGATGCGCGTACTTTGAGCCTGTTGGAGATGCTGTACTGTGCGGCGAAGCGGGGGTTGACCGATTTGCCCCACAGCGAGTTGTAGTCGAAACGGACGCCGCCGGTGAGTGTCAGGTTTTTCCAGTCGTAGTCCATGAGGATGTATGCTCCCGCCTGCCAGTAGTTGTATGGGTAGATGCCGAATTTGCCGTATACGGGGTCGCTGTAATCTACGCTTGTCGAAAACATCTTGTAGGAGTCGAAGTCGAACTTCCTCTCACATTCCAGCGTAGGCGGCAGCACTCCTGAATACTGGTAGGAGACGCCGGCGTAGACGTAATATTTTTCTATGGGGTTCCAGGTGATGTTTTCCTCGATTGCGACGTCGTCGCTTGCGGCGTAGCCGTATTGCGGCAGGGTGTTCCAGTTGACGCCTCGGCTCGAGCTCTTGTCCATCCTGTAGCGGATGTAGCGGACCATGGTGTTGGTGGTCACTTTGCCAATCTTGTAGTCTGCCCTGATGGCTGCGCGGCGGATGTATTCGCCCTGCATGTTTTTTGGGTCGTTGTAGGCGTATGCCATGGAGCTTTGTCCAAAGTCGGCGAAGTCCATGCGGTGCAGCATGTTGTAGGCGAAGGTGAGTCCCCTGTACTTGATTTCCGCGCCCACCTGGGTGGCGTTTTGCGGCATGTCGTTGATTTCGGGCATGTAGAAGTCGCCGTGGTAATTGACGAAATAGTATGACATTCCGCTGAACAGGTCGCTGTACTTGTTGAACATCTCCTCGGAGATCATGTCTCTTGTAAGGCGGTATACCTTGTTGTCGGAGAGAGGCATGTCGAGGGTGTCGCCGTTTTGCAGGAAGTAGTTCCAACGGTTGTACAGGTCGCGGTCGCGTGATACGTTGAGGTCGCCGACTATCTGGTGGCTGCCGTAGATGGAGAGCATGGTGACGTTTTTGCCGTGCCCCACCTTGGCTCCGGAGTGGAAGTCGAGGTACACAAGCTCGCCGGTGCCGCAGTAGAGGTCGGCGGTGGTGAACGAATTGTCTATCGGCTCGCGTGTTACGATGTTGATGACGCCCACGCAGGCATCGTTGCCGTATGACGCGGATGCGGGCCCGTATATTATTTCTATGCGCTCGGCCTGTCGTATTGGGATATTCGCGCCCAATGTCATTCCGTATGTGGCTGACGGCTTGATGTCGATGCCGTTGATGAGGATTTTGGTATAGGTGTTGCCCACCATTCCGCGCTGCATGAAAGCCTCGCCGAGCTCGCCCGACTGTGGCTGCGACACACGGAACCCCGGCACGCTCTTCAGCACGTCGCAGAGCGTGACGTAACAGTTGTTGACAATGTCCTCATGGTAAATGACATACGTAGTGAGCGGGAGCTCCTCCACGCTCTTGGTCGAACGCGCCGCCCCTATGATGCGCCGCTGCTCGCCCTTGTCATAGTTGATGTTGTCAACGCCCAGGATGTCCCTTTCTACCACGTCGAAATAGTCATCCTCCACCTGCGCCATCGCCGTCGATGCCGCAACTATCAGAAATGCAATTATATAGACTTTCTTCATCCTTTAGTTATGATTAAAGATGTCAGAGACAAAGGTATATACATTTTTCCAATTATAAAAACTTAAAACAGCATTTTTTGCTTTTTAAGGGTGTTTTTTTTCGGAATTGCAACAAACATTCCAAAATAAAATGCCCGAAGATGATTTTTTGTTAAAATATGGTTTATTTTTTGCTTAAAAGTTGTTGGCGAAAGGATTTTTGCTTATCTTTGGGACGTAAAATTTACTGAAATGAGCACATCAATTATCGCAATAAGCAACCACAAGGGCGGTGTTGGCAAGACTACCTCCACCGTCAATATCGGCGCAGGACTGGCTCTGACGGGCCACAAGGTGCTGCTTATCGACATGGACCCTCAGTCGAACATGACGCAGAGTTATGGCATATCGAGGGTGGATGTATCTGTATATGAAGTACTTAAAGGCGAGGCGGAGGCGAAGACCGTGGAGGCGTTCCCCAACCTCGACATTCTGCCCTCGTCGCTCGACCTCTCGGGCGCGGAGATGGAGCTCATCAACGAGGCGGGGCGCGAATACCTCCTCAAAGACGCAATCGCTGGCATCAAGGACAAGTACGACTACATACTCATCGACTGTCCGCCGTCGCTCGGTCTGCTCACCATCAACGCCCTGACCGCCGCCACAGAAGTATATATACCGCTTCAGGCGCATTACCTCGCCATCAAGGGACTCACCAAAATCATCGAGGTAATCGGCAAGGTGAAAAAACGCCTCAACAAGGACGTGGAAATCACGGGCGTGTTCGTGACGCAGTTTGACAAGCGCAAAGTGCTGCACCGCGACGTGGTGGAGACCATCTACACATACTTCCAGGAAAAACTCTTCGACACACGCATCCGCGACAACATCTCCCTCGCCGAGGCTCCGAGCCAGGGCATGGACATCTTCCACTACGACAATACCTGCAAGGGCGCGGAAGACTACAAAAACCTCGTCCAGGAGATTATGGACAGGCACGGCGAGTTTGACGACGACGACAACTCTGCCGCGCAAGCAACTGATAATCAGGACTAAAAAGAAAAACGTTTGTTATGGCAAAGAAAAATTTTAAGGGAGGCCTCGACAGCCTGATAGAAAACTCACTCGGTATCACGAAGTCCCGCAAAGGCGAGATGAAAGGCAATCCTGTGGACTTTATCAAACCAGAACAAACCGATGACGACGACGAAGTGCTCGCCAAGCCGCGAACACCGCAAAAGCCTGTCGCCAAGAATAACACTGAGGAGAAAGGCACAGAGGCCACAGAGAGGAAAGGCACAGAGGGCACAGAGAGGAAAGGCACAGAGGGCACAGAGGTTGAGACAGAGGACACAGAGGTAAAGTCAACAACGGAAAAAGCGGAAAAAACGGAAATAAAGAAAAACATGGAGACGGAAACGCCCACGGCGGCGTCAACGGAAACCGCGGAAGTTGCTGCGTCCGAACCCGTTGTGGAGGCTGCGTCCGAACTTGTCGTGGAGACTGTGACAGAACCAGTCGTGGATTCTGCGCCTGAAATTGACGTGCAACCTGCGCCTGAAACTGACGTCGAACCCATCGACGCGCCCTCCGTTGACACCGCCGGGGAAACGTCCGCGTCCAAGCATGTGGTGACGATGAACCTTGACGCTTCCGACGACGACAACACCAAAATCGCCTACCTCAAAGAAGTAATCGCCGACCTCCGCCACGAGCTTTTCTTATGGCGCAACGGCAAAATCAACGTTCAGACCTTCAATGCGACGCTGCACACCCACGGCCTCAAATACAATCCCGAAAACAATGAAATAGAGGAATTTGACACGATTTAGCCTACCGCCTCTGTATCAGGGTCGTTGGGATCCATGCCGTCTTTCAGCCCCTTCTTTACAAACTGTTCAGCCTTGTGCTTTTCGCCCGAGGGAACGCCGTCCTCTACGTCTTCCGAAACGATTTCAGTGAGTTCGATGTCGGGCTTGAAACCTGCGCTCTCCTGCTGCTGTTTGGCGATTTCGCGCATTTCCTGCTCGGTGTAGATTTTTACGATTTTGGGCAGGTCGTCGTCCGCTCCGCCATCAGACGTGGTAGTGGTGGTGGTCGTTGTGGTGGTCGTAGTAGTGGTGGTAACGGTTGTCACCATATCGTCGTCGTCCTCCACATCAAGCGATACAGCCGAGCCAAGCGACTCGTCAACGTCGTCAATGTCAACTACTTCCACTTCCTTTGGCTTGATTTCGACTTCAACGACAGTTTCGGTGGATTCGTTGGAAGATGGTTCGTTGTCATAAAACTGCGCCATCATCTCCTCGTCCATATTATCGTCGGGGTCGTCAGCAAATTCCAATGTTTCGTCATCGGCGGCAACCTCCGTGTCCTCGGTGCTTACAACCTCTGTGTCCTCTGTTTTCTCCTCCGTGTCCTCGGTGTGTGACAACTCCGCGAGATTGCTCGAAGCGTCGCCGTCCTGGTCGCTGGCGTAGAATTGCTCCAAAGTTGCAGGGTCGATTTCGTCGTCGGGCTCGGGAGTGGATTCCACGTCTGTTTCGTCAACAGTCAATATTGCTGGTTCGGGTGTGGTTTTGGTTTCTACTGTTGTTTCAGTTTCTGTTTCGGATTCCGTTTTGGGCGCGTCGCCATCATTGTATTCAAGTACAACTTTTGAGAAGGTGTCGCCCTCCTCATTGAGCGTAACTGTCTTTACAACAGTGGATTCGGTGGACTGGGTGGTCTCCTCTGTTATAGGGTCGGTGGTCTGTGTGGTTACGGTGGTGGTTGTAACTGTAACTTTCTGAGTCTCACCATCTTCACCAATCACGTCTTTTGCGGGTTCTTCCGTCGTGGTCGTAACAGTTATTTTCAATGGTGACGCTTCAACATCTTCCACTTGCTTTTCCGTGGTTTCCGTGCTTTCCGTGGTTGCTGGATCTTCCGTTTTTGTTGTCGTAACGGTAACTTTCACTGGCTCAGCGGCTTCTTCTTCCGCAGTTTCCGTGTTTTCCGTTGTTTCCGTTGTTTCCGTAACAGCGAGGTTGGTGGAAGTGTCGGAGTCCTGGTCGTTGGCGTAAAACTGCTCCAAAGTATCAGTGTCGATTTCGTCTTTTTCGGGTTCGGGGACGTCGTTCTTTTCGTCCTTGTCGGTGTAATCCTGAACCACCCGCGTGAACGTATCGCCCGAATCGTTGATTACAACAGTCTCTGTTACAGTGGTTTTGGTGACAGTCTCCTCATCAGAAGAATTGCCGTCAGGAGCATCTTTTTCTGAAGCTTTGTCAGAATCATTATCGGCGTCCACAACAAACTGCACCTGCGTAGCCTCCGAGTCTGTTTCGTCCTCAAACTGCACCTGCGTAGCCTCCGTGTCCTCTTTATTCTCTGTGTCCTCTTTATTCTCCGTGTCCTCTGTGTTTTCAACAACCTCTGTGTTTTCAACAACCTCTGTGTTTTCAACAACCTCTGTGCTTTCTTCCTCAGTGTTGACCTCTACGACCACCCTGTCAACTTTGGACGTGCCTTCGTCAGTAACGACC
>JAEEGL015566791.1_pt1 | contig 17843 bp, 14 predicted proteins | sample 9134231 | NCBI WGS metagenome assembly JAEEGL01 (sample SAMN16246548, study PRJNA631951) | gut metagenome | biome: gut microbiome; feature: rumen; material: fiber-attached | host: Bos | place: Iran: Karaj | collected 2018-10 | reverse complement strand
TTTCAACAGTAGTATGCGCTACGTGACAAGTATGCCAGAGAATTATCCCAAAAACAGCCATCTTATTTACAATATAACCGTCATTGACGAGGCTATTTAAAACAAACGTATGGTAAATTTTAAATATCGCTTTTTTGGTGTGGATAAAAAATTGAAAACGAGCAAAACAGCGGACGGCAATGATAAGATATACACGGTCAGCCCTTATCAGATGGCGGCGACAAACGGCAGGTATTATCTGATTTGTTACAGCGAGGAACACGGCAATATTTCTCATTTCCGCGTGGACAGGATAGCGGATATAGAACTTTCGGAAAAAAAGCTTCTGCCCGCCAAAAAGGTCGAGGGCTATGAAAACGGGTTTGACCTGCCGAAACACATGGCAGAACATATCTATATGTTTTCGGGCAAGAGCGAGCCTGTTATCTTCCGCACAACAACGCATATGATAACACAGATAATAGACTGGTTCGGTTCGGATATAACGATATTCAACCAAAACGGCAGCAGCGTTGATATTAAGGTAACGGTAAACCTTAAAGCTATGCAGTATTGGGCAATGCAGTACGCAAATTATGTCAAAGTGCTGAGCCCGCAGATACTTGTGGACAGAATAAAAGAAGATATTCAAACTGCCGCAAAAAAATATGAGTAGTACCATTTTTTTGTCCGCAAAGAAGTCAATGATATTCGTATTCCGCAGAAATAAATTTCTGCTACACAAGCCGAAACGCGCGACAAGCGCGTACAGGCTCATCCTCTGTAGGCTATACACGCCTTTGGCGTGTTACGCCATAACTCATAACAAACGGAATTGCAAGCAATTCCAAATTCAGTGGGAGCTTGGACATTGCACCACAAAGATAGATGCGGACAGGCTTTGCCTGGCTTCTGCGCAGCAAAAGTGCTGACCCACTGAATTTTAAGTAAGCACCCCCGCTTTAGAAGCGGGGGACTTCCTTAGTTTGTTAAACAGCGGACGAAGAAAACGCCGATATGGATAAAGAAGAAACCGTTCTGCCCGATACCGAAATAACGGAAACGGAAGTACTTGAACAACAAAATGCCCGTTTTCGTTATCAATGCAAAATATTTAAAAATACTCTTGCAAAAAAGAGCGAAATGTTATAAAATAAACATATATAGTGAACGTCAAAAATATTTGGACGTTCACTATAGGATGGGGCTCATAAATAATCCGCCTTAAGCAAGCTTAAGTCCGATTATTTAATTCGCTTACTATAAATAAATTCGGGCACGGGAGGTGTAGTAATGGCAGTAAGAAAAAATATTACGGAAGAAATTGATAAAGATAATTTTATTGGCTCTGCCATTATGACCGAAGATTCTGTGCCGGTCATTGCGGACGAGGCTGTATATTCTTTTCTCGGTATTGGCGGGTCTGCGGCCATAAAGGACTATATCCACCCCGATGACAGGGCGTTGTTTGACGAGGCGCTTAAAACCTGTACCGAGACCCCTGCGGAGTTTTTGTGCAGCTGCAGACGATATGACGGAACGTATAAAGAAATATCCGTTATTATGCAGAGCAAGGTCATAAACGGCAAGGACTATATCGAGATCGTGATGTATGAGGTCGCCTTTCTGACAAGGCAGTTTGAAAAATTTGTTGCCAACAATAAAATTTTCAATGCCCTTATCACAATGTCCGACAAGATATTCTTCCGCTACGAGCCCGAAACGGGAAATATGTATGTATACAACGGCAGGGAGACTATATATGACGGCAGTATGGCGGTTTACCGCGATACCATGATAGAACGGGGCGCCGTGTCAAAAGAGAGCATCCCGCTTTTTAACGATATGTGCGGCGAGATTGAAAAGGCGCATGGCGACGGTTCCTATAAGATAGACACCCTGTTTTTTAACGCCGAAAACGATAAGGAATACTATCCGACTACCATTGATTTTACGGCAATAGAATTCAATACGCAGGTCAAATATATCATTGGTATGTTTGCATGCAATGTTGCGGGCAATGCGGCGGACAGCTATACGTCAAACCGCTCCAATCTTGACCCGCTGACAAGTCTTCTCAATAAAAAGGCCATAAAAGACTATGCGCTGGAGTCGCTTGCAAGGGCGGCAAAGGACAACAGTACGGTCACATTTGTAATGATAGACCTGGATAATTTCAAAACCATAAACGATACCTACGGCCATATGTTCGGCGACGAAACACTGGTAAGCGTTGCCCGCGTACTTAACGAGGCGGTGGGCGATAAGGGTGTTGTCGGCCGTATAGGCGGCGATGAGTTCTTTATCGTGCTGACGGGCTTTGAAGACGGCAACGAAGCGATAAGACCGCTTATCCGTTCTATCCGCTCGCACGTTGAATGGTGCTTCAAAAATAAACTTGACGATATAAAAGTCACCTGCTCCGTCGGTACATCCACTTTCCCGACCGATGCGCGCAACTATGACGATCTGTTCAAGCTTGCCGACCACTGCCTGTATGTGGCAAAATCAAAGGGCCGCGACAGATTTATCGTCTACACCAAGGAAATGCACGACTCGCTTGAGGAGATCCTTTCAAGCGGCACGGTCATTCAGATGGCGAACTTTGTGTCCGAGGCGGATAAGTCAAAGCATTTGCTTTCGATAATTCAGCGCTTCAACAGCGCGGAGGAATACGACACCCAGCAGGTAATACTCAAAAAAGTCATGCTCGAGCTTTTGTATTACTACGACATAGATTTTCTTCAGTATGCACCTGCGGACGAAAAAGAGCAGTCCTACGAGGTCGCAAACTATAAGATCGCTCCGCCCGAAACGCTTATGAAGTTCTATGACAGCTACAAGGACGAGTTTAACAGTAAAAATTACCTCACTATAGGCAATTACGAAAACGCTAAGACGGAACATCCCGTCCTGTATAATTATATGCTTGAAAACGAGCTGTTCTCGCTTATGCTGATAAGACTTGCCGATGATGACGGTACTTTGCGCGGTGTGTTTGCGGTATCTACCCGTAAACGCTACCAGAAATGGGCGGCTTTCGATATAAATATGCTGCTTATAATTTTCAGATTAATGGAAAGATTTGTAAGATGATAAGACTGCCGCAGTTTGCGGTGGTCTTTTTTTGTAAAATTAAACGATTTACAAAATATATGAGACAGGGGGATGGTTGTTTTGGGTTTCCCTAATTTTTTGCTTGGCGGTAAATTGGAATTTAGCGGGGATATAATGGCTGCCGTAAACCCCTCAGTCAGCCGTTGTAGTTTTATGTCAAAAGCCGATAAAATGGCGGCTGACAGCTCCCCTGAACAAGGGGAGCCAAGAAACCTCCGCCGTAGCTATTGAAGAAGCGGGGTGTCGTCCTTGCCTGCCCTTAGAGGGTAGGGGGACCGCCGCTTGCGGTGGTGGAAGGGTTTGCGGACTTCGGGCAGAAGTCCGCTGTCCCTGCCATCAACACCCCGTCAAATTCCAATTTTACAACATTATTTACTCAGCAGTCATTTTTTCATGCAGCAATTTATGCGCCCGACAACCAATAAAAAAGCCCCTTATCGTACCGAAAGATACGATAAGGGACGAAATTTTAAAAATTCCGCGGTTCCACCCAAATTGTGCAAAGCACCGCTCAAAAACTTTATAACGTAAGTCACCCGTGCCGTATTAAGGCCGCTCGGAGGTGGTTTTCGCTTTCACGCTTATCGGGCTTTTGCACCGTCCGCCCTCTCTGAAGATAAGTTAGTGAAGTTACTGTCCTCGTCATAGTTTTATTGTATATCAAGAATTATATACCCGAAAATCCAAATTGTCAATACCCAATTTTACTCGGGAGACAAAAGTCCGCCGTGTGCAAGCTGATAATCGCCCTCAAACAGCCAGTCATTCTTCATATTATCGGAATCGTAGTAGATAGTATAGCCGTTTTCGACAATATCTATGGCATCATTGAATTTAAGTACATCAATATAGCTGTTTGTCGTGAATTCAAGCTCACTGCCCTCTTCAACATTTACCTCAACATAGTCAGCCAGATTCTGCTCGTTTATCGAAGCTTTAAGACGGCTGCCGTCCCTGAGGTTGATGATAAGGCGCGTATTTGCCTCGCAGATAACATCTGCCTCAAGTTCCTGGTTGATAAGGTCTATCTCTATAGTGTTCTTGTCGTTCTTTGCGTTTGCCCTGCTGTTTACAAGATAAGCGACTTTGCTTACGGCACAGTTTTCGATCCTTGCCTTGAGGTCGCCCTTGTCGGCATAGAACAAAGTAGTATTTCTGTCGCCGTCGATAGACGTATTTCTTACAGTTATCTTGGCTTCGCTTGTGTCATCATTTACTCTTTCCGTGCAGAACAGGCCGTTATTTACCTTGCTTGCTGTTATCTCCGCATTTTCTATTTTGATATTGCCGTTATCTACCGCATAGGCCACACTGCCGTCGCTGACGGTTATCTTTGTGCCGTCAACAGTCGCATTACCCGCTGTCTTTACAACATTTGAGCCCTTGGAGCTTGTCTGTACAGTACCGCCCGAAATTGTGAATGAAGACTTCTCATCGCCTTTTGCGGCAGCAGAATCCGTGCCAGAATTGTAAAGCGTACAGTCGGATATCTCTGTCTTTGCGCTTCCCCTTACATAAACAGCGGACGTTCTCGGTGCTGTTGCATGGAGCGTGCTCTTTGATATTTCAACATCATCCTTAGCAGTCACTTCAACGGCATTCTGGCTTGCTTCCTCTGCCTTTATCTCGCAGTTTTCAAGACCCGTTACTTCGCTGCCGTCAACAACGATAGTCCTTTTTGTTCTTTCGCCGTTAAGTACCGAACTTACCGATACTTCCTCATTATCGGTCTCTGTCTCTGTCTTTTCGGGCTTTGTGTCATCCTTTACGGATGTTGTGGGAGTCTTTGCCGCAGGATTTTCCTCGGCGTAGGAAACAGCCTTATAAAATACCATTGCCATTTCTGCGCGTGTCATTGTATCATTGTAAAGAATTTTACCGCCGTTGCCGCTTACAATACCCATTTTTGTAAGCGTAGCAATAGCTATCTGGGAATTTATATCCCTGATAGAATCGGCATCACTGTACATGGAAAGGTCTGTCGTAGCATCTTTGATATAACCGTTTATATCAAGTGTCTTATACAGCATAAGCATTGCTGTACCGCGTGTTATGGGCAGTTCGGGATAGAACGAATAGTTATCCGTAATTACGCCCGCACCCTTTGCATTGATGATAGCCGTATGATAATAGCTGTCATCGGGAACATCGCTGAACCCGTACATATAAGGGCTGAATTCGCCAAAGCCGAAGCTGTTGCCGAGCAGAAGCACAAAATCGCCGCGCTCGATAGGCAGTTCGGGCGCATATTTATTCTCACCCACGCCCTTTACGATATTTCTTGAAACAAGGTAGTCCACAGCATCCGACGACCAGCCGTAGCTGTCGTTGTTTACATCAATAAAATATCTTGATGTACCCGCAAAAGCCGCCGAACTTGTGCCCATAGCAACCGCAAGCGCCAATGCCGCAGCTGCACATAATTTTGCTTTCATAGTCATTTCTCCTTTATCATATATTTTTATCGCAAATTCTCTATGATTTATATATAACATATTTTTCATAAAAAATCAATGGAAAAATTTATTTGCCGCCAATACTGTTTATATCATAAGGCGTAAGCTGATATACACAATAGTTGAGCCAATTCGTGTAAAGCAGGCTGCTGTGCGCCTTCCACAAGGCCACGGGCGTTTTGGAAGGGTCGTCATCCTTAAAATAATTTTTTGGGATATCTATATCAAGACCCTTTTCCTTATCCCTGAAATACTCGTTTGCCAGGGTGTTTTTTTCGTATTCGCTGTGACCCATTACAAAAAACTGACGCATATCCTCGCTTGCGACTATATAAACGCCCGCTTCCTCGCCAGAAGCGATAATTCGGAGTCCGTCAACTTTTTCTATATCCTCGGCACGCACCTCGGTATGCCTTGAATGGGGCGCATAGAAAATATCGTCAAAACCGCGCAGAAGGTCTATATGGTCATAGACCTTGGTATGTGCAAATACGCCGAACATCTTTTTATCAAGCGGGTACTTCGGTACGCCGTAATGGTAGTAAAGCCCCGCCTGCGCACCCCAGCAGATATGGAAAGTACTTGTAACGTTGGTCTTTGACCACTCCATTATTTTTGTAAGTTCCTCCCAGTAGTTCACCTCTTCAAAAGGCATTTGCTCCACGGGAGCGCCCGTTATTATCAGGCCGTCGTATTTTTCGTCCTTAACATCGGCAAAAGTCAGATAAAAAGTATCCAGATATGCACGGGATGTGTTTTTTGACACATGGCTTTCCATGTGCATAAAACTGACTTCCACCTGCAAAGGAGAGTTGCTCAGAAGTCTCAGCAGCTGCACCTCTGTCTGCTGTTTATTCGGCATAAGGTTTAAAATTATTATTTTAAGCGGCCTTATGTCCTGATGAAAGGCACGGCTTTCATCCATAACAAATATACTTTCGTTTGTAAGCACATTTTTTGCCGGCAGATCGTCGGCCACCTTGATAGGCATTTTACATCATTCCTTAATCTTATAATTTTCCTTCCAGATCGGAAACATGGACAAGCAGAGCAAACGCATCATAATAGTCCACATAGTCGTTTTCATCCCAATCGGCGGCCAGTAATGCAGGTTCCGCAAATGTGCCGATAGGCACATCAAGATTGGCCGAAACGCAGATAGCATCACGCAGATCCACAACTCCGTTAAGGTCTGCATCGCCTTTTATCAATTCCTGTATGCCGTCCCAGTTTGTATTGACATTGCTTGTGTCATCAAGTCTGTAATAGTAGCAGTTCTCGGCAGTTGATTTGCCCGTATCCCATGAATTTGTCTTTGGATTGAAAAGACCTGCTATAGGGCCTACTTTAACATCTTTCTCATCGCTGAACACCAGACAGTCCACACAAACCAGATCTTTAAGCTTTGATTCGCCTATAACGCTGCCGACTATAGCACCCGCATTGCCCTCTGATTTTACGACATTACAGCTTGAGTAACAATTTTCTATTGTTGAATTGCTGCACACTCCCGCTATAATTCCCGCAGAATCCGTAGCATAGGAATATGAATTTATTACACCGAGGTTTTTAATAACGGCGCCCTTATCCAAGTAGCCGAAAACGCCCTGATAACTGAACTCTCGTCCGACTTCATCAAAATATACACCGCTGATAGTGTGGTAATTGCCATCAAAAGTACCTGTGTAAGCGGCATTGGCACCGCCTATAGGCACCCACGTCCTGGCATTGACATTTTGCGAGGTCAATCTTTCGTAGCTTATGGTGATATCTTCCATCAGAATTGCCGACAGACCCTTGTTATCGTTATTATCATTTACAAGTGTCGCAAAGGCATAAAGCTGGTCAACATTATAAAGTTCATATATACCGTCCGCATTGGGTTCGAGCTTTTCGGAATCGTCGGGCAATATGACAGAAGAATCGTCTTCTTTATTATAAAACGAAGTGCCGTCCTTATATACAATATAGTGGGAGCTGTTTATCACAGGCATAAAATCCCTCTCGCCGCAGTTTAAATTCTGTCTCCAGACACTTTCTATACCGGAACTGCTGTTATTGAGCAGATAAGTAAGTTCCCCGCTTGAAAGCCAGTCCGCCCCAAATGCAACGGCATCCTTGCAGTTACTGCCTTTATTGGCTTCTGCATAATAGTATATATTTCTTACGTTGGGCGAATCGAATTTATACGTTATGGCATCAATATAACTTTGCATTTTACCGCCGTATGTATTATACGAATAGCAGTTTTCCACAGTTGAGCCGCCGTATGATGCAGCGGCTATGCCGCCGACAAGATAATCGCCCATAATAACATTGTTCACCGAATAACAGTTGTTTATATTCGAATATTCAAAGTTTACACCCGCAAACGGTGCAGAATGCGAAGTGTCGGTATAATCATCCATGCTTCCGTAAAAATACGAATTTATAATGCCGAGATTTTTTATCGTACCATGGTTGAAGCCGACAAGCGCTGCACTATTGGCATCATTACAGAACAGGCCGCTTATCGTATGGCCGCAGCCGTCTATAATGCCGTAAAAGCCAAATCTGTCGGATATGGTGTAGCCCGCACCACCGATCGGCACCCATTCGCGTGCCGATTTGGTAGTTCTTGTCATATTGCCTTCGTTTACGACTATATCATTCATTATTTTGATATTATTAGTCTTTCCCTTGCCCGAGTTAAAAGCCGCAACAAACCAATACAGCTGGTCTGCCGTGTAAATATTGTAATAGCCGTCACCGTCTACCGCAGGCTCGTCATCCGCCATTACCGTAAACGGAAATAACGAAAGCAGCATTATTGCAGCCAAAAGAACCGCAAGAAGTTTTTTTAATGTATTCATCCAATCACTTCCATATTATTTTTCTACAGGGAATTTTACTCTTTCGTCAAGCACTTTCTGCATAACTAAGCTTGCATCGCTGGCAGTAAGCTGTTTATCCCCGTCAACATCCACGTATTTAAAGTAATCGTTTGTTTTCTTTTCAATAGGCATGACGGTTTTTTCATCAAGTACCTTCTGAAGTATCATTGCGGCATCGGAAGCACTAAGGCTGTTTTCCGCATTTGCAGCACCATAGGGGAATTCATTGCCAGCAGGAGCCTGAGTAGGTGCTTCGGTAGTTATCTCCGTTGTCTGCTCCTTGGTCGTTTCAGCGGGAGCACTGTCACCGTTGGTATATCTGCCGTTTTTGAGATATACCTTGCCATGCGTTGTATCAAGCACGGGATGATCGTCGGGTGTGCCCGAATCTATATTCTGACGCCATACATCTCTTGCACCGCTGTTGTTAAGGAGATATGCAAGTTCGCCGCTGTTCTGCTGAACATCGGTATAAGCAAGCGCACCCCTGTCATAGCTTTGAGTCTTATTCTCGTTATAATAAGCATTTTCAACAGTCGAGCCGTTGAACTTATAGCCTATTGCATCAACATAAGTCTGAAAGCCCGCCTGTCTTAATATTCTTGATGTCACGGTATTGTTTCCGTAGCAGTTTTTAACGACAGCACCCGAGTCAAGAGCACCCGTGATACCGCCCGAAAGATAAGTGCCGTTTACAAGATTATTAAACGAATAGCAATCCTGTATAACGCCGTCCGTACCATTATATCCAACAAGTGTACCCGAATACGCCTCCTCCGCTGTCGAGGTGGCCTCGGAATAGAAATACGAATTTATTATACCCAGATTTTTAACAACACCATGATTAAATCCGACAAGACCCGCACTATTTACATCCACACAGTAAAGACCGCTTATTGTATGACCGCCGCCGTCAACCACGCCGCGGAAAGCATAACGCGAAGTATTGCTCATTCCGTTGCCGCCAATGGGTACCCATTTTCTTGCGCCTGTTGATTTGTTTGTCATTGTGCCCTCATTTACAACAATATCGTTGACAAGTCTTATATTATACGAACTGACTGTGTTATTCAGAAAATGGTCGGCAAACCAGTAAAGCTGATCCGCATTTTCGATATTGTAGTAGCCTGTACTGTCAAGCTTTGGCGCATCATCCGCAAAGATATCCACAGCCCCGAGCTTAACATCGGCCCTGTTTGACACAAACATGGGTGTGCAGCATAAAACCGCAGCTAGTACAGCTGCCGTTATTTTTTTGTAAAGTTTCATTTTAAAATTTCCTCCGTAAATTATACTTTTACTATATTTACATTGTTTTGTACAATGTTTTTGGCATTTTCGAGCTTTATATCATTATCCGAAACGATATTTATATTTTCAAGCGTAATATCATGTACGGGCATTGCGGAAAGGCCGCTTATCGAGATAGGTACGCCTGCTTTTGCACAATTTACGTTTGTGATGGTCACATTTTTAAACTCGGGTATCTCCTCGGGTGCTACGGTCTGACCCTCTTTGGTGTCCATATCATAGCCCATTGTAAAGATAATGGCTTCTTTCGGTATCTCGGTCATGTCGATATTGTCAACATAGATATCCTCTACCACACCGCCGCGGCCGAGACAGCTCTTGAATCGGAGACCCGTATCCGTACCGATAAAAGTACAGTCGGTTATCTTGATATTTCTTACGCCGCCCGACATTTCGCTGCCGATAACAAAACCGCCGTGGCCGTGGTAGACCGTACAGTTTTTAAACTCAACATACTCGCATACCTTGCCGAGTTTTCTGCCGTCCTCGTTCTTGCCCGACTTTACACAAAGCGCATCATCGCCCACGTCAAACACGCTGTCATATACTTTTACGTACTTGCAGCTGTCCACATCAAGGCCATCGCCGTTTTGCGAGAACCACGGATTGCGCACATTGACATTGCGTATCGTTACGTGCTCGCAGCACCAAGGGTGCAGGTTCCATGCAGGAGAATTCTGGAAAGTTACGCCGTCCAGAAGCACACATTTGCAGTTTGTAAAGTTGACCATTGCGGGGCGCAGGAAATCGCGGTACTTTTCACACTCCGCCTTATCCCTTAAAAGTGCGGGATTTTTAACAAGCGTGATATTGCCCTGCTTTGCCGCTTCACTCGGCCACCAGCTTTCTTCCTTGCCGTCAAGCACTGTGCCGCCGCCTTTTACAAGCGCATCCCACTGTCTTTCGGGGAGCTTGAAATGCTTTACGGGACGCCATGCACCGCCGCTGCCGTCGATAACGCCCTCGCCCGTTACCGCCACGTTTTCAAGTTCCTTGCCGTAAAGCGGGGAAACACAGCGATAGGTGAAAAAGCCCTCAAAACTGGTGTTTATAAGCGGATAGTCGTCAAAGTCCGCCGAGAACTGTATCACTGCGCCCTTTTCAAGATGCAGGTCAACATTGCTTTTAAGCGCGATAGGACCTGTCAGCCATATACCGCGCGGTACGATAACATGACCGCCGCCTTTCTGCGAACATTCCGTTATCGCCTTGTCAAATGCAGCCGTGTTCTTTACCCTGCCGCCCGATACCGCACCATAGTTTGTTATATCAAATCTCTGCTCGTTAAACTTTGGTAATTTAACCTCAAAATCAAACTTGTCCATGCTCTCTGCCTCCTCATATAATATATTGATTATATCATAACATATTTAAGTATAAAATACCAGTATTTTTTTATTTTGCCCGCGGTACAAGTTTTTTTTTCGTTTTGTGACCTCGGCAAATTGGAATTTGACTATCTGGCGAAATGCGGGGGCGCTGCCCCCTGCACCCCCGCTCGCTTTTTAGAAAAGCGAGGGAAAACATATTCGCGAATATATTTATATTCAATTCAAACATTAACACCGCGGCGTAGCTAAAACCCGCTGCAAATGTACATTTGCAGCACTTAAATCCAGCCGCGGAGTATGACTGCAAATTTAGTTAATCCTTATTCGCGAATACGTTTGGACCCACTTTTCTAAAAAGTGGGCGGGGTGCAGGGGCAGAGCCCCTGCAAAAAAAACGGCAAATTGGAATTTATTTATCCCCCTCAATCCCCGCTTGCAATTATGATAACGCTGTGTTAAAATACAGATATAAACAAAAAGGGGTGAATAAATTGGAGAACACAGCAAAAAAATTCAACGCAATGGTACGCAGAAAGGGCATGATAAAAGCCTTACTGCTTATACTTTTACTTGCGGGCGTACTTATTTTATACCATATTATAACCATATTCGGTCTTTCGTACTTTTTCACAAAGACCGACCTTTCACTCGGCGAAGCGGGGCTTGGCAGCAGATACGCCAAGGCGCACTTTACATCGGCGCGCATGATAAACCCGGGAAGAAACGGCGAAAACGCGGTATTTGCCGTACTTTGTCCCGACGGAAGAAGCAGTTTTATACTGGAGACCGCACCCGACTACACGGAGAAGATGAACAAAGCGCTTGACAAAGGCAAGACCGTAAAAGTCCGCGGCTTTGTAACAGCCCTTGACGAAACCAAAAAAGCCGAATATGTCCCATACCTCAAACAGTACGGCTACGAACCCGAGCTGCTTCGCGGCAGTGTACTCACCATGCTGACATTCGGTAAATATTACGCGCTTCACCCGATAATCAACAGCCTTACCATAATTATCCTGCTTATGATACTGTTTTTCATACTGCGCAGCCTTATGTACGGCAGTTTCGGCAAATTAAAGGCCAATGCCCGCAAATTCGGCTATGAGCTTGAAGACATAAAAAAAGACTTTGAAAGCGCAGCAAAATACGGCGGTCTGAGCATCGGCAAAAAATATTTTTATATAACAAAAGGCGCAGCAAATGCGGTTTCTGCCAATGATACCGTGCTTGCCTACATACATCACGAAGTAGAGAATAAAAAAGACCAATACTCCCTTGTATTGGTGGATAAAAAGGGCAGGGAATACGAAATACCCTATTCCAACGAAAACAAGGCATCCGAGGCTCTTATGGCGATAAGCAAATTTGCACATATCACCACAAGCACCACCGACGAATACCGCAACAAAGCAAGAACATCAATAAAAACCTTCGTCGAAAGCGCAGAAGAACGCAAAAAAGAGTTGAATAAATAAAAATTAAGGGGCTGTCGCACTTATATGGTGCTTCAGCCCCCTTTTTATCAGAAAATACTGTCGTCGTCACCGTTGTCGTAGTCAACAAGGTCGGGCGGTATTTCGGTATTCATTTTATCAAGGTTTGCAAACTGGGTGTACTGGCCTAACCACGCAAGGTTAACAGTTCCCGTAGGACCGTGTCTGTGCTTGGCAATATTGACTTCCGCCTGACCCGGCACTTCACAATGTTCCTTTGTGTAATATTCATCCCTGTACAAAAAACATACCATATCGGCATCCTGCTCTATCGCACCGCTGTCTCGAAGGTCGGAAAGCACGGGATGATGGTCGGTACGGCTGTCGGGGCCTCGTCCGAGCTGTGAAAGTGCAATAACGGGAATATCCAACTCACGCGCCACACCTTTCAATGACTTTGAATTAAAAGCCACATCCTGCTGCTGCGAGTCGCTTTTTCTACCCGAACCTCCCTCCATAAGTTGCAAATAGTCCACAACTACAAGTCCGAGGTCATGCTCCATTTTAAGTTTACGGCATTTTGCACGCAGTTCGGCCGCGGTTATGCCCGCAGTATCATCTATATAGATAGGCGCTTCGGACATAACACCCATGCCGTGGATCAGCTTTTCCCATTCATCCATGGAAAGATTGCCCGTTCTGACCTTTTGCGAGTCCACCTGTGAAATACTGCACAAAAGTCTGTGACCAAGCTGTTCCGCGGACATTTCCATAGAAAATATCGCAGTCGGCACCTTGCCGTGAACAGCCGCATATTGCGCAATATTAAGCGCAAATGCCGTTTTGCCCATAGCGGGGCGGGCGGCAACTATGATCAGGTCGGAGTTCTGCAAGCCGCTTGTTCTCATATCAAAATCGGTAAATCCCGTTTCAATACCCGTTATACTGCCGTCGGAGTGGTTCGCTTTTTCTATGTTTTCAAGCACTTCCGCAAGGACATCGTTTATATGTACAAAATCTTCGCTTTTGCGGTGCTGACGTATGTCAAAAACACGTTTTTCCGCCAGTTCCAGCACGTCATCAACGCTGTCCATAGGCGCAAAGCAGGCATCGCTGATGTCGCCGCCCGCGCTGATAAGCGTGCGCAAAAGCGACCTGTCCTGCACTATCTTTACATAATAGCCCGTCTGCGCCGTTGTGCTGACAAGACCCGAAAGATGTCTGACATAGCGTTCCCCGCCCGCTTTTTCAAGCAGATCTTTTTCCGCAAGTCGGTTTTTAAGCGTGATATAGTTTATCGGCTTACCCGCGTTATACAGTTCCTCTATGACAAAATATATTTCTTTATGCGCGGGGTTATAAAAATCATTGCCGCTAAGCCCCGCCTCAATCGCGATACGCACGCCGTTGCCGTCACATATCATACAGCCCAGCACGGCCTGTTCCGCATCCTCGTCATGGGGAGGAATACGATTTACATAAACATTTTCATTTTCAGCCATAATTACATCAAGCCTGTTCTACAATCACTTTAAGCTGTGCACTTACCTTTGGATGAAGTTTGACGGTTACGGTCTTTTCGCCCGTTGTCTTTATTGCTTCGGCGGAAATTTTCTTTTTCTCGATATCAAGACCCGTCTGCTCCTTTAAAGCGGCGGATATCTCCTTGTTTGTAACAGCACCGAAAAGCTTGCCGTTATCGCCTATCTTAACGGGTATCTTAACCGTAACGCCCTCTATTTTCTTGCCGAGAGCCTGCGCTTCTTCAAGCAAAGCCTGTGCCTGCGCCGCCTCTGCCTTTTTCTGATTGTCAAGTTTTTTAAGGTTGTTGCCCTCTGCCTCTACCGCAAGTTTGCGGGGGAAGAGAAAGTTTTTTGCGTAACCGTCGTTCGCATTTATTATCTGGTCTTTTTTTCCGACACCCTTTATATCCTGTAAAAGTATTACTTTCATTTTATTTTACCTCTTTTCTACTGTTTCAGGTATGCGTCGATAGTCTGTTTAAGCAATTCTATCGCCGCATCCAAAGTTGTATCTTTAAGCTGTACGGCCGCACCGCTCTGGTGTCCGCCGCCGCCCATCTGTTCCATTATCCACTGCACGTTTACCTTGCCCAGGCTCCGTGCGCTGATGTAGACCGTTCCGTCCATCTCGTTCAGTACAAAACTTGCTTCTATGCCCCTTATGCCCAAAAGCTCGTCCGCCGCCTGCGCAATAAGCACGATAGGGTTGTCCACCCGTATGCGCAAAACGGAAATAGCCATATTCTTTTCAAAGATCTCCGCATCACTTACAACCGAAGCCTTTGCCACATACGCATCCAGCGTATTCTGGAAAAGCCGCCTTACAGCTATTGTATCCGCACCGACACGTTTAAGGTATGCCGCCGCCTCAAATGTCATGGAAGTTGTCTTGAACGCAAAATTTTTGGTATCGACCGTTATGCCCGCAAGCAGACCCTCGGCCTCTTTTTTGGTAAGTCTTATGCCCTTGTTCATATACATAAGCATTTCGGTTATAAGCTCGCTTGCGGATGATGCAACAGACTCGTGATAAGTGAGCGCATAGCCCTCTATAGCCCCGGGGCCCTTTCTGTGGTGGTCGATAACGACAAGCTGTCTTGCCCTGTCTACCAGTTCGGGGCACTCGCATATCACTTTTTTATGCGTGTCCACAACTACGACCAAGGTACGTCTTTTAAGCTGTTTAAGCGCTGTATCGCCGTCTATAAAAACACTTTCGTAACGGCTGTCTTCCCTGAGGCTTTTATAAAGCGCCGAAATGCTCGAATTTACGCTGCCAAGCACGATATGGCACTTTCTGCCGAAAAATTCACATATAGAAAAGATACCCGCACAGCTGCCCAGCGAGTCAAGGTCGGGATTTTTGTGACCCATGACTATAACATCGGTGCAGGTCTTTATAAGCTCGACAAAGCCGTAGGCTTTCATTCTTGCGCGGACACCCGTGTTTGTGCTTACCTCACGGCCGCTGCCGCCGATAAACTGATACTTGTCCTCGCCCTCTTTTACCACGACCTGCGCACCGCCCCTTGCAAGCGCAAGATCGACAGCACCGCGCGCATATTCCATACACTGTGACATGGTCGTGCCGTTTATGCCTATACCCAGACTCATGGACATGGAAACGCCGCCCATATCCATCTTGCTTATCATTTCCATAATGGAAAATTTGTTTTTCTTTAATTCTTCAAGCTGGTCTTCATGCAGGATAAAAATATATTTGTCCTGCTCAAACTTACGCACTATGCCGCCAAGTTCGGTAAAATATTCGTTTATTTTTCTGTCCACCACAGCCATCATGTGCGGGTGGCTTACCTCTTCCATATTTTCCTTGACCTCTGTGTAGTTGTCAAGCACAAGCAGTCCCGCCATAACACGGCCGCCCGCCTCTTCCACACAAACATCGGTCTGCATGATATACACATCCGTTTTGCCGTCGCGTGTGACATCCGTAACAAAACGGTAATTCACATCGTTTATAACGGTCTCCTGCTCTCTTGCGGTTATATCATAGCCCTCGAAAATATCCGTCAGTTTAAACAGACTTTCACCTTCTGCGGGCGTGAAATTATCCCTGAAAGCGTTGTTGCAAAACAGGATATCCAGATTTGTATTTATTTGTACATAAGCAATAGGAAAAACACATTCTGTAATCATTTTCAAGTCCCTTTCGGAATCATTTTCCCCCAATAAAAGCCAGAACAGCCCTATGGTCGGCGCTGTACGCATCCCCGCGCACAAGCCCCGTCCGCGCCTGCCTGTTGAGCTCCGCCCCAAGGCTTGACAGATCTATGCCCCGCCTGTTGGCAAGCATCAGCAAAAGCTCCGCCGCGTGTGCAAACTCCTCCTCGCACACCGCTGACCTGCTGCCCATTGCGGTCTCCTTGAAGACCCCTGCAATGCTGAGCAAAAGTTCGGCCTTTAACTCCTCTGTTTTAGCGGCATATCCCACAATGTCGGGACATACTTCCGCATTATTATTATTCATTATACCATACAACTCCCATAATATACAAGTATTTTATTTTACAACACGGAGGGACGGTTATTTTGTGCGCAAAAGTCCCCGTGCGCTTAATTCAGTTCATAATCATATTCTATCTCGCCAAGGCCTATCACATACGAGCCTACATAGGTGTAGCCATCGGTATTGTCACAGATCTGTATCTCTTTTGTGTCCCAGAAGCCCCTTGTGTCGTACTGTGCAAAAAGTTCGCCTATTTCCGCCGCGGCTTTTTCCGCACCCGAACGGTCATTGTTTTTATATTTGACTATAACAAGCCCGTCCTCGTCATCACCGAGGGTGTACTGTGTTTTTTGCAGTATATTGAGGCTTACGCCGTATTCGGTCTCTATTGCGGTCAGCTTATCTTGTATTATATCATATACATAGTCAAAATATTTCCCGTTGAATGTGCTGTCCTTTACCTCGATACTGCCTTTGCCTTTGCGGTACAAACGGCTCACAGCTGTGTATTCAAAGCCGTATTCGCTGTCACGGAAAAAGAATTCCGCTTCGTCCTCGCCGTTTTGCTCGCTTTTTATAAATTCCGCCGCACCGTAACGCGCCGTCACATAGTCTGTCATCTCGTCCTTTGTGGCTAAGACGGCATTTTCGTCATATTCCTCTTCTTCCTCTTCGGGGATACCTGCGTTTTTATTCAGAATTGAATATATCTCTTTCCATGCCGATTCCTCAAGCTCCGTATCGGCTTCGACCCCGTTGCGGTGCATGACGATGGTGTCCTCAAAAATACCGATACTGCTGTCGCCCGTTTTGAATCCAATATCGCAGTCAAGAGCGAGCTCGTCGGCACTCTTTTTATACTCCGTCACTTTGTATAAAGCCGCAAGTTTGTCGCCCAGTATCTCCAGTATTCTTGCACACTCCTCGTCGGTCAGGGTCAGTTCGATATCTTCATACGCCTCGGCAGGTAAATACCATACCTTGTTGTCCGTTATGCCGCTGCGGTAAAAATATTCCTCGGGATGCCCCGCAGCTTCTTTGAATACTTCCGTGCTGTCATTGCCCGACTCGTAAACCGCAGGCGGAGCACAGCCGACAAGCAATACACAAAGCGCAAGCGGAAGAATGAATTTTTTCATCTGTGAACACTCCTTTCGGGTCAAATTGGAATTTAACACACTTTTGCTTTTGCAAAAGTGTGTTGGAGCGCAGGACTGGGAGCTGCGCGCCGCAGGCGCAATGCGATTCCTGCGCGACCCCTATAACGCGCTTGCGCGCCACTGTTTATAAGTAACTATTTATCGGAATTTGACGGGGTGTTGATGGCAGGGACAGCGGACTTCTATCCGAAGT
>JAEEGL012195046.1_pt1 | contig 17843 bp, 17 predicted proteins | sample 9134231 | NCBI WGS metagenome assembly JAEEGL01 (sample SAMN16246548, study PRJNA631951) | gut metagenome | biome: gut microbiome; feature: rumen; material: fiber-attached | host: Bos | place: Iran: Karaj | collected 2018-10 | reverse complement strand
TGCTTAGCGCCTGCATCGATGTGTGCCTGAGCCTTGTCCTTGCTGGTGTAGAAACCGATGCACTCAAGAACTACGTCAACATCAAGATCTTTCCAGGGAAGATCAGCTGCCTTAGCTTCAGCATAGATGGTGATCTTCTTTCCATCTACAGTGATGCTGTTCTCATCGAATGATACCTTGTCTGCAAGAGCATAACGTCCCTGTGTGCTGTCATACTTAAGAAGATGAGCAAGCATCTCGGGAGAGGTAAGATCGTTGATTGCTACGATCTCAAATCCTTCTGCTCCGAACATCTGTCTGAATGCCAGACGGCCGATACGGCCAAAACCGTTAATCGCTACTTTAACTGCCATTTTTGATTCCTCCTAGAAACTTGTATTGTGTTATTTAAAAACCCGACAAAAAGAACATTTGTCAAATTTTTGTCAGCATATCCATTTTACTTTTTTTTCAAATATAATTCAAGATAAAAATAAAAGAATTTTGCCATCAATCTCTGCCTGCGATCTTTTTGATGTCATTCTGCTTTTCCTTGTTGTAAACGATGATACCGAAAACAGAAAGAACAAGGAATGCAAATGCCACTATTGCCGCAATAAGCCCGACAACAGAGAAATGACCGCCGAACTGGAAAAGTACCGGCTTAACCTTAAGGTCGATCTTCACAAAGAAGAAAAGGATTGAAACGACCAGCACGATCGCTCCGATAATTAAGTGCAAAACAACATCATTTTTTGTAGCTCTCATCAGAAATCCTCCTAATATATTTATAATGATGAAAAATGTGCTTAAGTCCCCCGGACACGCTACCATATAATTCTATCACTTAAGGCCGAATTAAACAACTAATTCTTGACAATATTTCTGGCCCAGATGCCACTTTTTACCATTACTCCGCCTATCACACATTTGATCAGTTCAAGAGACTGGACAATGATGATCATATAAAGGACCGGCATATCGGTAAAACGGCTCAGGCAGAAAGCGATCGGGACCGAAAGTGTCCACACAAAGCAGCTGTCAAACACAAAGGTGATCAGCGTATTTCCCCCGGATCTTATGGTGAAATACGAAGAATGCGTATATGCATAAAAAGGCATCAGCACGGCATACACAATGATGAACTGCGTCGCCATGTGCCGCACGTCCTCCGTCGTCTTGTAAAACATCGGGAAAAACGGCGAGATGGCAAGCATCAGCGATCCGAAAGCAATACCGCACCCGACGGTAAACACTCTCATCTTCAGTGAGCTGTCCTTTGCTTTCTCAATATCTCCGCTTCCCAATATCTGCCCGGTAACAATGCCTACGGCCTCTCCCATTGCAAGGAAAGCCACACCCATCAGATTCCATATGGTAGATTCTATATTAAGTGCGGCTACTGCACTCAAACTCCTGTAGGAATAGCACTGATGCATTGTCGTCTGACCCAATGCCCAAAGGGTTTCGTTTGCCATGAGCGGAAATGACTTCAGCAGGAATTTCCAGGCAAGTGCAGGCGGTACCTTAAAGCTTTTGAAAGCTCCGATGATAAATGGATGCTGCCTGCTGTGAGTGCCCGTATAAACCGCGAGAACTCCGAGTTCAACAAATCTCGAGAGGACCGTCGCGATGGCTGCTCCCTTTGCTCCGAGTGCAGGCAGTCCAAGCATACCGTATATAAGGATAAAATTGCCTACGAGGTTAACGGTTATCGCCACAATGGAGGCGATCATGGGGATCCTTGTCTGTCCAGTGTCACGAAGAGTACCTGAATAAGCGTTGGTTACAGCCACGGGGAAAAGCCCGATCAGCATTACCCTCATGTACTCATTTCCTACCTTAAGAGTCTCTGCCGCATCAAAGGCCGAGCCTTCTCCCTTCAGGAAAAGGCCGATCAGCGTCTGTGACATTATCAAAAAGAAACAGACCGCCATTATAGTAAGGATAACGTTGATGATAAGCTTAAACCTGAAGGTCAGCCTGACTCCTTCGACATCACCCGTTCCGTAATACTGTGCCGTAAAAATGCCGACTCCTGCGGCCGCGCCGAACACAAAAAGATAATAGACAAACATTATCTGATTGGATATCGCAACGCCCGAAAGTGCATTTGTCCCAAGCCTTCCGATCATGAGATTGTCCAGAAGGTTGACAAAGTTCGACACGCCGTTCTGAACCATGATCGGAACGGCTATTCCTAGCACCATCTTATAAAATTCTTTATTTCCTATGTATTTTCCGATCTTCATCTCAGGTCAGGTTCTTCATCTCATTAAACATTTCAATATCATCCGCGGTGACAGATATATTGGTTGTGACCGCATCTTCACCCGGTCTTTTGACTGTAAGCTCTATTATCGTACCCTCTTCCAAAGGCCTTGTAAAAACAGCATTCAAAAAAGCAACAAACTTGGGATGGTTCTTCTCAAATTTGCTCTTCATTGCCATCATTTTCATAAGACTTGCAGGATTCATTCCCATAGTTAAAAACCTCTTTTCTAAAAATATTATTATAATCTGTGATATTCCGGAGTTCTTTTTTCGAAAATACAATAGTACTTAAATCCGCATTCTTTGAGAAGTTCAGCCGCACGGTCAAAATATTCTCCCACATTTTCCGGCTTATGAGCATCAGAACCAATGGTTATTATCTCACCGCCCAGCTCTCTGTATCTTCGAAGGATCTTTTCGCAGGGGTGGAACTCTTTCATTCCTTTTTTTATCCCTCCGGTGTTCAGCTCTATTCCCTTTTCTTTATCGATAAGCGTCTTAAGTATCTCATCAAAAAGGTCTGCATGGCAGCTGTAATCATATTCCCTGGATACGCTTTTCCCATAGCGTACTATATAATCAAGATGACCGTATACATCAAAATTGGAATGCTTTTTTATATTTTTCAGTTCATCTTCGAAGTATTCGTGAAACGCTTCTTCATCATCCCTGCCTTCAAAGAATTCGGGATAATACGGATCCATTCCTCTCACTATATGGGTGGAACCGATTATAAAGTCAAACTCATGTGACTTAGCATAAACTGCATCCTCACGGACACAGCATTCCTGAAAACCAATCTCAACTCCGAACAATATTCTGATCCTGTCCGCATATTTCTCCTTAAGATTAAGAAGCTCATACAGATAAGAATCGGTATTCAATACCCATTTTTCAGGCGGGAAATCGGGAAGTGTCGGCATACAAAAATCATTGTGCTCCGTAAAGCACATCGTAGTAAGTCCCCTTTCGATCCCGGCCTTAACCATATCCTCCATCGGAGCCGTTGAATCGGCCGAAAATGAAGAATGCAAATGGCAATCCGCAGTTACAGGCATATTGTTCCTCCTCCGAATACATAATCTCCGTCATAAAATACGATCGGCTGTCCCGGCGTGGCCGCTCTGACCTTTTTCTCAAAGCGGCATACTGCCCTGTCTTCACCTGTCATTTCAAGTTCGCCGTACTCACCCGAATGATTGTATCTTATCTTTGCCTTTATATGTTTTTTCTCTCCCACACTCATTTTATCGGCAGCCATAAAAACAACGGAATCGCAGAAAACCTCCGAAACGAAAAGCTCCTCGTTCTCCCCCAGGACCACATTGCCGGTTGCTGTATCGATAGCCGTGACAAATATCCTGTGTCCCGCAGCTATCCCCAAACCTCTTCTCTGACCAATTGTATAATGGGTTATACCTTCGTGCGGTCCTATGATATTTCCACGTGAATCCACAAAATACCCCTTCTTGATTTCTGCCTGCGGGGCCTTTTTTTCTATATAGGAAGCATAATCGTCATCATCCACAAAGCAGATCTCCTGGCTGTCCGGCTTATCCGCTACCGGAAGTTTTGCCTCCCCCGCAAGCTGCCTCACCATATCCTTTTCATATTCCCCTATGGGCATCAGAGTCCTCGAAAGCTGCTCCTGCGAAAGTCCATAGAGAACGTAGGTCTGATCCTTTTTCGCCGTGACCGAATTCTTTATCGCATATCTTCCGTTAGAAAGCCTGTCAATTCTTGCATAGTGTCCGGTTGCGACATACAAAGCCCCGACCTCGTCCGCCGTCATAAGCATTGCCGCCCATTTAACATTAGGGTTGCAGCGTGCACAGGGATTGGGCGTTCTGCCCTTTAAGTACTCGGAGACAAAATATTCCTCCACTCTGCTTCTAAATTCTTTTGTGTAATTGATCGCCCTGTGCTCGATCCCCAGTACCTCGGCAACCTTTTTTGCCTCTGCAGCGTCCGACAGATTCCTGTATATGTCTTCCGGATCATCGTCATCATGCCAGAAATCATATGTTGCGCCGATAACCTCGTATCCCTGCTGTTTAAGCAGCATGGCAGCTACCGAAGAATCGACACCTCCCGACATACCGACTACAACTTTCTTTGCATCCATTATTTTTTTCCCAATCCTGCAATGCTTTGTCTTAAGTCAAAAAAGCAGGAACCCTAAATAAATGGATTCCTGCTCACAGACAGTTTTGATCATTCAATATTAATATACCTTCGGAACTACCACTCCGTCTGAATCATTAACAATAGTATTAACACCTGTATTGCCAACAAAGAACTGATACTGCTTCAAGATGTTATCCTTCTGCATATCCGAAATGGCGTTTTCAACATCCAGGGAGTAGATGTCGCTGTCCTTGCCGATGTAACCGTAATCGTCACCCTTGTTAAAGGTCAGCGAAATATCTTCGAGGGCAGCGTCATTTCGAGGTTTCGCCGAAAGGCTGACATCTTCGAGTACCGGGCGCAGCTGCTTTTCTTCAGCTAAGCGCTGCTCGTCCTGTCTTTTTACCTCTTCTACGCTGACGCTGGGGATGGAGGGTATCCTGTAATTACCTATTAAATTTGAATAATCGTTAATTCCATTGATTCCCATCCTCGCACCTCCTTGTTCTTCGCGGAACTGTGATCGAATCTAACTCAGTTCCTAAGCGGATGATTACCTCTCGCAGAAATCCTTTTCCACTTGTGCCTGCACTTACTATATCGACCTGATTCCGAAATACTTAAGTGTTGTTTTCAAAATTTTTAGCGAAGCGCTGCTTTTCTTTGAAGAAAAATTGAAAACTGCACCCGGGGGCGTTCATATTTTGGGAAATATCCTTATAGTTACTTCAGCATGGATTTAAGTTCATCCATAAATGTGTTTACATCCTTGAATTCGCGATAAACAGACGCAAATCTGACATAAGCTACCGCATCAAGATCCTTGAGCTTATTCATAACAAGCTCTCCGATAACTTCACTTGGGATCTCCTTTTCCTCCATCTGCGAAATATCATTTTCCACATCATCAACAAGCTTTGTGATCTGCGAAACACTGACAGGCCTCTTGTGACATGCCCTTAAGACACCGCTCTCAATCTTGGCGCGGTCATAGGTCTCGCGATTATTGTCCTTCTTAATAATTATAAGAGGGATGGTCTCCACCTTCTCGTAGGTGGTAAAGCGCTTATTACAGTCATCACAGATCCGGCGTCTGCGGATGGATGAATTATCATCCGCCGGTCTTGAGTCTATAACTCTTGTGTTGTCATTGCTGCAATACGGACATTTCATAAATATTCTCCTTCTCAATCACATCGATTATCGATGCAATTTGTGTATTACGCTCTAAATCTGCGATAAAACCAAAGAATATTATATAAAATATTATATTTTATGTCAACTTGTATGACAACTTATAGTAAATGTTTTTAAATATACCACTAATTATAGTTTGTAATCCTTCCAATTCTTTGGAGCTTCACTGAATTTATCATGTTCCGAAAAAAGCCTGTCATTCATCCAGGCAACCGCATCTTCAACTCCGTCCCTGTCGAAGGAGAACTCCCTGCTCTCCTTTTTTGAATCAGGTGTTGAGTGAAAATTGAAGGGTTCCGGCCAGATCGTACATAAAAGGAGCTTATCAGTGCGTTCCTCGCCGCTGTCCGAAACGGTTTTTATCTCCTTTTTTTCAAGCCTGTAGCGCATGCCGTCACTTGAACCCGTAAACTCTGTTTTCTTTAGAAACTCCATAGAAAGTATTTCTTCTGCTTTAACCATAAATCTGTACCAAAAAGGCCTGCCCTAAGGCAGGCCCTGATTCCTGTAATAAAATTTTACTGATTGTCCTTGTTGTTCCTTGAAAGGAAGCCGGGGATCTTGATCTCCGTCTGCTGTACGCTGGGACGGATCTGAGGGATCGTTCCGGTGTTTGCGCTAACCGGAGGTCTCGGAGTAACTACGCCTGCTCCGGGGATCGGTGCCGTATGTCCCTGATTGATCGCAGGATTGTTGTAATTCTGCGCAGCTCCCATAAATCTGGGCTTTGCAATAGGAACGCGATTGACTGAAGCGCCGTCCATTGCAACCGCCTCAAGTCCTGTAGCAATAACAGTAACCACGCAGGTATCGGTCATATCAGGATTATATTTAGCACCGGGAATAACGTTAAGGTTCTCACCGGTAAGTGACTGAACATAATTGGATGCAACCTCGAGATCATAAAGAGTAATGTCTCCGGCAACACTGACGATAGCGTCTGTAGCGGACTCAACTCTGGTCTCAAGAAGCGGGCTCTCAATAGCAAGCCTTACAGCCTCCTCAGCCCTGTTATCACCGGTAGCAACACCGATTCCGATATGTGCAACTCCGTGATCCTTCATTGCAGTCTTAATATCCGCAAAGTCGACATTGATAAGCGCATTCTCGGTAATCAGATCGGTGATTCCGCGAACTGCCTGCTGAAGGACCTCGTCCGCTTTTTTGAGAGACTCTTCAATGGGAGCTCTCCTGTCGATTATCTCGCTGAGCTTATAGTTGGGAATGCAGATCATCGTATCTACTCCCTCGGCAAGCTTTTCAATTCCTAATTTGGCATTGCTGGTACGAACCTTTCCTTCCCAGGTGAACGGCTTGCTGACAACAGCAAGGGTAAGAATGTCCATGTCTTTGGATAGCTTAGCTATAAAAGGTGCTGCACCGGTACCTGTTCCTCCGCCCATGCCGCAGGTAACAATAACCATATCTGCGCCCTGAATTGCAGCCTTAAGCTCCTCCTCGCTCTCCTGAGCAGCCTTTTCCCCTATCTCAGGCTTGGAACCGGCTCCGAGTCCTCCTGTAAGCTTTGCACCTATCTGGATAAGCTTAGGGGCTTTGCAGAGATCAAGTGCCTGCTTATCGGTGTTGACTCCGATAAACTCTACACCGTTCATATTCTCGGCTACCATTCTGTTAACAGCATTGTTTCCGGCTCCGCCGACTCCGATAACAACTATTCTGGCCTTGTTATCCGGCTCAATCTCTCTTATATTAATAGGCACTTTCGTTTCCTCCAAAATGTACTTTTACACACATCTATAATAATATAATCATTTGCTACTTTTCGCAACGGAAAATTTATATTTTTTTTAAATAGTTTCATATTAAAAGGGAACATCAGTTTACGGTGTCCGATTTGAACACGTACATGCCGTTTGTTTCGTCATATTCCTCCATATGAAGAACCCCGCTCATACCCTGAAGATTCTCAAGAAAAAACGGAAGATTCATCACCTTGTCCTCGATATGGGCCTTATCGCTTCCGAGGCTTACTCTGACATTATCAAAATACAGAGTGACTTCCCCGTCATCATGGAAATTGATCTTGTCAACCGAAAGCTTATATTTGTCCATCAGCTTTGTGATATCAAGAGTTTTGGAAAAATAGTCCGCGTCGCCGGATCCTAACTTTTTACCAATCTCAACGCTTGAGAAAGCTATTCCCGTAACCTGCGGGATCCCCTCCGTGAGAACATTGGAGCTTTCGACAACATAACCGTCCTTATCGAAATAAATATATCTGTCAAGGTACTTAACATATCCCGCCAGAGCCTTTTCAAAGACCATTATTCTTATGGAGTCCTTTGAGGAAACCGTGACTGAGATACTGTCAACAAAAGGTACATCCGTGATCTTCTTGTTTTTATATTTCCAGGAAAGTATCAGCGAATTGTCCCCAAGCGGTCCTTCCATGACCATCCCTGCAATATCGCTCGACGAATAATGCTTGTTGCCCTCGACGATCACCTTGTCGGGATCGATCCTGTACGCCGTGAGCAGATAATAGGCGGTTCCCAGCAGTGCGGCGACGATCGCTAATATGATAACTATATTAATGACTAGCCGCGTTCTCCTTCTCACTTTCTCACCTCTGCACGATTACTGCGATTTACTGCAAATACCAGTCCCATTTCCGCAAGCAGGAAACATACGGACGAGCCGCCGTATGAGATGAAGGGAAGGGATACACCGGTGTTCGGCATACTGTTTGTTGCAACTGCGATATTCATGACTACCTGAACCGTAATATGTGCCATTACGCCAACCACAAGGAGATATGCATAGGTATCCTGAGTATCCCTTGCTATGAAATACATTCTGGATATAAGGAGTATAAAAAGTATTATTACCGTTATAGCTCCCACGATTCCGAGCTCTTCGCATATTACCGAAAAGATCATGTCGTTATGAGGCTCGGGGAGGTTAGACATCTTCTGAATGCTCTGGCCGAGTCCTCTTCCCCATACACCGCCGTTTCCGATCGCATACAGCGACTGAATGGCCTGGTGTGCCGTCGTATCCGCTGAATTCTCGGGATGCAGCCAGGAATAAATTCTGGTAAGTCTGAATCCCTCTCCGCTCATATCCGCATTCTGCACATAGACAATGACTATGATGGCGATAATGCCGATGATTCCGACGATCACAAGAAATTTCAGATAATCCCGGCTGGCCATGAATGTCATTACAAAGCAAATGGCAAATATGATAAGAGCCGAGCTTAAGTTATCCGTGACAATATATATCAGTCCGCATACAGGAAGCGGAAGCGCTATCGTGATAAGAAAAATTTTCCATGTGCTGAGCGTTGTCCTGTGTCCGTACAGCCATGCAGCCATGAACAATATCATAAGAAGCTTTGACACCTCTGCGGGCTGAAGGTTGAATCCCGTTCCCGGTATAGCGATCCATCTTGAAGCATTATGTGATTTGATGCCGAAAGGAATTACGAGCAGTGGAAGCAGCAATGCCGTCAGATATGCTATCCAGGTAAAAAGCTGAAGTCTGTTATACAGCTTGTAGGGAATAAACATTACAGCCACAAGGCCGACTATTCCTATAAGGTCAGCCACGGCCTGCCTGGTAAGGTAATGTGTCGGATTGTCAAAATCCCTGACCGCCACATAAGAGCTTGCGGAATAGACCATAATGAGCCCGAAGCCGAGCAGAAAGATCAGTATGAGTACAAGGTTCCAGTCAAATCCCATCTTTGAGACTCTTTTAAGCTGTGACTTTGTAAACTTTTTTACATTATCGGCTGTTACCGTACTGCTTGCCATCATAACCTCCCGGCAAAAAATATTTATAACATAAAACTTAATATCCCGAGGTGTCCTGTCTCTGAGCAGTGCTCAGATTACCGTTTACAGGCACTTCAGTGCCCATCGACTCATTTACATCATCCACAAGTTCACCGGTAGATGCGTCATATTTCTCTCCGTTGTCCGGATTAATGCGGTATCCGCTGACGGGATCAACGGGATATGTCATCCACTTGGGATAGATATTGGCGCTCTCTCCTGTCGGATCTATGATCGCGCCGTCGGTTACATACTCATCTTCCGGCTTGGAATGTGTCTCTGAAGTGCGGTTTGCGGAATCATAAGTATTGTCAAGTTGCTTCTCGGCAAGCTCCGCAATCTCTTTCTCGGAAAGCTCCTCCGTCATGAAGATTCCCAGATATGGAAGTGCTTCCGTAAGAACATTTCTGACTATTCCCGTTGCAAACTTCGCATCGTCCTGTTTCCATGCATTAGGTCTGTCAACAACGACATAGATCGCGATCCTGGGATCATCTGCGGGAGCGTAACCCATAAAGGAAACAACGTATTCCCTGTTTCCTCTGGGAAGTGTCTCCGCTGTACCTGTCTTTCCGCCGATCGCATAGCCCGCAGGTCTTGCGGTCTTACCTGTTCGTCTCTCTCCGCCTTCCTCCATTACGGTAGCTCTGGTATACTGCCTGAGCTTTTCCGAAGTCGACTCCGAAATAACCTGCTTCAGCACTCTGGGCTCGATGTTTTCAATCGTTGCGCCGTTGGCATTGGTTATCTTACTCACAACATGGGGCTCATAATAATATCCGCCATTTATGAGCGAGCAGAAGCCGGTTATCATCTGGATCATAGTGACATTGAAGTTCTGTCCGAATGTATTGGTCGCAAGGTCCGAAGGAAGCATGTCCTTTGCGTTATATACGAGGCTTGCGGTTCTCGACTCTCCCGCCAGATCGATATTGGTCTTGAGTCCGAAATTGAACACCTTCTGGAACTGGCTGAATTTTTCCTTGCCCATAGCCTGACCGATCTTCATAAGAGCGACGTTGCAGGACCATGCGATGGAATCCTGTACGGATACGGCTCCGTCACCGCCTGAAGCGTAGGTATGGCACTTTATCTTGTGTCCGCCTACCTCCATGTATCCATTGCAGGTATAAACCTCCGTGCCGGTTATCGATCCGCTCTCAAGAGCTGCTGCTACGGTAAAAGGCTTTGCGGTTGAACCGGGCTCATAGGTATTTGAAATACAGTAATTCTTCCAAAGGGAAGAAAAGTTGACATTGAGCTGTTCATCCCCCATAGTGCGAAGCAGCTCCTCTGTTATCGGCGTGTCGGTTGTCTCATATTCTATATAACCACCTGCATTGGTGTATGCCTCAATATACTGCGTACCGATAAGCGGAGTTACCGACTTGTAATTGTTGGGATCGTAGTCGGGATAGTTTGCCATGGCAAGAACTTCTCCCGAATTGACATCCATGACAACGCAGGCAAGATTCTCCGCTCCGTTGCCCTCTCTGACATTATTTTTATACTGATCGTTGAAATCCCTGAGATATTTCTCAACGATCTTCTGAACATTCGCATCTATTGTTGTATGGAGCGTATATCCGTCAACCGCGGGCTTTACGGTTCTCTCAAGAGTTTCGTCATCGTTCTGGTAGCCGTACTCTCTTCCGTCAGTACCGGTCAGTATCTCATCGTAAAACTCCTCAAGTCCGTACTGGCCTTCAGAATTAGAGTTCTTTCTCGTAAATCCAAGAACTGTAGAAGCAAGGCTTCCATTGGGATAAACTCTCTTGAATTCTTCCTCAAAGAAGACTCCCCTGATATAGTCATTCTTCTCCTTGGCAGCGAGAAAATCACTTATATCACTGTAGGAAAGCCTTTTTGCAACAACATAATATCTGCTGTTTTCATTGTTTGTGACATAATACCTTATGGCATCAACATCTATAAGCCCCTCAGGGATATACTGAGCAAGTGCCCTAAGCGTAGGCTCAAAATATCTGTGATCCTCATAGGTAAGCATTACGGAGGCGTCTATTACCATGTTATAGACCTTCTCCGAGGTGGCAAGCACGCTTCCGTTGGCGTCAAGTATATCGCCTCTTCTAAACGGCAGAATGACCGAATCGTAAGACTGATTCTGCAATACAGCCTTCTGATATTCGGTCCCGTGTACCCTAACAATATAAATCAGCCGGATAGCAAGAGCGGTCAAAAGCAGAATTGTCACGATCAAAAACACCATCAGCTTTGTAGCTCTGTTCTGCCCGTTTGTAACTCTGGGCCTACCCGACTGAAATCTCTTTCTTTTAGATTCTTCTCTGTATTCTTTCATATCTTAATTGCCGTCCGCCCTGCGCATGTAGTCATTTCCCGCAGAAGCGTAAGTAACAACCTGGCCTTCAGTTGCATACTTCATTCCGAGCTCTCCGCGGGCGATGTTCTCTATGCTCTCAAGATCAACGCTGCTCGTGATCCTTGCATAATGCTCATCATTTGCAGACTCAAGATTGTTGAGCTGCACCTGCTTGCTGGCAACTGTCCTTATCTTATTTGACAGCTCGCTCTGGAGCTGTACATAGTTTACCATAGTTATCGCAAAAACTACAAATGCAATTCCCGCGATTGAAAATCCAAGTAGACTGAATGATGAGCTCTTGCGAGTCTTTTGCGCCGGTTTTCTGATGTGCTCCGGCTCGTACTGTCTTCTCTCTCTGTAGCCGTAATCATGTGCGGTATTTCCGTACTCGTAATTGCTTCTCTCAAAATCTCTGTAATCAGCCATTTTCGTTTCCTTCTCTACTCTCTCTCAAACACTCTGAGCTTTGCGCTCTTTGATCTGGTGTTTTCCCCCAGTTCTTTTTCCGATGGGGTGATCGCTTTTCTTGTTATCACTTTTCCAAGTGGTTTCCTGCCGCATACACATACCGGAAATTCCGGCGGGCATGTGCAGGGATTTTCATTCTTCTTAAAAGCCGTCTTTACTATCCTGTCCTCTAAGGAATGGAAGGTTATTATGCAGATCCTTCCGCCCGGCTTAAGTGCCCCTATCATCTCGTCCAGCGAATCCTTTAGTACCATCAGTTCGCTGTTGCATTCTATGCGGATCGCCTGAAAAGTCTGTTTTGCGGGGTGACCGCCCGTCCGCATCTTTGCAGGTATCGCTGCGTGGATGATCTCATCCAGCTGAAAAGTCGTTTCTATCCTGCTCTTTTCCCTTGCCCTGACTATGTGCTTTGCAATGTTCTTTGCAAATCTGTCTTCGCCGTAATCCCTTATAATACGGTAAAGATCATTCTCCGGATAATTGTTTACGATATCTGCTGCGGTAAGAAGCGATCTCTGATCCATTCTCATGTCCAGCGGAGCATCGTATCTGTAGGAAAAACCTCTTTCCGCCGTATCCAGCTGGTAGGAACTGACTCCAAGGTCTAAGAGTATGCCGTCAAAACCGTTTACGCCTTCTTCAGCCAGCCTTTTTATCGCGTTGCAGTAGTTATCTCTGATTATCGTAACCCTGTCCGAAAAGTCCTTTAATTTTTCCCCCGCGGCCTTGATCGCCGCTTCATCCTGATCGATCCCGTACAGATGACCGGTCGTAAGTCTTTTTGCTATCTCGCCCGAATGTCCCGCTCCCCCGAGCGTTCCGTCAAGATATATCCCGTCGGGCTTTACATTCAGCTGATCTATAGTTTCTTCAAGCATTACCGAATAATGTTTGAATTCCATATCTTTTTCCTTTTAAATCATGATCCCTCTATCAAAGAGATTCTTTACTGCTTCCTCGGGATTTGTTCTTCCCGCTCTCTCGTTCCAGTTATTTGTGTCCCAGATCTCAGCTTTACCGTCCGTAGTACCGACTATCGTGACATCCTTTGAGAGCCCTGCGTATTCTTGAAGATTAGCGGGAACAAGGATTCTTCCGTGTGAATCAACATCCACATAAGCTGCGCCTGATCCGAAGAAACGCTTGACCTCTCTCGCGTTCGGATCAAAAGTCGGGAGTGTGTTGAGCTTTGCCTGAAAAGCGCTCCATTCCTCTTCGGAATAAACTATAAGGCACTTATCAATTCCCTTGGATATAACAAAACTGTCTCCCAGAACCGTACGGAATTTCGAAGGAACGCTCATTCGGCCTTTAGCATCGATTGTGTGATTGTATTCCCCGATGAGTCCGGCCACTTTTTCGCTCCTTTTCCTTTATTTTATCCCACTTTATGGATATGGCATCCCACTCTTTCCCACTCACAAGCAAAATTCTACCTTAAAATACCCTAATATGCAAGTGTTTTCAATAACTTTTTTAAATTTTTCTTAATAATTTGTTTGGGTAAAATTTGACAAAAAAAATAGACAGCAGCCTGTCAGCTACTGTCTGTTTAGACAAATTTTACTATATTTGGGTATATGTTTTTATGTGTGAACTATATATTGTGGGATGAGGTGGGAAAACATTTCCTTTTTTAGCCGCTTGGTGGGAAATCAGTCCTCTTTTTTGACCTCTTTCTTAACCTTTTTCTCCCTCGGGGGCATCACATAATTCACATCCAGGATCTTCGGAAGCTTCCCTTTTGCCTTGAGCACTCTGAATACTACCTCACCGGCAACAGCCACAGTGATAAGGATTATAGCCACTACCTGTGATACCGGTATCTTGGTTCCCGTCAGATAAAGCTGGTCTATCCTTATTCCTTCTATGATAAATCTGACAACACCGTATCCGAAGAAGTACCAGAGGCACATCTCTCCGTTAAAGGCACGCTTCTTTCTGAAGATCATAAGAAGAGCAAATATGGTCAGGTTGCATACGCTCTCATAGAGGAAAGTGGGATGAACCTGTATGAATTCAGTCCCTTCCCCAAGCTGCTGCGATGCAGCGATGAGTTCAGGCGTTGTATCTACGCTTCTGACCGCTGCTATGGGAAGCCTCATTGCCACAAGGTTATCGGTAAATCTTCCGTAAACTTCCCTGTTAAAGAAGTTGCCCCAGCGGCCGATAGCCTGTCCGAGAATCAGTGCCGGCATTGCACTGTCCGCAAGGGTGAAGCCGTTAAGCTTCTTCCTGTAACAGAAAATGAACGCAGTCAAAAATGCCCCGATAACACCGCCGTATATGGCGATACCGCCCTCCCATATCTTGAAGACATCGAGAAAGTTGTTTTTGTAATTATCCCACGAGAATACAACATAATATATTCTCGCTCCGATAAGGCCGCCGATTATGACTCTGATCGCAAAATCCCAGAAGTCGTTTTCCTCCTGCTTGAATTCCTTTGCCACCTTGGAGGCCACAAAGAGCCCTGCAATTATACCGATGGCAAAGGTTATGCCGTATATGGCTATGGTAATGCTTCCTATGTGAAACTGTCTGGGAACATTACTGAGATATATTCCTAAATTCGGAAATGAAATGTCAGTAGAATTCATGGTTTATTCCTTAATTAATCTTTATGGTTTCAAAACAGAGTCTATACATTGAAACGGAACAGAATCACATCTCCGTCCTTTACAACATAATCCTTGCCTTCAATGCCCACAAGTCCCTTTTCACGAGCTGCAGCAAGAGAGCCGAGTTCAAGAAGGTCCTTATAATTTACTACCTCGGCCTTGATGAATCCGCGCTCAAAATCCGTGTGGATCTTACCTGCCGCCTGAGGAGCCTTTGTACCGATCTTTATGGTCCAGGCACGGCACTCATCCTCTCCTGCGGTCAAAAAGCTCATAAGGCCAAGAAGTCTGTAACTTGCCGCGATAAGCTTGTCGAGTCCGGATTCCTTTACGCCCAAAGCATCGAGGAATTCCTTCTTCTCGTCATCATCAAGCTCGGATATCTCTTCTTCTACACGCGCGCTTATGACAAATACTTCGCTGCCTTCACTCTTTGCAAACTCGCGCACCTTTCCTACCATCTCGTTGGATGCGCCGTCGTCCGCAAGATCATCTTCCGCCACATTGGCTGCATAAATAATGGGCTTTGCGGTAAGAAGGTTAAGCTCCTTCATATAGCCCTGCTCATCTTCATCATCCTCAAGTTCAAAGGTTCTCGCACTGTTCCCTGCCTCAAGGTGAGCTTTCATTCTTTCAAGGAAAGCCTGCTCCTTTGCTGCCGCCTTGTCCATTCTTGCCGCCTTTACGACCTTTGCGAGTCTTCTCTCAAGGACCTCGAGATCAGCAAAGATAAGCTCAAGATTGATGACATCGATATCTCTGATGGGATCAACGGTTCCGTCAACATGGATGACATTTGAATCCTCAAAGCATCTTACAACATGCACGATTGCGTCTGTCTCACGGATGTTGGCAAGGAACTGGTTTCCAAGTCCCTCACCCTTTGATGCGCCCTTGACAAGTCCCGCTATGTCAACAAATTCGATGACAGCAGGAGTAACCTTCTTTGTATGATACAGTTCACCCAGCTTTTCTATTCTCTCATCCGGTACGGGTACCACGCCCACATTCGGATCTATGGTACAGAACGGAAAGTTCGCAGCCTGTGCTCCCGCCTTTGTAAGTGAATTGAAGAGTGTACTCTTACCTACATTGGGTAAACCAACGATTCCTAATTTCATAATATATTCATCTCCTTCATTTTTCCTTTATTTTACTGGCTTTCCGCGATTCATGGTTTTCCTTATAAATCTTTTCCCATCCGGGCTCCTTTCTATACGCAGAAGCCCCGAATTAGCTCAACATATTATAACTTAGACGGGGCTTAAATGCAATGTAGTTTCACTTTCTGTGGAAAAACAACAAGTATCTCAACTTAAATCTCTACGTTTTCGGCGATGAACTTCTCAAATTCCTTGCGCTTAATGAGTTTTTTCTTGTCAACATACAAAACGAACGAACAGCGGGGACATCTCAGTAAACTCTCCAGTTTATTTATCCCAATATTCGAATATATGGCTGCTTCCTTAATAAAGTGGTCTGAAATAAACAGCATTCTTAATCATCATTTCAAGTCAAACCATGCCAAACTATACTATCGCTTTTGGGCAAAAAAATACCCCGGAAAGGTGTTCTTTCCGGGGTGAAAATACGATATTTTCGGGCTTTGTCGGCTCTCTGATTATCTCTTTGTTAACGCTTGCTGAACTTTTAAGTGGTTGAAACCCGCATAAAATGGGCATCCTTAAAAATCTTTGCTTATTACCTGTGTCTTACCGAGGGCAGCCCAGGGCCCTCGAGGGCACTTGGTATATAGCATTTTATCTCCCGCCTAAGTTATGAAATGGCTTCCATTCCCACAGTATACGACCATTTTCCATCGGCATTTTTCTGAGCAGTACACTGATCAAAGTAATAAGCGCCTAATCCACTCCGCCATTTTTGCGCATCAAACGATGTTAATTCCGGAATCTGATCACCGAATGCTATAGAAGGAAGATTCCATACAGCATCTTCATTAGTATTTATCGAGAAAAATAACCCATCTTTCCAATAGAGATTATCCTTATCAATATAGCCCTGTTCACATAGTTCTTCCCATGTTCCTGCTATGTACGGAAGAAAATGTCTTGATGCAAATTCATGCATCACAGTTTCTTTTTCCAATTCAGTCAAGTGAGAAAGTTCAGACAGATCGATACCAATCTGTGATATTCCGTCATTCAGGCCGGAATCCACATTCCATAAATCTTCTAATACCTCCAGATATAACTCACAGACATCCGTTCGGATCTCAGAAGCATCAATCGGGCGCCAGTACTCACCTACACGATCGCCAACTTTAATTTCATCTCCGACGATCACATAAACTATTCCCAAGCCATAGTATTCACCATAATATTCTCCCGGATTAGTTGAATCGGTAACAACAACTGAATAACCCTTTTCAGGATCATATGTGATTTCAGTGACCACAGCTGAGTATTCGGCATATGCAGTTCCGATTCTGTTATCTGCATCATTAAAGCCTTCGGGATTGGACGACTCAGAAAGATCAATTAAACGAGAGTATTCTTCACCGGTACTCGTCCGGTATCTAAGTTCGTAGGATTTAAGGTTGGAAAATGATACCCCTTCCCAACTTCCTGCTGCAGACATATCCGCATGAAGTATGATCCCGTTTTCCATTTTATCGATTGTAATTTCCCCGACTGCTACATTTTTCAAAGAATCGTACATAAATGCATTTTCCTGTCCATCCTTCGGATCAATCAGCATTTCCAAAACATAACGGGAATAATCACCGGAAAAATATAACCATATGTTTTCTAAATATTCCGCCTCGCTCAGTGAACCGTCAGAAGCTTCAAACAAAAAATCGGCATGCTCATCATCGATCACCTGCATACTGACATAAAGCTCAGTGTTTTCTTCATTCAATTCGGCAGCATCACCGCGATTAATGAGAAAGGCATATGAAGCTCCGCCTCTGTTCTCCCACGAAGCACGCACAGTATAATATAAGCTTCTAAAACCAGGAATATCGATCGTATGGGTTTCTGCATTGTAGGAAATCTCTGTAAATCCTTCTCC